>Ga0070735_10000123_pt1 | contig 97914 bp, 92 predicted proteins | sample Coa_R1_FD_66443 | JGI IMG/M metagenome (GOLD analysis project Ga0070735, IMG submission 66443) | Surface soil microbial communities from Centralia Pennsylvania, which are recovering from an underground coalmine fire - Coalmine... | ecosystem: Environmental > Terrestrial > Soil > Unclassified ...
AGGCGATCGAGCAGCTCCAGCACGAGGATTACGACATATGTGAGCGCGTGCAACGGGGGATGCGCTCGAAGTACTTCCACCCCGGGCCTCGCCATTACCTCGAGACCCGCGTGAACGGTTTCCAGGAGAAGTACCTCGACCTGATGCGCCAGCTCGTCGACGAGGACGAACCGAGCGCCGAGATCCGACGAATCGGTCTGAACAACTGAGAGCGAGAGGAGCAGGTATGACAGCCACATCTAGCCCGGGGGCGGACGAACAACGGTCGGTGTCGACCCATCCTCCGCTGCCTCCTGCGTACGAACGGCACATCGCGAACTTGCAGGAGCGTCTCCGGACCGGTGGGTTCTCGCTCGCCGACATGCCGGGGTACGTGCCCGGTGAGCCCCCGTCGCCCGAGCGGTGGCGGAACACCGACTACCTCGACATCTACCACCGCGTGTGGGGGCGAGAGTTCGGGGCGAACGGCATCGGCAAGCTCCGCGAGGTGGCCCTGATCGAGATCACCGAGTACGAGCGCTGGCCGTACTACAACGAGGCGCCCGAGTACCTGCCGAATATGGGCCTCAAGTACGCCGACCTCGACGTCGCCAAGATGCAGGACCAGTCGGCCGAGTACCAGGCCGCTCTGGAGTCGGCGGGCGTCCAGGTGCACCGCATCGCCTACCCTGCGCCCCCGGTCGGCCCGTTCGGCCCGACCCGCGGCACCTGGGCGGCCAACGAGCTGCTCGTGGTGCGTGGCGGCTCGATCATCGAGAAGGTCGCCATCAGTCCCTTCGGCACGGGACGGGCCGAGTACCTGGCGCTGTGGGCGTTCACGCAGCTCGGCATCCCCCCGGTCCTCGCCATCATGGGTACCGGCGTCGCCGAGGCCGGGCCGTGCTTCTGGCTCGCCGAGGACGTCTTCGTCGCAGCCCGCGGACTGGCCTTCAACGACGACGGGCTGAACCAACTCCTCCCCGTCGTACGGCGGAGCAGCCGCCTCGACGAGAAGGACTTCACCGCCCTCGTGATCGACTGCCCGGGCGGGCGGTACTTCGACCCGGAGGTCGGGGTGAGCCACCACCCCGACATGGTCCTCGGGCCCCTCGACGCGGACAAGGTGATCTGCTACCCGCCCGGGCTCGACTTCGGGACGTGGTCTTGGTTGAAGGAGCGCGGCTATCAGATGGTCGAGGTCGAGCGGGACGAGCAGGTGCTCTACGCGCCGGCGAACGTCATGATCCTCGAGCCCGGAAGGGTGATCATGCACGCCGAGGCGCGCAACGCTGTCGCGGCGGTTCGCAAGCTCGGCGTCGACGTCATCGAGGTGCCGTACTCGGAATTCCTCCGGACCGGCGGTGGGCTGCACTGCTCGACCATGCGGCTGTGGCGGGAGCCGGGCCCCTTCAGCCCTGGGCGGTCGTGACCCGCAGAGCCCGCCCGGCCCGGTAATGGAAATCGGCCAGCTCCTCGACGAGCTGCGCGCCGCCGGCCTGCCGGTCGCGGCAGGTGAGGTCGTCGAGGGCTCGGCCTCGGCCGTGCGCGCAGCCCGTCGGCTCGGCTTTCCCGTCGTTCTCAAGGCGTGCGGGCTCGACCACAAGTCGGACACCGGAGGCGTCGTCATCGGACTGGTGACGCCCGACGCCGTCGCGTCGGCTGCGGAGAGGCTGCAACGGGACCTCGGGGCGAGCGCGGATCGTCTGCTCGTGCAAAGGCAGATGCACGGCTTTGAGATCATCGTCGGCGCCCGGCGTGAGCCGGGCGTCGGCGCAGCCGTCATGGTCGGGGCCGGTGGCGTCCTGGCGGAGCTGCTCGAGGACACCGCCACGGCGCTTCTCCCTCTCGCGCCGGGCGAGGCGCGGTCCCTCCTTGGCGGGCTCCGGATCTCACCCGTTCTCACGGGGTATCGGGGTGAGCCCTACGACGTCGAGGCGCTCGTCGAGCTAGTCGAGAAGGTCGCGGACCTCGTAGGGAGCCGGGGCGACGTCGGCGAGCTCGACCTGAACCCGGTCATCGTCGGACGCGAGGGCGAGGGAGTGGCCGTGGTCGACGCCCGCCTCGTCACGGCCGAACAGGTCGAAGAGACCGCTGGACGCCTTCCCCCGGACCTGAGCCCGCTGTTCAATCCCCGCCACGTCGTGGTCGTCGGCGTCTCGGACGACGGGACGAAGACGGCGAGCCGCATCTTCCGCCATCTCGTCGAGCACGGCTTCCCGGGCCGCCTCGACCCGGTGCACCCCGACGGGGGCGAGATCGAGGGTCGTCGCAGGTACCGCTCCCTCCAGGAGGTTCCCGGCCGGCCGGATCTCGTCTCGGTCGCCGTGCCGGCGAGCGCCGTATCGGAGGTCGTCGAGGCAGCCGCCTCGAAGGGAGTCGGCTGTGTCATCGTCCACAGCTCGGGCTTCGCCGAGACAGGGGAGGCCGGCAGAGCCCTGCAGGACCGCGTCGCCGCGACGCTGTCGTCGGCCGGCATCCCCCTCGTCGGTCCGAACGACATGGGCATCGTGAGCCCGCCGAGCTCCCTCGCGGCCTCTCTCTCCGGAGGCCTCGACCGTCCCCTCGTCGCCGGGTCGATCGCCCTCGTGGCAAGTTCCGGCGCGCTCGGGAGCTGCCTTGCGACGCGGCTCATGAACGACGGTCACGGCCTGTCCCGCTGGATCCATCTCGGCAACGAGGCCGGACTGGACGCCGCCGACTACATGAGCTGGCTGGCCGACGACGACGAGACCACCGTCGTCGGTCTGCTGCTCGAGTCGATCGCCAACGGCGACGGACTCGTTGAGGCGGGAGGCGCCCTCCTCGCATCCGGCAAGCCGGCGTTCGCCTATCTGATGGCGCGCAGCGCCGCAGGCCGGGCAGCGGTGGCGACCCACACCGGCGCCCTGCTCGGCTCGCACGGACTGCGGGAGGCGGTCGCCGCTCGGGCCGGGATCACGACCGTCCCCACTCTCCGCGCGCTCGAGGACGCCCTCGTCCTCGCCTCTCGAGGCGACCTCCCCCGAGGGAGCCGGGTGGCTGCGCTCACCGCCTCGGGCGGCGCGTGCACGATCATCGCCGACGAGGCGGCAGGCTGCGGCCTCGAGCTGCCGGAGCTGTCCGGGGCGGCGCGCGAGCGGATCGCTGCGCTCTTACCGGGTTTCGTCTCCGTACGAAACCCCGTCGACCTCACCGCACAACTCCTGAGCGACGACTCCCGCTTCGCAGCGGTACTGGCCACCCTTGCCGACGAAAGGCACTTCGACGTCGTCCTCGTCCAGCTCACGACGAACGCCGATCCGGGCGCCGAGGCGATCGCCCGCGCCGTGGTGGACGCTCGGCAGCGGGTGGGGATCCCCGTCGTCGTCAGTCGCTACGGTTCACCGTCGCTCGCCCCGAGAGCCTTGGCCGTCTACGCGCAGGCCGGGGTCCCGCTCCTCGACAGCCCCGACCGGGCCGTTCAGGCCGTGGCGGCGCTGGTCCGTGCCGGCATGGCGCTTGAGGGGCACCGTGCCGGGTAGCGACCCGGCAGACGACTGGGCGCGGCGACTCGCCACCCTGGCCTGGGAGGAGCTCCCGCCGGACGCGAGGGAGCGCACCCTGATCGCCCTCTTCGACTCGCTCGCGGTCGCGGCCGGAGGATCGGCCGCACCGGGTGTACCGGCAATGCTGCGGGGCGTTGCGGAGGCGTCCGGCTCGGGCGAGGTCGCAGTGCCCTGGACGGGGCTGCGCCTCGGTCCCGCCGGGGCGGCCGCGGCCCTGTCGACCCTGATCCATGCGTGGGACTTCGACGACACCCACGACGCGGCCACGGTTCACACCTGTGCGGTGGCGGTGCCCGCCGCGCTGGCGGCAGGCGCCGCAGCAGGAGCGTCCGGACACGACGTCCTCGCCGCCATCGTCGTTGGGATCCAGACGCTGGTCCGCCTCTCCCTCGTCCTCGGGCCTCAGCCCGGGGTCGTCCGCACCGCCGGGCTCGGGGCGTTCGGCGCCGCCGCCGCCGCGGCGCGTGCCCTTCGCCTCGACGCCGATCGTTTCCTCGCGGCTCTTCGCTTGGCGCTCCCGTCGAGTCTGGCTCCGACCTCCCGTCAGGTGATCGAGGACGGGGCCCTCAACAAGCGCTTCCAGCCCGCCCAGGCGGTCCAGGCGGGCGTGAATGCCGCGTTCCTCGCCGCGAACGGGATCGACGGGCCTGCAGGTTGGATGGTCGGCACCTACGGCATGGGGCGACTGGCGCCCGACCTCGATCGGGCGCTCGGCTGCCTCGAGCAGCCCGGATGGGATGTCACGAACCTCTCGCTCAAGCCCTATCCGTGCTGCCGCTACGCCCACTCGGCGATCGCCGGGGTGCTCACCGTGCGGCGCCCGGATACCGACGGGGCGGTCATCCACGTCCCGAAGGGTCCGGCGTACGAGTTCGTCTCCCGGCCGTTCGCGCGCCGTGGCCAGCCGATCGTCGACGCCCAGTTCTCCATCCCGTGGCTGGCCGCAGCGGCGCTCCTCAGGGGTCGGGTCGACCTCGAGACGCTGTCGGGCCAGGTGCTGGACGACACCGAGATCGAGAAGCTGGCCGAGCGAGTCGTCGTCGTGCAGGACCTTGAGCCGTCGAAGGACGTGATGGCGCCGGCCCACGTCAAGCTGCGCACCTCGGACGGGATGTTCACCACCTGGGTGCAGCACGCACCGGGTTCCCCGCAGGCGCCGCTCAGCTGGGACGACGTCGCCGACAAGGCCTCGCCGTGCGCGGTCGTGGGTGGGTACGGCGACGAGGCCGTTCCCGTCTTGCTCGACGTCGTGCGTGGGCTCGAGGGCATCGCGCCGGGTGGCATCGGAGCGCTCGGTGACAGGATCGGGGGCAGAGTGTCATGAATTTCCAGCTGTCGCCTGAGCAGGAGCTCCTCGTCGAGTCGACGCGCCGCTTGGCGCGCGAGCACTTCGCGAACGGTGCCTACACGCGGGAAGGGGTGGCGTGGGACAGCCTGAGGGTCCTTGCCAAGGCCGGCCTCACCGGGCTCACCATCCCGGAGAGCGACGGCGGCCACGGCGCGACCGTGCTCGACGCCGTCCTGGTGATGGAGGCCGTCAGCCAGGTGTGCCCGCAGAGCGGCGATGCCGTCCAGGCGACGAACTTCGGTGCGATCCGACAGCTGTCCAAGTTCGGCTCGGCGGAGCTGAAGACTGCGGTGCTGCCACAGCTGCTCAACGGTGACGGTTTCATGAGCGTGGGCATGAGCGAGCCGGACGCCGGCTCGGCGCTCACCGACCTGCGCACGACCGCGAGGTACGAAGGCGATCAGGTGGTCCTCTCGGGAGAGAAAGCCTGGAACTCGAACGGGCCCGAGATCACTCACGTGGTCGTCTGGTGTCGCTTCGGCCCGGAGGTCGGCGACATCGGTGCTGTGGTCGTGGAGGCGGACGCGCCAGGCTTCAGCCGCGGCCCAGCCCAGCGGTACATGTCAGGCGACTACTACAGCTCGCTCCACTTCGACGAGTGCCGGGTTCCACGAAGCCACGTGCTGTTGGATCACGACGGTCTCGCCACGATGATGCCGTCTTTCGGCCTCGAGCGCCTCGGGAACTCCACCCGTGCCCTCGCGCTCGCCCAGTCGGCCTTCGACATGGCAGTCGAACACGCCAAGAGTCGAACGCAGTTCGGGCGGCCCTTGTGCGAGTTCCAGGGCCTTCAGTGGAGATTCGCCGACATGCGGGTCAAGCTCGAGGCCGCCCGTCTCCTTGTCTACCGCGCGGCTTGCAACGCGGGCGTTGGCGACCCCGATCCGGTGGAAGTCGCGATCGCCAAGGCGTACACGAACGACGTCGCCTTCGAGGTTGCGAACGAAGCTCTGCAGGTGTTCGGGGCGGCTGGCTACTCGACCGAGATGCCGTTGGAGTACCTGGTTCGCCGGATACGCGGGTGGATGATCGCCGGCGGCTCGATGGAGATGATGAGAAACCGGATCGCCCAAGCCGTCTTCGGGCGGCACTTCAGCCAGCGGCGCCCGCGGTCGGGTTACGCGGCCGACCACGGGGGCGCCGAAGGGTGAGCGAGCCCACTGCAGCCGGTGCCACGTCGCAGATCGCGGCCTGGCTGGCCTCTGTTGACGTGCAGACGATCCCGGACGAGGTCGTTGGTCACGCTCGTCGCCTGCTCCTCGACCACCTTGCGGCCGTCGTCATCGGGTCTACGACGGACGTCTCGAAGGCGATTCGGGCATTCGCGACGGAGGCGTACTCGGGTGACCAGGCGACCGTCGTCTGCGGCGGCCGGCTGTCGGCGCCCGGTGCCGCGCTCGTCAACGGATCGGCCGCCCATGGCTTCGAGACCGACGACGGGTACACGCCGGGCTCTGTCCACCCGAGCGCGGTCGTGTGGCCGGCGGTGCTGGCGGCGGCAGAGCGACACGGAATCGGCTTTGCCAGGGCGCTCGTCGCGGCGGCGGCCGGCGTCGAGCTGACCTGCCGGATCGCCGAGGCCGGTCATCCCTCTACGTGGCGCAACGGCTTTCACAACACGCCGATCGCGGGCGTCTTCGGAGCAGCGGCCGGAGTCGCCGTACTGCTCGGTGAGGCTGACGGCACGGTCGCCCAGGCCCTCGGGATCGCGGGCTCCCATGCCGGCGGGCTCTTCGCATTCCTCGGACAGGGGGCCGAGGTGAAGCGGCTGCATGCCGGCAAGGCGGCTCGCGACGGGCTGATCTCGGTCGACCTCGCTCGTCGGGGAGTGACGGGCCCGACCGACGTCCTCGAGGCAGAGAAGGGCTACTTCAGCGCATTCGCGAGGAACGACTGGAAGCAAGCGGCGCTGCTCGGTGAGCTGGGGAAGCGATGGGCGATGCTGGACACATATCTCAAGCCTTACCCGTGCTGCCGCCATCTGCACGGTCCCATCGACGCCGTGCTTGCCCTCGCTGAGCGCAACAACCTCTCCATCGGCGATGTGCGTGGCGTAACCGTCGAGACCTACGAGGTTGCGGCCCACCATCGCCGAAGGGACATCGCCAACGTGCTCGACGCCCAGATGAGCATTCCCTACGCAATCGCCATCGCCCTCCGCGACCGCGAGGTCGGTCTTACGCAGTTCGGCCGCTCTGCTCGTTCGGACGCGCGCGTGCGGTCCCTTCTCGAACGGGTGGACGTGGTCGCGAGCGATGAACTCACGAGGAGCTACCCGGCCAAGCGGCCCGCCAGAGTCAGCATCGAGTGCGAGGATGGACGACGCGTCGCGGCAGTAATCGGGCAGCCGCTCGGTGAGCCTTCCAACCCGCTCTCCGACGACGCGCTCGCCCGCAAGGCTCGCAGCCTGTGCACTCCGGTCATCGGCGACGAGCGCACCGAGGCGCTGATCTCCGGGGTCCTCACCGGCGAAGATTTAGACGGCGTGCTGGCCGGCCTCTGTGAAGATGGCGGACACCGTGGAGGGTCGCCGTTCGCAGAGGGTTACTGACGGGTGGTCGCGGTTGCCTTTGCGACGAAGTACCAGGGAATGGTGAAGCGCTCGACGAGCGAGACGATGAGGAACATGGTAATGGCCATGACCGACAGATAGAGGATCGCGGCAAACACGACTGCGGTCTCGAGGCCGCTGTTGGCAGCGATCATCAGGGGTCCAAGACCCGACTGCCCGCCGACCCATTCTCCGGCCACGGCACCGATGACCGAGATCACGGCGGCCTGCTTCACGCCCGTGAAGAAGTTCGGCAGGCAGGCGGGAAGCCGCACCCACCGGAACAGTTGCCATCTACTGCTGCCCAGCGAACGCATGAGGTAGATGACGTCGCGGTCGACCGACGACATACCGGCGACGGTGTTGATCACGACCGGAAAGAATGCGAAGAGCGTGACGACGATGACCTTGGGCAGGATCCCGAAACCGAACCAGATGATCAGCACCGGGGCGATGGCCAACGTCGGGATCGTCTGCGAAGCGATCACCAGCGGGTAGATGGCCCGATTGACGATGCGCGAGTGCACGAGCAGGGTAGAGAGGACGAAGCCGCCGCTCACCGCGATCCCGAAGCCGACAAGGATCTCGATAACTGTTGTGCTGGCTGCCGTGAGCAGCACCGAGCGGTCGGACCCGAACGCGTCGGCAAGAACGCTGCTCGGAGTCGGCAGAACGTAGCTCTGGATGCCTGCAACCGCGGCGATGAGCTGCCAGAGCGCGACAAGTCCGACGAGCAGGCCAGCGGCTGGTGCGTACAACTTCACTCGCCGTGTCACCCGCGATTGCGTACTGGCACGAGGGGGACGAGCCTTCGCCAACGTTGCGCTTTCTGCTTCAGCGGAGATGTTCGAGCTCTGCCGGAGAACCTGAGCCATGTTCGCTTTCCCTAGCTCTCGCCGTGTGGACACAGGCATCGACCGACAGTGACCGCCGCAGGCTCGCGATGGCCACTTCGCGTCAGATCAGTGGACCTGACCGACCGCATCACCCGCTCCTTCGACTATCGAGGCAAGTAACTCTGCACAGTACTCTCCGAATCGAGGGCTCGCGAGGAGCTCCTGGCGTAATCTCGGCCTCGGCAGCTCGATATCGACGACATGTTTGATCCGCCCTGGCCGCTGGCTCATCACGAGCACGCGGTCGGACACGAAGACGGCCTCTTGCACGTCGTGAGTCACGAAAAGGACCGTGCGACGGTCCTGGCCTTGTTCTCCCTCCCACACCGAGAGGAGCCAGTCCTGCATCGTTGAGCGCGTCAGCGCGTCGAGCGCACCGAAGGGCTCGTCGAGAAGCATGATCGGACGGCCCACAAGCAACGTCCTGATCAGGGCGGCACGTTGACGCATCCCTCCGGAGAGCTGGCAGGCGTACGCCCGGGCGAATGCCCCTAAGCCGTACTTCGTCATCACTTCGAGCGAGCGCGCCTGGGCTTCTTTGCGGTCCACGCCGTTCACAACGAGACCGAGTGCGACGTTGTCGATCACCCGGACCCAAGGGAGCAGCAGGTCCTTCTGGAACATGTAGCCGAATACCTCAGCTCGGGATGCCGGACGCGATCCGCCTACTTCGACGACCCCGCCGCTCTCCTCCTCCAGACCGGCTATGACGTGCAACAACGTCGTCTTCCCGCATCCGCTCGGCCCGAGAATGCTGACGAACTCCCCCGGGGCGATGTCGAAGGAGACATCGATGAACGCGGTGATCATCCCGTTGTCCGTCTCGTAGGTCTTGTCGAGGCCGCGCACGGATAATCCAGATGCTGTCATGTGCCACTCAATGTCGTTACGACCGTCCGCTTGTTGGAGTTCCTTCAAGACCTCAAATGACCGGGTTCTTTGCTGCGGCCGTCACGAATTCATTCGTGATGTAGTTGTGGATCGGCTGCACGGAGGGCACGATCTGAATCCAGGGCTCTATTGCCCAATTCAAAAGCGCCTTCCAGTCATTAGCGTCCTGGAGGCCATAGGTGTATGTGGCCGGGTTGTCGCTCGGACTGCGGTAGAAGCTGACCTGGAAGGCGTCGAACTTCTCCATTTGGACGTCAATGGGTCCAGTCGATTCCGGGCCGGTGCTACAGCAAGTGGTGAGTGCCTTTCTCGCCGCACCATAACCCAGCACGTACTTCTTGATCGAACGCATGCAGGCGACGATGAAGCGCTTGAGCAGGTCGCCATTCGCGTGAGCGAAGTTCTCCGACGTGATGAGCGAGTAGAAGGGGAAAGGCGGGATGCCCCAAGTGTTCGAGAGGGGGATCCAGCTGGCACTGCCCGTGTAGTTCTCCACCTCGATGTACTCTCCGAACTTGAGACCGAAGCCGGCGTCCACCTTGCCCGCCGTGATGATCGGAGTGGTGTACTCGGTGAACTGCGTCGTCACGGCCGTGTATGGCTCTCCGATGGAGTGCATGGCCTGCTTCATGTCGGCGATCGTGTCCGGTGAGTTGTAGTTCGCGAAGGTCTTTCCGACGAGGTCGTGCAGGCTGTTGATGTGCTTGGTCTTCAGCGACACGATGCCGTCGCTCCGAGTCGGGATCAAGTCGGCGATTCCGATCACGGGCACACCCCGGTTTCGGGCCAGCAGCATGCTCGGTGGCGAGCCGAAGCCGACGTCAACCTTTCCAAGCCCGACCAGGACGGGAATGGTTGCGAGGTCGGCTGGGGGGAGAATCGTCTTTATCTCTATACCTTCGTCCTTGAAGTAGCCGTATTCCATGCCGGTCCACAGCCAGGCGTCGTCGGGGCTCGGCAGGAGGTCGAGCATCACAGTGACCGTGGTTGTCGATCTCTTCGACGTTCCGCCGGAGCCACCTGAGCTCGACGGTGAGCTGCTGCACCCTGCGGCCACGGCGCCGAGAGCGACAGCGCCGGTCGCGCCGAGAAATCGGCGACGAGAGATGGCATTGCCGAGGCCGAGCATCGGCAAGCCATGGTCACGCGTGACCTCGTTGATGAGTGACTGAGCATCCTGCTCCGGTCCGATCTTGCGGGTCATGGCTTCCTCCTAGCGGCGTTCCTGTGGTCGGTGGTCTGATCCATTGCTCAGGTCCTGCAGTTGTCCTGCCAGTCAGCGGGGGAGTGTCCCCACAGGCTCTTCCGCGTCGTCGAGGAGAGAGACCGTGTCGTTGGAATCGCGAAGCCCGAGGGCGCGCATCGCCGGTCCGTTCAGCCGGTCGATGATGTCGGGCGGTATCCGGTCGTGCCTTCCGCCGTATCGACTCGAGAGGATCGCGAGGCGCCGCCACGCTGTGGTCTCGATGTCGAAGAACGAAAACCGCTCAGCGGCATCGAAGCGGGTCTGCTCGAGTATCCGGCCATCCTGGAAACCAAGGTTGCGGTTGTGAAGCGCCCGGTAGGTGATCGGGTTCTTGACCCACTGGAACCACCACCGTTCGGTCCGCCTCGAAACGCGGGTGGCGTAGAAGTAGAACAGACGTGTCTCGTGACGATCGACAGGCACGCACCAGCGCGTGTAGATCACTCCACCCATGTTGATGCGCATCATGCCGGGCATGTGGACTCCCTGGTTCCACTCCCACACGTGCTCAGACGGGCCGACGTTGTAGGGCATCTTGGCAGCCTGCTGATACTCGCCGCGCCCGTTGTAGGCGAGCCACCTCGTCGGCCGATAGTTGAACAGCCATGACCACAGCAAGCGGTAGCGATGCTTCGGCCACAGCCCATCGACTCCGGGGAAGTACTCCTGGTAAGGCCGGGTCGCGAGCGAGTCGTCCGTGTAACTTGTCAGCGTCGCCCCGCCACCAGAGATGATCGCCTTTGCTCCGGCGAACGAGGTCTTCCCGAAGGGCCGCAGGAGCATCATGAGCGAGTTGCGATGCGTGTATCGCACGTGGTTGTCGTTCATGTTCTCGAGTGCGGGGCGCCAGTTGGCCTGCCATTTCGTCGCGTCGTGGACGACGACGCTGTCATCGAAGAGCTCCGGAGGAAGGTCGCGTTCCAGAGGGGTGGGCTCACCTTGTCCCATCCACGCAAAGAGCACGCCCTTCACGACTCGCGTCGGGTAGCGGCGGATGCGCACCTTGCCTGGGATCAAGGAGTTCGGGCCTTCCGACAGCACGGCGACGCATTCTCCACGCTCGTCGAATGTCCAGCCGTGATAGGGGCAGGAGACCGTCCCCTCGTAGTGGCAGATGCCACCGGCGACGCTCGCTCCGCGGTGGGGGCAGATGTCCGAGATGACGGCCGGGCCGGACCTTCCCTGGAAGACGCAGAGATCGTCGCCGAGGAGTCGCACGCGAACCGGGCGGCGGCGGCGGAGCTTCTCGAGGCCCACGACCGGATACCAGTAGTCGCGGAATCCGAGCTCCGGGATCTCCGTCCGCGGATCCGGCTGACTTCCGAGGCCGCTGTGCGCGATCCTGAGTACCCCTGGATCCATGTGGCCGGCCTGGCCGTTCTCCGTCATTCCCCCCTCGTGCTTCCCTGACTCCAGCAGCCCCCACCACGGTGGTACGACGACCGTGGTTTCCGTTGCCGGGTGACAGTAGCAAAAACCTCAGACAGAGGCTAGTGCAGTGTCGCCACGGCTGTCGGACGACCGAAAGGGCGCCTGCCGGCAGGTGAAGGGTTCCGGCTTTGAGGGAGCATGCTGTGCCTGCTCACGCCGGGCACCGGTTTTGCTGTCCTCAGAGTTGACTCGCTTACATCAGAGGTTTTAGGCTCCGTCGGCGGACCAAACGAGGGCTGCTCGCACGGCGCAGCGTACGTCTCGTCGCGCGTTCGGTAGGTGCTCGAGACGAGATTCCGCACGGAGGACCTGCTTTGGCGACAGGAGACCGAGGAGGCGAGCCGCTCCACGTGGACGTCCGCACCGGCGACGTCCGGACCCATGTCTCGCTCGCCGGCAGCCCGGAGCGACCGACGCTGATTCTCATCCACGACGGCGCCTACGGGACCGACGGCGACCTGTGCTGGGGACCAGTGCAAAGAGAGCTGTCCGACGAGTTCTTCGTCGTGGTGCCCGACCTGATTGGGTGGGGGAGGTCCTCGAAGGCCGTCTTCTTCGACAGCTCGTCGTACGAGACGCGGCTTCGCCAGCTCTCGGAGCTCGGGCGCACGCTCTGCCTCTTCGACGGGAGCGTCTTCCTCGCAGGGGTGTCCTTCGGTGCGGAGCTCGCCGTCCGTGCCACTGTCGAACCGCGGTGGGGGATCCCGGTGGCCGCGACGGTCAGCATCGCCGGCACCGGCGGGCGTCTCTATCGGATCGACTCCGCCCTGGCGGAGATCACCGACTACGAGCCGAGCCTGGAGGCCGCCCGGCGGCTGACGTCGGCGCTCGTGAGCAGCATGGACGACCTCGACGACCATGTGCGCCGGCGATACGAGAACAGCCTCGCCCCGGGACACTGGGAGGCGCTCTCGGCGGCGCGGCTGCGGTCGGCCGCCGTGCCGAAGCCGCCACCCGACGAGAGCTGGCTGGAACGGCTTTCCACTTGTGAGGTTCCGCTGTTGTTCGTGGAGGGCCGCGAGGACCGGCTGCTCGAGCGGGGCTGGGCCGAGCAGATGGCGGCGCGCACGCCGAGGGGCAGCTGGCGGGTGGTCGAAGGGGCTCACGAGCCCAATCTCGACCGGCCGGCCGAGGTCGCCCAGCTGATCCGCGAGTTCCTGTCGCCATGACACCGAGGAAGGCTTCGCGCCGACTGTCGGTGTCGACGACGCTGGCGCTTCCTGCCTGCAAGGGGCGAGGAGGAGGTGCCCGTGGTGGGCGATGACCAGAAGATCGGTCGTTACTACGAGGACTTCGAGATGGGCGACGTCTATCAGCACCCGCTCGGACGGACCATCACGGCCGCCGACAACACCTGGTTCACCCTGCTCACCATGAACACGAACCAGATGCACTTCAACGATCACTTCGCCGAGCGGTCCACCTTCGGCCGTCAACTCGTGAATTCGGGCTTGACCCTCGCCATCGTGCTCGGCCAGAGCGTGCTCGACGTCAGTCAGAACGCCGTCGCCAACCTCTCCTGGGACAAGGTCGAGCTGCTGCATCCGCTGTTCGTCGGCGACACGCTCTACTCGGAGAGCAAGGTGACGTCGAAACGGGAGTCCGCTTCACGCCCGTATGCCGGAATCGTGACGGTGCGGACGCGTGGCATGAACCAGGACGGCGACGTCGTGATCCGCTACAAGCGATCGGTGATGGTGTACAAGCGGGAGGCCACCTACGACAAGGACTACTTCCCGGTGGCGGCGGACGCCTGGGGCGAGGACTGAGTGCGGAGTGACGAAGGAGCCTCAGTCGAGCACGGTGGAGGCCTCGTCCGGTCCTGACGCCCGGGTGACCGGCCCGATGCGCCGGAGTGCCCGCGCTGGCTGGGCGGCTACGGCCGTCAGGGCTCCGGCGAAGGCGAAGAACGCCAGCAGGCCGACCGCAATCCGGTAGCCGTTCAGGAGCTGCTCGACATAGCCGGGTGACAGTCGACCGATTGATGCGGCGAAGAACTCGTGCCGGATGGAGACCGGAAGTCCTGCGACGGCAAGGGTCAATGCGATGGCGGCGCTCGTGACCCAGCCGACGTTCTGCAGCGTGAGGCGCGTCCCGTTGATCAAGCCCGTCGTGCTCACGGAGGCTCGCGAGAGAAGGACGTTGGTGTTGGCGGGCATGAAGATCCCGCTTCCGGCACCGACCACTCCGAGGGCGACCTCGACGACGTCGTACGACCCCGAGAGTGAGAGTGCGAGAGCCACTAGTCCGCCAGTGGCTACGAGCGATCCGAGCACCGAGAGCGCCTCGCCGGACGCCCGGCGTGACAGCCTCCCGGCGAGCGCGGAGAAGACCCCGGTGAACACCGGCAGTGGCACCACGGTGAGTCCGGCCCGTAACGGGCTGAGGCCGCGGACGGCCTGGAAGAACAGGACCATCAGAATCACAGGACCCCACTCGGCCATGGCGTTGAGCACGCCGGACAGCATGGCGAGCGAGAAGGCCCGGTCGCGGAAGAGGGACAGGTCCAGCAGAGGAGTAGCGACCGAAGACTCCCGGAGCACGAAGGCGACGAGGAGGGCGAACCCACCTGCCAGGGCGGAGGCCGAGGCGACGCCGATGGTGCCGAACGACTCTGCGAGCGAGATCGACACCACGACGCTGCTCAGCCCGACGAGGAGAAGCACTCCGCCCGGGAGGTCGAGGCTCTCCCTGCGGATCACCCCGGCTGGCCGGCGTGGGAGCCTTCTCCGGCTCCACAGGACGCAGGCGGCTCCTGCGGGGACGTTGATCCAGAAGATCCAGCGCCATCCGATCGTGTCGGCCACGATTCCGCCGAGCGTCGGACCGATGAGCTGCGCGACGGCGACGGCGGCGATGTAGAGCCCGAGGCCGCGCTGGCGGCGGCGCGACGGCAGCTCCTCGACGAGGATGGCGGCACTGTTGGCCCAGAGGGTCGCGACCCCGAAGGAGCGCACGACCTGGAGCAGGATGACCATCCAGACGTTCACGCTGAACCCGAGCAGCAAGCTCGAGATCGTGAAGAGGGTGAGGCCCGCGATGTAGTTCGGGCGGCGGCCGAGGAGGTCGCCGGCCCGCCCGAGCACGAGCACCGTCGTCGTACTCGTGAGCGATGGCACGAGGAGGACCAGGGTGGCCTCGAAGGCGTCGGCGTGGAAGTGCCGGACGACGACCGGAACGGCGACGCCGAGCACGTTGTTGCTGAGGGAGGCGAGGAAGGTCGCGATCACGACCAGCCAGAGCGTCACCTCGTGCCCGTTCCCTGCCTTCTCCGCCCCCCGGCGAATCACAGCACCCGAGCTTCAGCGATCGTCTGAGTGTGGAGGCGCGAAGGAGGCACGAGGGGCTGTCAGGACCAGCTGTCCCGGAGGCTCGGTGCACTCAGGTGTCGCTCGATCGCCGCAGCTGCGCGCAGCAACTTGGCGTCGCCGTGACGGCGAGCCAGCACCTGCAGGCCCACGGGAAGCCCGTTGCTCATCCCGCACGGAAGGGAGACGGCGGGCTGTTTGGTCAGGTTCGCAACCATGTCCATCTCCCAGAAGGTTGTCTCGGCATGGATCCGGTCGGACTCGTCGAGAGCGAACGGGAGGATCGGCTCACCCGGATACACCAGCACGTCGAACTCGGTGAGGAAGTCCTCCCACTCCCTGGAGAACTCCTCGCGCCGATGCTGGGCGTCGAGGTAGTCACGGGCTGAGGTCCCCTCACCCCGTCGGAGCGCCCGGACCGACCGCTCCGTCATCTCTTCGGCTCGTGACAGCAAAGGACCCTCAGACGCATGGCGCTCCGGATCACCGATGGAAAGCCACAGCGCCACCACGTCCTCCGAGACAGTTGGGTGCGCCTCGTGAAGCCGAACTCCGAGCGCCCCGATGGTGGAGAGCGCTTCGCCGAAGCCGTCGCGGACCTCGTCGGCGACGCGGGCGAAGCCGAGATCCCAGCTGAAGGCCACCCTCAGACCGGAGAGATAGTCGAGGCCGTCGAGCGGGAGACCGAACGGTGGCCCGGCCGCAGGGATGCTGGAAAGGTCGGAGCCATCGGGACCCGCGAGAACCGAGAGAGCAGCGGCGACGTCGGCCACGTTCCGACCCATCGGGCCGTGCACGGACAGCGTGGGCCATCCCCGGAACCCGGGACGAGTCGGGACGAGCCCATGCGTGGGCTTGTAGCCGACGATGCCGCAAAAGGTCGCCGGGCAACGAATCGAGCCTGCCGCGTCGGTGCCGAGCGCCAGAGGCGTCATCCCCGTCGCCACGGCGACGGCCGATCCGCCGGAGGAACCGCCCGGCGTGCGCTCCGGGGCGTACGGGTTGCGGGTGGTTCCGTAGAGCGGTGAGACGGTATCTCCGCGGTAACAGAACTCAGGGTTATTCGTCTTTCCGATGATCACCGCGCCTGCCTCGCGCAGGCGCCGGACCGCGGCGCAGTCTTCCGTGGGCACATGATCGGCCAGCAGCCGGGAGCCGTTCGTGGCGGGAGCTCCCGCCACCCAGATGTGGTCCTTCACGGCCACCGGGACCCCGGCGAGTGACAGGGGATCACCACTCGCCACGCGAAGGTCGACTGCACGGGCCTCTGCCAGGGCTGATTCCGGCAACGGGGTGCTGAAGGCGCCGTACTCGGCATCGAGACGCTCGATGCGGTCGAGGGACGCCTCGGTGACCTCGAGCGCCGACAACGATCGCTCGCGGACCGCTGCGGCGATCGCCAAGGCGGGCATGAACGGGTCGAAGGTGGTGGGCGACATCCTCGACCCGGAACGCTACTAAGCATCAGAGGAAAGTGGCGGCTCGAGCGTCCTGCCTCGGGCGTCCGGTAAACGCCCATAATGTCCGTTATGTCGCGTTACGGGTCAGGGTGGCGCGATCCGCGACAGGCAGGTGGTGAGGCGGTCCCCCAGCGTGGTCATGTGTTGCTCGATGAGTCACAGGTGTGTAAGTTGTCCGAAGGTCGGTACTCGACCGAACGGCGAACACAACCTTCCACGCCCAACGCGCAACTGACAGGGCCACCACGAGCCCACCCACACGGCGGCTGCGGGTCTCCAGACGACACAGAGCCGACCACACGGAGTACCGGCGACGTTTGGGACTCTTTCGGTCGTGTGGAGGTTCAGGACGTGGACGTTGTTGACGCTCCCCAGTCTCTCAAGCAGAGCGCGCTTCTTCGAGAGCTGATGTACGAGTTGGGCGAGCACGCTCGTCGAGGCGGCACGGCGTACGGGGCGGCCGTAGTCGTCCGTCGCGTTGGGGCGAAGTTTGGGCTGACGGCAGGGAAGTACCTTCCTCTGCCTCGGCCGACGCGAGAGGAACGAGAGACCGCTCGCGCCGTGCGGGATGGCTTCGATGGTTAAGCGGTCGTCGCCCGATCTGGATCGGCTTCGTGGCCTCGTCGAGGCTCACCAGGTGCTCGAAGGGCTGGTCAAAGGCGCGGTAGCTAGCTATCTCGCGGCCGGCGGCGGCGTGTCGGCTGTCAGTCGAGTGCTCGGAGTCCACCGCGCCACGATCTACCGCACGTACCTGGCTACCCCGCCGGAGAGCTCCGAAGGGCAGTCAAGGGGCGGCCGGAGGCCGAGCGAGGACACGGAGCGCAGCGGAGGCCCGCAGCGGCCCTTGACGGCCCTGAGGGGCGATGCAGACTTGGCAAAGGACGGCCCGCCCGGGCCGTCCTTGGTAGCCCTGGAGGGCTATGCGGGAGAGGCGTGTGACCGGTGCGGCGCCTGCGAGACGCCGCTTCGCCGGTCAGATTCCGAGTGGCTGTGTGCAGTGTGTGCAACGGATGACGAGTGAACGTTCGCGTCCTATGAGTTCTCCTACCGGTCTCAGGCGTCAGTGGGATTGAGAGTGTCAGCGCCGCTTCTGTCCCATCGGATGAGGGCGCGGGGTTGCGACCCACACCGGTGCTCCAATGATCACGCGGGCGTAAGGCCCGACTTCTTCCACCTGGCAAAAGGACTGCAGCAGAACGTCAAATCGGTCCTGCCTAAATCCTGTGAATCTGGTGTCGAACAGCCTCCTTGCTGTATCTGCTCTACCCGCTGGGTCCCATCCAATATCGCGATCAAGGAAGTCATTGTCGATCACCGGATCCCAGGATTCTCGAGTGCGTTCGAGAATGCCATAGAGTCCGTCGACGTCGCTTGGAATTTCTGGCAGGTCATCATTTTGCGGCTTGCGTCCGCGATAGTTTGATGCTGAGCCGAACAGAGCAACGAGGAGCCGACCGTCTTCGGAGTCTCGTTCGGCCTTCATGGCGGCAATGTCGACGTGAGATTTGTCTTGCCAGCCCATCAATACTGTCAAGTACCCCATAGTGAGATTGAGTTCAGCGCGAATGTAAGGTCCCCAGCCTTGGTCAATCGTGCTTGTGTTGTCTCGCACAGCCTCGGTCGCCAGGCGGCAGAGCGCGAATTCGTTGTTATGGTCGCGGGGTTCTCGCTGAACGTTGACCGTACCCCATGGCGTTGGGATAATGATGCTGGATCTCCAGGGGCGGCGGGGAGCTTCGTCTTGCTGCACTATCTGGCGGACGAGTCTCCTCGAGATGTAGCGGTAATCCTGAGGCCAGCGGTCTACTCCCACGTGTTTACGCGTTCTCTGGGACTGGACTCGACTGGTCCTGTTCCCATTGTTGAATAGAATCAAGCCAGGACTGATAGATCGCCTCAGAGTCAGCAAGCTGTCTAAGTGAGGTTTCCACCCGGCGGGTTGGTGCTCGAAGTTCCTTTGACCAGTGGGCTGACGCCTTGAGCGTGTCGGCGAGGTGGCCCACCGGCCGCAGCGCGCCGATCGCGGCGTTGGATGTGTCCGCGATACTGGAGAGCATCGCGCGCACTTGGTTTTTGGGTTCTTCCGACGTACGAAGAATACGGAATATCACCTTGAGGCCTGAGTCTACGCTGACCAGCTCCGTCATATATGACCGTACAAGCGGATTTAGTTCATCGGCGTAGCGTGCGAGGTCCTTCGCGAACTCCCGAGCCACACGGAGGCGCCCCGCGAATCCCTTGCCTTGGCTGTCACTTTGCTCTATCTGGGAGGTACGGGCTTCAGCAGTGTGACCGAACCGGACGAGTACGTCGCCTATTCGCTCTATAAGCCCTCCAACTTTCGGCAGGGCCGCTTCGCTTTCGGCTAAGCGCTCGAGGAAGCCTGCCTCCTCTTCCTCCCCCCCCTCTTCCTCCTCCTCCTCCTCCTCTTGTTCCTTCTTCTCCTTGACGTCCTCAGTTGCTCCCTCGTGCGGAGCCGGCGGCACCCCCTCGCCTGGCGCAGGCTTGGTAGGGCCGTGCGTAGGTGTCTTGACTGACTTCGCATCCGCGTCGTCCGCTCTGTCAATTAGCGCCCGAGCGATTCTGTCGACGCCTTTGCGATAGGTGCTGGAGTTCGCGTCCTCTAGCTCCTCGGTTCGGAAGTCTTCGCGCTGGAATGTTTGGATCAGACGCTTTGCTTCATCGGCTTGATCCTCGTCCTCTAGCCCCGGCACCGTGACGTAGTACAGGGGCATGATTAGCTCGGTCAGTTCGAGGGACTTTGCTGCTGGCGCGAATCGCAGGAGTTCTTGGCGGCAAGCCTCACTGTTGAAATACGACGGCGTAATGATGGGAATCAGGAACTGCGTGCTTTCAAGCGCCTCATCGATGCGCTCGGCCCAGCGGTCGCCCCACGCAATATCCTCCCGGTCGATGAAGATCTCGAACGTATGCCCCGTTAAGAGTCTGACTCGCTTCGATATGTCATGCGCCAGCTTTACGATTCTGCCGTCCGTGTCCTCATCATCCTGGCGTACATAGCTCCAGAAGCCCGCATGCTCTGCCATCGTCCGGGCCGCCTTCCTGCCGCGCGGATTGTCTAGCGCACAGTAGCCTTAGCCTGAGGCTGCCGGATGAGGACGGATAAGGCCCGGCCCAAAGAAGGTCAAGTCCGGCCGGAAGAGGGTTCAAGGCACCCCAGCGGGAAGCTCGGGTCTGTTGAGGGAGTGTGGTCGGCCCGGCGGCACGCTCGGCTCGGCGCCGGCGGGCCCGGGGCGGCGCCGGAGCCGAACCCGGCCCGCCGCCGCTCCCCCGGCGATGGCCGCCGGCCGACGCGCGGCTCGATTCCCCTTCTAACAGAGGGGATCGTTCCCAAATTTTGGGATGTTGTGACCCAACGCGACGCGTAACACCCGTAACGCAACCCGTAACGCACTACTGTTGCGGCGTGCACTCCGCCGGAAGTGCCCTGAGCAGGCGAACCTGTCCGGTCTGTCAGCGCCTGGTTGCAATGGATCAGCGGGCAACCTACTGCTCCCCCGCCTGCAAGCAGGCGGCTTACCGTCGCCGGAAGCAACAGCAGCCGAGGCCAACCCTGTCCGTTATGTAATATCGCGGCCAGAAACTCGGCAGTCACCACGGGCACGCCTCCCCCGGAGGACCAGGCCCTCTTCAGGAACGCTTGTCACCCACTCAGCGCGGATCCGACGATCGCCTTCAGCGTCGCGATCACGTGTGGGAGAGCCGCTCCCGGTTGCGCTCGGACGACTCGAGAGACTGCGCCTCGTGTCACGCGCAGCCTCGGTAGCCAGGCGTGAAGCGTGACTGCGTAGCGCACGCGACCGATCGTGAAGAGGAAGACGAGGTGACCGCCCCACTCTCCGCCGTAGGGATAGACGGGATTGAGCACGAGCTGGCCTCGGTGTCCGAACCAGCGCACCCAGCCGAGCGACACCGCCCGAGTGCGCCTCGGGGTGAGCAGCGAATCGGTGACGGCATGGCTGCCCGCGGGCCATTCGGAACCCAACCCGAGGGTGACGCCGGGGGTGATCGTCGCCGCGATCTCGACGTGGACGTGGTACGGGGGCGGAAACAGGAGAGAAACGCTCGGAAGGGGCACCCATCTACTGGCGTCCCACCAGTCGAGCCGCGCCCCGGTGGTGAAGCCAGGTAGGAGCTCCCCGTTCTCGTAGCCCCAATCCGCGTACGTGCACCGCTTGCTCGTGAAGAGCCGCAGCAAGGGCTTTCCGTGGACCGGCTGGTAGCCGTTCCGGGAGATGCAGGTGTACAACTCGCTTCCGCCGCCGGGGTAGCCCGAGCCCCAGGCGGGCAACCGGGTCGGGCAGATGGACCGGAGCAGCCAGTTCTTGCGGCAGAAGACGAGCTCAGGTCTCGGGGTCGAAGTCATCGCGATCGGGCTGGCTCTTGGTATCCGAGCCGGCGGGCGGTCCGACCGGTGCGATGAAGATGGCCCGCGAGACGGAATGCTCGGACGACCGGACGATCCAGTGGTGCAGGCGGCTGCCACCACCCCCGCTGCCACCACCCCCATTGCCGCCAGCACGAGCGCCAGTCGAGCGCGCCGTGTCCTCACGCGGTCAATCTCTCATCCAGCAGCCCGCGACCGATTGCATCTGCACCCAAGGACTCCCCCGGCGCTGTGACCGAGCGACGGGAGCGACCCTCGACAGCCTCAGTCGCCTTCGTACTTGAAGGAGACCTTCACCTTCGCCCTGTAGGACGCGACCCGGCCGTCCTCGATGTGCATGTCCAGCTCGGAGACCTCGGCGATGCGCAGGTCGCGCAGGGTCTGCGAGGCCTTCTCCACCGCGGCGGCCGCCGCCTTCTCCCATGACTTGCTGCTCGTGCCCACCAGCTCGATGACCTTATAGACGCTCTCTGACATGTGCCCAGCTCCTCCAGGAGGCCGCGCCGATCGAGCATCGGCGCCTGTCTCAGCTTCTCAGACAGCGCAGGCCCGCAACAGGGGTCCCGCCTCGGCGGAAGCCCTCCTAGCAGCCCACCGCCCCGTCGACGAGCTCGCGGATGAGGTCGGCGTGCCCGTTGTGCCGGGCGTACTCCTCGACCATGTGGGCGTAGATCCACCGCAGCGAGCAGTCGACGCCCCTTCTCGTGAGGCCGACGTCGTCGAGCGACCGGCCGGCGGCCGCCTGCCGGCTGGCTTCGCACTCCGACTCCCACGTCGCGAGGTCGGCCTCCCAATCAGCCGAGTCGAGTGGGAACATGTCGCTGTCCTCGTTGGCGGGATCGAACCAGAGGTACGGGACGCTCGGGTCACGCTGGAGCACCCGGCGAAACCACGATCGCTCGACCTCCGCCATGTGCCGTACGAGACCGTGCAGCGAGAGCTTCGAACTGGCCACCGGCCGAGCCTTGCGTGCCGCGTCGTCGAGCCCCTCGACCTTCAACAGGAGCGTCGCTCGGTGGAACTCGAGCCATCCCTCGAGCATCTCCCGCTCCGAGAGACCGGTCATCGCCGGCTCGACCCGTCTTGCGTCGTTGAGATCCTCGACCATCCACCGGAGGCTACTTCCGCGGCCTCCAACCGCCGGGGTGGAGGCCGTACCGGCGCCCGACACGAAAGACTGCCTTCCCATGGCCCCGTGGGTAAGCGACTGCGTGCGCCGCGCGGCCGTACATCCGGGGACGTGCCGCAATGAGAGCGACCGCTCGGGAGTCTGCGGTTTAGTGCGACGACAGCGGCGACACGTGACGAGGAGCAGCGGCCGGGTGGCCGCTGTCGCCATGATCCTCGCAGTGGCCCTCGCCGGCTGCTCGCCGTCGGCCTCGAACACGGGCGAGACGGGCTCGACAGCCACGACGTCGAGCACGACGGCCGCACCGAGCACGACCACGGCATCTCCCGCGTCGACCACGTCGACGACCCTGCCGCCGAGCCGCCGGACGAACGACGGCTCGCTCGGCAACTGGGCCTCCCGTGCCGCCTGCCGTCTCCTCGACCGCCAGGAGATCGCCAAGGTGTTCGGCGGACCCGTCACGAGCGGCGTCCCGACCTTCCCGGACTGCGAGTGGCTCGTCGGTGCCACCGCCTTCCTGGCGCTCGATTTCGAACCGAGGGTCCCCTTCGCCCAGGCGGCCCACTGGGCCGGTGCCCTCGTGCGGCTGAAGGGCCTCGGCAACCACGCCGAGATCGCAGACAACCGCTACCTGTACTTCAGCGACCACGCGGGGACCTTCTGGCTGCTCTGGCAACAGGTGGGCGACTTCACGAGCCTGCACGAAACCCAACTCGTCGCCCTCGCCCGGGACGTCCTCGCCCACCCCCTGCCGCCGGCGAAACTGCCCCCCACTCCCCTCGGCCCTCCCGGCCCTCCCATCTACTTCGCCGGAGACTCCACGGCAGCAGGACCGGAATGGGCCTACGTCACCTACCACACCGGGTTGGGGCGCCTGAAGACCCTTGCCGAATACCAGGTCGGCTCCGGGCTCGTCGTCCCCGCCTACTTCGACTGGCCACGCCACCTCCTCGCCGTCACGGCGGTGGAGCGTCCGAGGCTCGTCATCTACATGGGAAGCGGGAACGACGACCAGGACCTTCCCGACGGCGCCGGCTACGCGGCGGTCGGAAGCCCGGCCTGGCGCAAGGCGTACGGTGCGCGGGTCGGAGCCACGATGAGCGCGCTCACCCGGGAAGGCGCCAAAGTGCTGTGGATCGGCGAGCCGGCGATGCAGAGCCCGGCGCTCTCCGAGGCCATGCTGGCGCTCGACGAGGTGTGCCAGCAGGAGGCCACCACCCACCCAGGCGTCACGTTCTTCAACCCCGGCACGGTGCTCAACCGGCCCGGCTGGCGCTACTCCCCCACCGCGGTCGTCGACGGCCGCCGGGTGGCCGTCCGGCTCGACGGCGTCCACCTCAACACCGCAGGAAGTGCGCTCCTCGCCACCTTCATCGCACCGATCGTGAAGCGCATCCTCGGCATCGGTTGATCGGGCCGGAGAGCATCGCCGCGGCCCGCCTCTTGACTTTGCCAGACCAAAGTGGCGTACAACTTTGTCGTACAAACTAAGTGCACGAGAGGGGGAGGGGCGACATGGAAGATCGTGAGACGCTCGAGCACGAAACACCACTTGGACTGGCCGACGCCGCCGTCATTGAGGCCGAGGCCCGGACCCGAGCCGGCAGAGAGCTCGAGCTCAACAGGTCGTGGCTGCTCCTCCTGCTCGGGCTCAACCTGCTCGTCGGCTACGGCGTGCGGTGGCTCTCGGTGCGCAACCAGCACCCGTACCGCGGGCCGAGCGGCGCAGCCTGGTTGGCCGTCTTCGCCGCCTGCATCGCTGCCGGGGCGGCACGGGCCGCCGTCGTATCACGAGCCGTCGAGGGCGTCGCGGGTCGATCGCCGGCGAGGATCGGGCTTGCCGCCCTCTGGGTGGAGGCCGACGCCGTCCACCGGGCCGGGGGGAGCAAGCCTCTCGTCACCGTCCTCGCCTTTGCCGCCCCGATGGTTGGCTTCGGGCTGTTCCTCGCGCGGGCTGCCGAGAGCCTGAACTGGCGGCGTCTCGCCCTCGGCGTGCTGCTGCTCTCGGCAGGGGCGGCAGGGACGCTCACGGGCCCGGCGACTGCGCTCGCGGTGTACGCCCTCGCGGGCGGATGCGGCTACATCGCCGCTTCGGCGGTCGAGCTTCGGTTGAGGCGGACGTGACGGCCGACGAGCTCGACCCTCTCATCCACGTGCCGGCCCGGCTCCGCATGATGGTCACCCTCGCCGCCCTGCCCGAGGGTGACGACCTCTCCTTCTCGAGGCTGCAGGAGATCACCGGCCTCACTCCCGGCAACCTGATCACACATCTCCGCAAGCTCGAGGAGGCCGGCTACCTCGTGACGCACAAGACGGGGAACGGCACGAACGGCCGCACCGGAATCGCCCTCACCCATGCCGGCCGAGACGCTCTCGAGCGCTACCGCAGCGTGCTGCGAGAGCTGCTCGACGCCGCCTCGGCCTGACGACAGCCTGTCGAAAGGGCTCCGCCGGACGGGCATGAGGAGACGGCCGACCGGTCCGAGGTGACGGCGGCCAAACGCTTCACGCTCGGCCGGCTGGGTTCCTCCAGTCAGCGGCGAGCAGGCCATAAGCGACCTCGTCGCGCCGGCCGTCCGGGAACGCGATCGCTTGCCTCAGCACGCCCTCCTCGAGGAACCCGAGACGGCGCGCAAGGGCGCGGCTCCGCTCGTTCCCGACTTCGGTGTGAAGAGTGACCCGCTCGAGGCCCAACGTTCCGAACGCCTCGTCGAGCACTGCGGCGACTGCCGTTGACACCAGCCTGCGGCCTTCGTGAGCACCGTCTATCCAGTACCCGATCTCTCCGCTGCGCGCGTAGGCGTTGACCCGAAGCCCGACGGACCCGACCAGCCTCCATCGTCCGTTTGCGAGTAGCGCGATGGCCACCGGGAGCTCTGAGCCATCCAGCCAGCTCCGGCCTGCTGCTTCGAGAAAGCTGCGAGTCCCCTCCGGCGTCGGTGGCTGCACGGCCCATGGCTCCCAGCGGGCGAGCCGCTCATGGTTGAGGACGAGAAGTTGGTGGTAGGCGTCGGTGAGAGCTGCGGTGCGCAGCACGAGCACGACGCCGTCGCCGAGGCGGTGGCTGAACATGGGGGTCGGGATGGTCGTCGTGTCGTCATCTTCCACGGGAACCTTCTACCGCATGGGGTCGCTTGGGCCGGGTCGCCCCATGGATCCCCCGGCGAACGCTTTGTCGCCGGTTCTGTGTGGGCGTCTTGTCGGGAAGGACTCGGCGCCTAGAGGGGAGGCGCTCCGCCGCTCCGCAGCTCCTTGCGCCACACCAGGCGAAGCCCCGACCAGTCCTCGTCGATCGCCGCCACCTTCGTGTCGACCAGCCCCAACGCCAACGCGGCTCGGCGCACGACCTCGTCGGTGATGTCGCTCGTGTGGCCTGCGGCCCGCCTGGGCCAGGCGATCCAGAGCATCCCTGCCGGGAAGATACGGCGGCCGAGTGCCGGCAGGTCGCCCGCCAGCCGATCGGCGGCGGTGTAGAAGGCAACCACGACGTCGGCCGGACCCCGGGCGACGAGTTCCACTCCGGCCGGCGGGTCCGACAGCCGCCAGTTCGCCGGCGCCCCGACGAGGGCGACGGCGCTCCCCTCCTTGATGCCGAGCTTGGCCGACTGCGGCCTTGCGCTGGACTGGTCCGGGCCCACGCCGGCCATCTCAGCACGCCTGGCCGCCGCACGCGACGAGAGCAGCACGTAACGTCGAGGTCCCGGGAAGGGACCACACAGCGATGCTCGACGAGCCGATCTCCGACGACGAGTTGACTGCCCTGGCGCTCGCCGCCGACCCGGAGGCCCCGCTCGATCCCGAGGCCGTCCCGCTCGACAGCTATCTCGCGCCCGACACGCCGGGCACGGCGGGCGCCCAGGGGATGACGCTGCCGTCGTGGTACATGCCGGCCGTCCGGGCCCGAGCCAACCCGCGTTGGCGCACGGCGGTCGTCATGGCCATCGTGCTCTGCCTGCTCGCCATCGAGGCCGTCGGCCTCTGCAGCACGTACGGCTTCATCGTCCCGGGCTGAGCCTGCGCCCGGCGGGCACGAAGCCCACACACCCCTTCGGGGCGGTGCGCCTCACTCAAGATGTCCAGCGCGTGAGGGCAGGTCCCGCTGTCCGGCAGCCCGTAAGGACCCGCGCCACGACAGTGAGCACCGCAGCCGCCGCAGATCGTAGGACTCTCCTGGTCAGCAGGCTCGACGGGCGCAAACGCCCTGCGCGATCGCGGACACTGGGCCTCGCGGGGATGCGTGGAACCGGCCGCCGATGGGCAAGTTACCCGCATGCCTGACCATGCGATGTCCTCCCACAACTACGGGACGAGCGCGGCCTTCGACGGGGCGACGTCGGGGCTGAACGAGGACGAGGAGCAGTTCGACCGGCTCGTCGAGCGAGCCTTCACGGACGACTGGTTCTCGGAGGACCATGTGATCGAACGCGGAGAGGGGCGGGTGACACTTCGGGGCGAGGTGGACATGGCCGCGCTGGCCGATCTCGACGAGGCGCTGAGCGAGATCGAGGACGAGCAGTCAGAGGCGCTGCGCGTGGAGCTGTCCGAGGCGAGTTTCGTCTCGACTGCGGCGATGCTCCGCATCATCGACTCGTCACGACACGTCGGCCGCGTCACCGTAAGCGGCGCCAACATGACCGTGCGCCGGATCTTCGGCGTGCTCGACATCGAGCGGCGCTGCGAGCTCGTCGACTGACGAAGCGGCGCCCCGGCGAGAGACGCGGCTCGCCCTGAGCGGGGCTCTGCAAGACTGAGCGCCACCCCGCCGAGGGAGGAGGCGCCGTGCACGATCTCGTCATTCGTAATGCCACGATCGTCGACGGAACGGGGGCTCCCCCGTTCGGCGGCGAGCTCGGAGTCGACGGCCCCCTGATCACCGACGTGGCGAGGGGTCGCTCCCTCGACGAACCGGGCCGCCGCGAGATCGACGCCGGCGGCGCCGTCGTCGCGCCGGGCTTCGTCGACATCCACACCCACTACGACGGGCAGGCGACGTGGGACCCGGAGATGACGCCGTCGAGCTGGCACGGCGTGACGACGGTCGTGATGGGGAACTGCGGGGTCGGGTTCGCCCCTGTCCGCCGCGGCGCGGAGGACTTCCTCATCGAGCTCATGGAGGGCGTCGAGGACATCCCCGGCACGGCGCTCCACGAAGGCCTCGAGTGGGGGTGGGAGACGTTCGCCGAGTACCTCGATGCTCTCGATCGGATGCCCCGCGTGCTCGACGTGGCGGCCCAGGTGCCACATGCCGCCGTGCGTGCGTACGTGATGGGCGAGCGCGCCCACGAGGAGGCGAGCGACGAGGAGATCGCCGAGATGGCGGCCGTCGTCGGGCGTGCCTTGTCGAACGGGGCGATCGGCTTCTCGACGTCCCGGACGGTCCTGCACCGATCCCGTCACGGCCTCGTGCCCGGCACCGGCGCACCGGCCGACGAGCTCGTGCAGATCGGCTCGGCGCTCGGGCCGTCCGGCCCGCGCGTCTTCGAGGTCGTCACCGACACGCCGGAGTCCAAGGACGAGCGGGACTGGATGATGGAGCTCGGCCGACGTCGGGGCACACGGGTCACCTACGGGCTCGCCCAGACGCCGTGGAACCCCGGCGGCTACAAGGAGGCGCTGGCGGACAGCGTGCAGCTGCTCGAGGAGGGCGTCGACGTCGTGCCGCAGGTGGCATGCCGGCCGACCGGGATGCTCTTCGGCCTCCAGTCGACGCTCCATCCCTTCATCACCCACCCCACGTACCGGGCGCTCGCCGACCGGCCGCTCGCAGCGCGCGTGGCCGAGCTGAGCCGCCCCGAGACGCGGGCCCGCCTGCTGTCCGAGGGACCCGGGACCGAGAACCCCATCGCGGTGGCGTTGATGTCGCGTTTCGAGCAGATCTTCCCGCTCGGCGATCCGCCCGACTACGAGCCGGAGCCCTCGTCGAGTGCGGCGGCGGTGGCCGCCCACGAGGGCCGCACCTCCGAGGAGGTGGCGCTCGACTGGCTGCTCGAGCGGGGCGGGACGGCACTGCTCTACGCACCGCTCGCCAGCTACGTCGACGGCAACCACGACGCCATCCGCGAGATGATGACCCACCCGCGCACCGTGCTCGGCCTGAGCGACGGTGGTGCGCACTGCGGCCTCATCTGTGACGCCAGCATGCCGACCTACCTGCTCACCCACTGGGTGAGGGATCGCAGCCGCGGCGAGCGCATCGCGCTCGAGGAGGCGGTCGCCCTCCAGACACGGCGGACGGCGAGGACGTTCGGGTTCCTCGATCGTGGGACGCTCGAGGCCGGCAGGCGGGCCGACCTCAACGTGATCGACCTCGACGGGCTCCGGTTGCACGCCCCCGAGATGGTCCACGACCTCCCTGCGGGGGGTCGCCGGCTCATCCAGCGGGCCGACGGCTACGTGGCGACGGTGTGCGCAGGCGAGGTCACCTTCGAGGGCGGCCAGCCGACCGGAGCGCGCCCGGGCCGCCTCGTGCGGGCGGCGAACGGGAGCTGACCGGCTCGCCAGTCCCGGGTTACGCCTCGACGGGGGCGGCCGCCAGCTCGGCCTCGCGGGCGGCGGCCGGCACCTCCTGGCGTTGGCGCACGCTCGGGATGAGGAGGGCGGCCGCGAAGGCCGCCACCGCGACGAACGACGCCACCACGAATGCCTCCGTGTAGCCCTGTGTGAGCGCCTGGTCGATGACGGGGCGCGAGTGGGCGAGCGCCGGCCCGGCTCCGCTCAGCACCGAGTCCGTCTTGTCGACGGCGATCGTGGCGAGGGCCGCGAGCGCGACGGCGCCGCCGATCTGGCGCGACGTGTTGACGAGGCCGGAGGCGAGCCCCGCCTCGCGTGGGGCCACCCGGGCCGTCGCGAGGAACGCGAGCGGCGTGAAGGACAGGCCGAGACCGAGGGTGATGAGGACGCTCGGCACGAAGAGGTCCGACCAGTACGTCGACTGGGCGCCGACCTGCCCCAGCCAGAACAGGCCGATCGCCGTCGAGGCCGAGCCGATGAGGAGGAGAGGCCGCGGGCCAGTCCTCAGAAGGATCCTCGAGGAGAGCTGGGCCCCGACGATGATGGCGACCGTCTGGGGCAAGAACGCGAAGCCCGTCCTGAGCGGCGAGTATCCGAGCACGTCCTGCAGGTAGAGCGACACGAAGAACCACATGCCGAAGATGGAGCCCGCCAGCAGCAGCATCACGAGGTTCGCCGTCCAGATGGTGCGCACCGCGAACAGTCGAAGCGGCACGAGAGGTGCCTTTGCCACCCTCGCCTCGTGCGCGACGAACCAGCCGAGGAGGGTGACGGCGAGCGCCAAGGCGAGCACCGTCTGCCAGGACGCCCAGCCGACGGCGGACGAGCGCACGAGACCGTAGACGAGCGCCGTCAAGCCGCCCGTCACGAGGACGGCACCCGGCAGGTCGAGCGGCTGCCGCTCGGCGGCGCTGCGCGTCTCCTGCAGGAAGGCGAACGCCAGCGCCATGGCGGCGAGCCCGATCGGCACGTTGATGAAGAGGATCCACCGCCAGGAGAGCTCCTGGGTGAGGACACCGCCGAGCAGGGCGCCGGCGGCGCCACCGGCGCCGGCGACGGCGCTCCACAGGCCCATGGCCCGGGAACGGGCCTTCGGCTCGGTGAAGGTGGTCGTGAGGATCGTGAGGGTGGCCGGCGAGAGGACGGCGCCGCCGAGCCCCTGCAGGGCGCGGGCGGTGATCAGCATCGCCTGGTCCTGGGCGAAGCCGCCGAGGAGGCTCGCAAGCGTGAAGAGGCCGAGACCGGCGAGGAACATGCGCCGGCGGCCGAAGATGTCGGCCGCCCGTCCGCCAAGGAGCAGGAAGCCGGCGAAGGTCAGCGTGTAGGCGTTGAGGACCCACTGCAGGCCGGCCTGCGAGAAGCCGAGGCTCAGCTTGATGGCCGGGAGCGCCACGTTCACGATCGAGACGTCCAGCACGACCATGAACTGAGCGACGCAGGCGAGCGTCAGGATCAGCCAGTCGGGCACCGGGCGGGTCGCGGGATTGGTGGCGGCGGGGACGTCGACTGCCATCGAAGGGTGACAACGCGGCCGCGCTCGCCGGCATTCCCGCTCGCCATGGGCGGGCCTGGACCTCAGGGTGCCTGGCGGGAGGCGTCGATCTCTTTCGCGAGGCCGAGCACCCGCTCGGCGACGATGTTGCGCTGGACGGCCCAGGTGCCTCCCCCGAGCGTGAGGGCGGGTGAGAACAGGAAGCCGTAGTGCCAGATGGGCTCCACCCCAGCAAGCTCGGGGATGACCACCTCGGTCGGAGCGGTCCTCCCGGTCGACTCGGGGCCGAGCGAGCCGGGCGGTCCCGAGCCCTCAAGGAGGCCGCCGGTGCCGGCCAGCTCCTTTGCGAGCGACATGACGTGCTGGCCGTGCTCGTCGGAGAGCAGCTTCTGGATCGAGGCGACCGGACCGGGCTCGGTGCCGGCGATGGCCGAGGTGAGCGTCCTCGCCCTCACGAGCCGGAGGATCTCGCCCTCGCTGTAGAGGGCGGCCAGCTTCTGGCGAAGGCGCGGGTCGCGGACGCCTCCCGACTCCCGCACGAGGCGCACGAGGTCGGCCGCCGTCGGCCCGGCGCCCCAGAGCGAGCCGCCGGAGGAGAGCGACACCCGCTCGTTGCCGAGCGTGATGCGGGCGAGCCGCCAGCCGTCCCCCTCCTCGCCGACCCGCAGGCCGGCCGGGATGCGCACCTCGTCGAGGTACACCTGGTTGAAGGAGTAGGCCCCGGTCATGTCGACGATCGGCGAGAGCGACACGCCGGGCGAGTCCATCGGGCAGATGAAGTACGAGATGCCCTTGTGCTTCGGCACCTCGCGGTTGGTGCGGGCGAGCAGGATGCCGAAGGCCGACCGGTGCGCGCCGCTCGTCCAGATCTTCGAGCCGGAGACGACGTAGTCCTCGCCGTCCCGCTCGGCCGACGTGCGCAGGCCGGCGAGGTCCGACCCCGCGTCGGGCTCGGAGAAGAGCTGGCACCACTGCTCCTCACCAGAGAGCGCAGGCCAGAGGAATCGCTCCTTCTGCTCGGCGGACCCTGCGAGGGCGATCGTCGGGGCGGCCCAACCGACGCCGATCCCGGCCGGCCGGCGCACCCCAGCCCGCTGCAGCTCCTCGTCGATCACGAGCTGGTGGATCGGGTCGGCGCCTAGGCCGTAGGGCGCAGGCCAGTGCGGGACGACGTAGCCGGCCTCGGCGAGCTCCCGCCCAGTCGGCGCCGGGTGGGCGGCCAGCCACTGGCGGACCGCCAGCCGGCGCTCGTCGTCCTCGGGCGGCATGTCGAAGTCCACGGGTCTCAGCCGCTCTGAGGCCGCGGGACCCACGGCGGGTCGGTCCGGTCCCGGAACGCAGCCATGCCGGCTGCCGCCTCCTCGGAGGCGAAGAGCGTGGCGGACAGCTCCGCCGTCCAGGCGAAGGCCTCGTCGCGCGGGAGCTGCGGGACCCGGGCGAGGAGCTGCTTGGCGGCGCCGAGAGCGTTGGGGCCACCGGCGAGGAGCTCGGCGACGAGCTCGGCGACGGCCCGGTCGAGGTCGGCGGCGTCGACCGCGGAGGTGATCAGCCCCACCTCGGCGGCCCGGGCGGCCGGGACGCGGCGGCCCGTGAGGAAGAGCTCGGCGGCATCGCCCCGGCGCAGCTTCGGGAGGCAGACGACCGAGATGATCGCCGGAGCAACACCGCGGCGCACCTCGGTGAAGCCGAAGAGGGAGTCGGCCGACGCCACCGAGAGGTCGCAGGCGGCGGCCAGGCCCACTCCCCCGCCCATGGCGTGGCCGGCGATGCGGGCGACGACGGGTTTCGGAGAGTCGAGCACGAGCCCGAGCACCGCGGGAAGCGTCCAGCGCGGCGAGGCCGGAGGCGCCGACGACGCCTTCAGGTCGGCGCCCGCACAGAAGACAGGCCCGGCGTTCGTGAGGACGACCACGCGGACGGCCGGGTCCGACGACGCCTCCGAGAGGGCGTCGCCGAGGGCGTCGACGAGCTCGACCGAGAGGGCGTTGCGGGAGTCCGGGCGGTCGAGGGTGACCGTGGCGACTCCCGCAGCCACCTCGAGGCGCACAGCCGGCCCGCCCGCCTGCCCGGGAGCGCTCATCGGTCGACCATGCCCTGCTCGGCCTCTTCGAGGAGGGCGACCGGGATGTCGGCGTGTTTCGCCCGGAGGTACTCGCCGAGCCCCTTCGCCTGGGCGTCGAGGCGTGTCGAGGAGGCGACGCCTTCGCCGAGGAGCCCGGTGAGCACGAAGTTGAGCGCCCTGAGGTTGGCGAGCTCGTGGCGCTCGACACCCGCGAGCGCCCGGACCTCCGGCATGAGCTCGGCGAGCCGCTCGGTCGTGAGGTAGCTGCGCAGCCACTCCCAGCCGCTGTCGCTCCTCGCCCAGACGCCGAGGTTGGCGTTGCCACCCTTGTCGCCCGAGCGGGCGCCGAGGACGCGGCCGAGCGGGGCCGTGCGGGTCGGACCGGCACTCGCCGGGGGCCGAGCACCATCGGAGGTGGGCGCCTCGCCGGGGTGGGGAGGAGCCGGCGGGGTTTCGTGCCGGGGTGGCAGGACGGCGTCGACCACCGTGCGGTCGCCGCCGAGGACGACCACCTCCTGCCACACGAGGTCGGCGGGGACGCTCGTCGGCCAGAAGACGCCGTAGGCCTGCGAGCTCGACGGCCCGCCGAAGAAGCCCGGGTAGTTGGCGAGCGCCATCTCGGTCACCTTCGAGGTGAAGGCCCGCCCGACCGCCCGTTCGTCCGGCGACTTCACCGTGATGCGCAGCTGGGCGACGGCAGTCTCGTTCGTCGGCGGGTCCTCGTGGTCGCTCCGGACGAGCTGGACGTCGACCGACTCGAAGGCGTCACGCCCGCCCGGAAGCGAGGAGAAGAGCGTCCGCTCGGCGAGCGCCGCCTTCTCCTCGACGTCGAGGCCGGTGAGGAGGAGCGTCACGGTGCTGCGGTGGCCCCCGAGGTAGTTGATCGCCACCTTGGCCGTGGCGGGCGGTGGCTCGCCCTTGACGCCGCTGATGCGCACCCGGTCCGGGCCGGCGTCGAGCGAGAGGCCGATCGTGTCGAAACGCGCCGTCACGTCCGGGTTGGCGTACCTCGGGCCCCCGATCTCGTAGAGCAGCTGAGCCGTCACCGTGCCGATCGTCACCGCACCGCCGTGAGAGGGGTGCTTGGTGATCACCGACGAGCCGTCCTCCGCAACCTCGGCGATCGGGAAGCCCGGGTGCTCGAGCCCCGGGATCTCGGTGAAGAAGGCGTAGTTGCCGCCGGTCGCCTGCGGGCCGCACTCGATGACGTGGCCGGCCACGACCGCTCCGGCGAGGGCGTCCCAGGCGTCGCGCCCCCAGCCGTGGTGCCAGGCGGCCGGGCCGAGCGTGAGGGCCGCGTCGGTCACCCGCCCGGTGACGACGACGTCCGCCCCCCGGCCGAGCGCCTCTGCGATCCCCCACCCTCCGAGGTAGGCGTTCGCCGTGAGCACCTGCCGCTCGCCGAGGGGCTCCCCCGTGTCGAGGTGGGCGAGAGTGCAGCCGTGGGCGGTCAGCTCCTCGAGGCGAGGCTTCAGGTCGTCGCCCTCGACGTAGGCGATCCGGGGTGAGAGGCCGAGCGAGTCGGCCAGGTCCGAGAGCCGCTCGGCGCAGGCGGCGGGCGCGAGCCCGCCCGCGTTCGACACCACCTTGATGCCCCGGTCGAGGCACTGCCCGAGCACCTGCTCCATCTGGGTGAGGAAGGTCCGGGCGTAGCCGGCGGCGGGGTCGCGCAGCTGGTTCTTGGCGAGGATCAGCATCGTGAGCTCCGCCAGCCAGTCGCCGGTCAGCACGTCGATCGGGCCGCCGCCCACCATCTCCTCGGCCGCCGAGAGCCGGTCGCCGTAGAAGCCGCTGCAGTTGGCGACCGAGAGCGGCTCAGCCATCGTCGGCCTCGATGACGACGAGGAGGTCGCCGCTCTCGACCTGGTCGCCGGCTCGCGCCCGCACCTCGGCGACGACCCCGGCGTGCGGCGCGACGATGCGGTGCTCCATCTTCATGGCCTCGACGAGGAGGAGGAGCTCGCCCTCGGCCACTTTGGCGCCGACCTCGGCCAGCACGCTCGTGACCTTGCCGGGCATCGGGGCGGCGAGCCCGCCGGCGACGTCGTCGGCTTCGACCTCCTCGGGAAAGCGCGAGAGTTCGTCGAGCTCGATGCTCGCGCCCGTGAGGTCGCACCAGACCCGGCGCCCGGCCCGCGTCACTCGGGCGTAGAGCCGGCGGCCGTCGAGCTCGACGTCGACCCGAGCCGGCCCCGCCGCTCGGACGACGGCCCTCCGCTCCCCCTCGCCCCAGAGGTTGGTCGCGACGACGAAGGAACCGTCCCGGCCCGGCCGGTACTCGACGAGCACCTCGCCGGCGTCCTGCTGCTCGAAACCCACCCGTTCCGGCGGCATGACCGAGTTCCTCCAGGCGGCCGCCACGCCCGGCACGTGCGCCTCCGCCGCCGACCTGAGCACGGCCGCCTGGAGGGCGCAGGCGACGGCCGCATAGGCCACCTCGGCCTTTGAGGGGACCCGCCGGCGGGCGACGTCGACCCGTTCGACGAACTCGGTCGTCGTGTCGCCGGAGAGGAACTCGGCCGAGCGGAGCACGTTCACGAGGTGGTCGCGGTTGGTGACGAGCCCGGCGATGGTGAAGCGTTCGAGGGCGAGCGCCAGGCGGAGCGCCGCCTCTGTCCGGCTTGGAGCATGCGCGATCACCTTCGCGAGCATCGGGTCGAAGTCGGGGGTGACGGCGCTTCCCGTCTCCACCCCCGAGTCGACCCGGACGGCCGGCTCCCGGGGAGCCTCGAAGGCGTGCAGGGTGCCGGTCTGCGGGACGAAGTCGTTCGCCGGGTCCTCGGCGTAGAGGCGGGCCTCGATGGCGTGGCCGTTCAGGGCGAGCTCGTCCTGGGTGACCGACAGCGCCTCGCCGAGCGCCACGCGCAGCTGCTCGCGCACGAGGTCGATGCCGGTGACCGCCTCCGTGACGGGGTGCTCGACCTGGATCCTCGTGTTCATCTCGAGGAAGAAGTAGCGGCCGTCGGCGTCGAGCAGGAACTCGACCGTGCCGGCGCTCTCGTAGCCGACGGCGCGTGCGGCGGCCACGGCGGCTGCGCCCATCTCGGCCCGGAGGGCCTCGTCGACGGCGGGCGAGGGGCTCTCCTCGATGATCTTCTGGTGGCGGCGCTGCACCGAGCACTCCCGCTCGAAGCAGTGGAGCACGTTGCCGTGGGCGTCGGCCAGCACCTGGATCTCGACGTGGCGGGCGCCTTGGAGGTAGGGCTCGAGGAAGACCTCGCCGTTCCCGAAGGCGGCCGTGGACTCGCGGGCGGCCGCCGCCATGGCCTCGTCGAGGTCCGCGGCGCGCTCGACGATCCGCATCCCCTTCCCGCCGCCGCCTGCCGCCGCCTTCACGATGACAGGGAAGGTGGGGCGGTCGGGGTCGACGTCGAGAGTGGGGACGCCGGCGGCGGCCATGATCCGTTTCGCCTCGAGCTTGTTCCCCATCGCCCGGATGACGGCGGGTGGCGGCCCCACCCAGGTGAGCCCGGCCCCGAGGACGGCCTCGGCGAAGTCCCCGTTCTCGGAACCGAACCCGTAGCCCGGGTGCACGGCGTCCGCCCCCGCCGCCCGGGCGGCCTCGATCAGGCGACCGATGTCGAGGTAGGTCTCGGACGCCGTCCTGCCGCCGAGCGCCAGGGCGGCGTCCGCCTCGTGGACGAACGGTGCGCCGGCGTCGGTGTCGGCGTAGACCGCCACCGTCGAGATGCCCATGGCGGAGGCGGTGCGGATGACCCGTCGGGCGATCTCGCCGCGGTTGGCGACGAGGAGCCTCGTGACACGCCGCCGGGCGCTCACGCCTGGCCCCCCCGGGCTCTCCGGCCGACCCGCACGACCGGTCGGTGGGCGGCCGAGCGTCACAGCCGGAACACCCCGAAACGGCCCGCTCCCCTCACCTCGTTCGTGTGGCAGGCCGAGAGGGCGAGCCCGAGCACGACCCTGGTGTCGCGTGGGTCGATGATGCCGTCGTCGACCACACGCCCGGTGGCGTAGAGCGCCAACGAGACCCGCTCGGCGACGTCCTCGACCCCCTTGGTGCGCAGCTCCTCGAGCTCCTCGTCCACCTCCTCGCCGCGCCGGGCGGCCTGGCCCCGGCGGACGATGGACATGACGCCTGCCATCTGGGCAGGGCCCATCACGGCGATCTTGGCGGTCGGCCACAGGAACACGAACCGGGTGTCGAACGCCCTGCCGCCCATCCCGTAGTTGCCGGCGCCGTAGCTCGCCCCGAGGATGACCGTCACGTGGGGCACCGTCGAGTTGGACAGGGCGTTGATCATCTGGCTGCCGTGCTTCACCATGCCGCCCCGCTCGTAGTCCCGGCCCACCATGTAGCCCGTGACGTTCTGGAGGAAGACGAGCGGCGTGTCGACCTGGTTGCAGAGCTGGATGAACTGGGCGGCCTTCTGGGACGAGTCGGAGAAGAGGACGCCGTTGTTGCCGAGGATCCCGACCGGGAAGCCGCAGACCGACGCCCAGCCGCACACGAGGGTGTGCCCGTAGCGCGGCTTGAACTCCTCGAAGCGGCTCCCGTCGACCACCCGGGCGATGACCTCCCGCACGTCCATCGGGCGCTTCAGGTCGACCGGCAGCAGCCCGAGGAGCTCCTCGGGGTCGTAGCGGGGCGGGTCGGCCGGCTCGCTCGGCCCGGGGCCGAGCTTTCTCCAGTGGAGGTGGGCGACGACGTCGCGGGCCATCCGGATCGCCTCTGCCTCGTCCTCGGCCAGGTAGTCGGCGAGCCCGCTCGTCGCGGCGTGCATCTCGGCTCCTCCGAGCTCCTCGTCGTCGGAGTCCTCGCCCGTCGCCATCTTCACGAGGGGTGGGCCGCCGAGGAAGACCTTCGCCTGGTTGCGGACGAAGATGTTGTAGTCGGACAGCCCGGGCTGGTACGCCCCGCCCGCCGTGGAGCTGCCGAAGACGACCGACACCGTCGGGATGCCCATCCCCGACAGCTCGGTGATGTCGTGGAACATGCGCCCGGTGTCGCTGAAGTGCGTGAGGTTCGCCCGCAGCTGCGCCTCGAGGTCGCCCGCCCCTCCCCCGCCGCCGCGCAGGTCACCGCCGGCCGACTCGACGAACTGCACGTAGGGCATGCGGTTCTGGCGGGCGACCTCGAGGCCCCGGTCGATCTTGCGCATCGAGATCGCCGTCAGCGCACCGCCGAGCACCGTCGGGTCGTTGGCGAGGACGACGCACTCGGTGCCCGAGACCACGCCGAGCCCGAGGAGGAGCCCGCCGCCGACGGCGTAGTTGGTGCCGTAGCCGGCGAGCGGGCTCAGCTCGAGGAAGGGCGAGTCCCGGTCGAGCAAGAGGGCGACCCGCTCGCGCACGGGCAGCTTCCCCCGGGAGAGCAGCCGCTCGGTGGCCTCCGTGCCACCGCCCTGCGAAGCCTCCTCCAGCAGGCGTTCCACCTCGGCGAGGAGGCCGAGCATGCCCGCCCGGTTCTCCCCGTACTCGGGGGAGGAGGTGTCGAGCCGGGAGCGCAGGACCGGCATCAGCGCGTCGCCGGCGCCCTGCCGGCGCCGGCGGGGCCGGCGAAGGCCTGCGCGACGCTGAGGAAGAGCTCGGCCGTCGCCCCCTCTGCGACCACGTCGGTGTCGGAGGGATGGCGGCGTTGGGTGAACACGAGGGCGAGGCCGAGGGCGCTCCCCCGCAGGACGTCGGCCGAGTCGGTGTCCCCGAAGGTCCACACGTCGGTCTCGTCGAGCGGGTTGTGCGTGTGGACGGCGACCGGGTCGCCCGGGTCCTCGACGCCGTGCACACGGAAGGCGTAGGGGCGGGCGGCGAGGCCGAGGTGGACGACGTGGCGGAGGCGGGCCGACACGACCGGCTCGAGGCCGAGGGCATCGGCCACGTCCTGGCCGTGCGCCCAGGTCTCCATCAGCCGGGCCGTGACGAAGCTGGCGAGGCTCATGTCCGGCCCGTACCACGGCACCCGGGGAGGGTGTTCGAGGGCGGCGATCGGCCCGAGTGCCTCGTGCAGCTCCGCCCGCCCCGCCCGCCAGGCGGCGAGCAGCTCCTCGGGCGGCGCCGAGCGGCCGAGGGCGACGTCGGGCTCCTCGGCCGCATGGGCGAACAGCGCTGCCCTGTGTGCCTCGAAACCCTCCCGGTCCTTCACGGCGAGCGCCGCGCTCCGGTCGAAGTAGGTGAGGTGCGACACCTGGTCGGCGACCGACCAGCCGGGCGCGGGTGTCGGCGTCGCCCAAGCGTCCGGCTGGAGCGGGCCGACGCGGTCGTCGAGCGCCTGCTGCTCGGCGCCGAGGTCCGCGACGAGACCCTGCAGCCGCCGGATGTTCGGCGAGTCGCTCCCGGTCACCGTCACGCCGGAAGCGTTCCAGAGCCCCTGCTCCGGCCGCAAGCGGGTCGGCGGCCGCCCCTCGCCGCCCGCCCCTGGCCGGAGCCCGGCGGGCTCAGGCCGGTGCCGGCTCGAGCTGCGTGAGGGCTGCTGCCAGCACGGGCGGCAGCGCCTCCGAGTGCACGACGTGGAGCCGCCGCGTCGTCCTCGTCATGGCGACGTAGAGGGCCCGCAGCCCGACGGCCTCCTCGGCCACGATGCCGGCCGGCTCGACGAGGACGACCGAGTCGAACTCGAGGCCGCGGGCGGCCGCCACCGCGAGGACGGCGAGCGGGGCGTCGAGGATGCGGTCCGCCTCCCCCGTGGAGAGCGACTCCGCACCGGCATGCGGGGCCTCGAGATGGGCGGCGAGCTCGGCCACGAGCGCGGCCGGGGCGATGACGGCCACCTTTCCCTCGCCGATGGCGTGCCGCTCGGCCGCGGCCGCCCGGGCGACGGCGACGCCGAGGTCGCGGCCTTCGGTCACCTCCGGGACGACCCCGGCGCTGCGCGCCGAGCGGGGGACGGAAAGGTCCGTGGCGGCGAGCTCGAGCACCGGGGCCGCGACCGCCATGACCTCGGCGGGCGTCCGGTAGTTGACGGTGAGCTCCACCACCCGGGCGCGCGACCGCCCGGGCAGGAGGTCGAGCACGTCGTCCCAGCTGCGAGGTGCGCCCGCCCCGCTCGCCTGTCCGAGGTCGCCGACGATGGTAAAGGACCCCGACGGCACCCGCCGGGCGATGGAGCGCCACTGCATGGCGGAGAGGCCTTGGGCCTCGTCCACGACGGCGTGGCCGTAGAACCGGGCGCCCTTCGGGGGCGGCACCACCACCGACGGCGAGAAGGCCTGCCCGACCCGTCCGCGCACCTGCAGCAGGAGCGCTTCCTCGCCGCTCGAGAGGACCTGGTCGGAGGCGAAGTCGCGGCCGCACCGCTCGCAGTGCCACGGCCGCGAGCCGGCCTGCCAGGTGAGCTGGAAACCGCACGCCGGGCAGTCGGGCAGCTGCTCGCCCGTCGCCCGGTCGAGCATCCACGAGTCGTCCTCGCCGGAGTCGCCCCGGCGCCGCCGGCCGCGCTGACCGCGGGCGGCCCGGCGGGGACCGAGCAGTGTGGCGGCCTCGTCGAGGAGCGGGATGTCGGCCTCGGTCCACGCCACGGCGTCCTCCGCGACCGAGCGCGGCCGCACGAGCGATGCGATCTCCTCGGCGCTCAGCGCGCCCGCCGCCGCCCTGCGGAGGAGCGGTGGCGCCCCGAAGAGGTCGTGGAGGAGCTGCTCGGGTGAGAGGACCGGCCACATGCGCTCGAGCGCCTCCCGCATTGCGGGGATCCGCCTGAGGCCTCCCGACGAGAGCTCGGCTGCGACTTCGTCGCGCTCGGAGTCGGACACGACCGAGCGACGCCCGGCCGCCGCGGCGGCGTCCGCGCTGCGCCTCCAGGCACGGAACAGGAGCCGCGAGAGGCGCTGCTCGAGGAGCGCGCGTCTCGAGTTGTGGGTGCCCGGGGCACGCCTGGCGGCGTCTACCAGCTGGCGAGACTCCTCCCGGCCGACGACGAGGCGCTGGCCGCGGAAGTCGACCGCGACGGGGTCGCGAAGCGGTCGCTCCCGTGTCCGCACCGCCTCGGCGAGCACGTCGATCATCCGGCGGTCGCCCTTCAACGCGGCGAGGGCGGCCGGCTCGGTGGTGGCCGGCCGGGCGGACCCGGCGTAGAGCACCGCCGGGGTCGCGAGCGTGACCGTGTACTCGCCGAGGGAGGGAAGGACCTGCTCGATGTAGCGGAGGAACACGGTGTTCGGCCCGACGAGGAGCACGCCCTCTCGCTCGAGCCGCATGCGGTGTGTGAAGAGCAGGTAGGCGGCACGGTGGAGGGCGACGGCCGTCTTGCCCGTGCCGGCGCCGCCCTGCACGACGAGCGGCCCGGCCAGCTCCGCCCGGATGACGGCGTCCTGCTCGGCCTGGATCGTGGCGACGATGTCCGCCATGCGGCCGGTGCGGGCCCTCTCGAGCCCGGCGAGGAGCGCCCCCTCCCCCATGAGGACCAGCCCGTCCCCGCTCGCCCTCTCCCGGTCGAGCACCTCGTCGTCGATCCCGGTGAGGCGGCGCCCCCGGAACAGGAAGTGCCGGCGGCGCACCACGCCGAGCGGCTCGGCCGGCGTGGCGCGGTAGAAGGGCTCGGCGACCGGCGCCCGCCAGTCGACCACGAGCGGGTCGCCGTCCTCGTCGGAGATCCCGATGCGGCCGATGTAGAAGCGCTCCTCGTCCTCGGCCATGTCGAGGCGGCCGAAACAGACCGAGGCGTCGCCCACCCTCAACTGGGCGAGCCGTCGCTCCGAGAGCTCGACGCGCACGTCGCGCTCCACCCGGTTGGCGAACGTGCCGCCGGCGCCGAGCGCCAGCACCTCCGAGGAGACGGCCCGCGCCGCCTCCCGCATGGCGTCGAGCCGCTCGTGGGCCCGGTCGAGGTAGGCCTGCTCGGCGGCGATCTCAGGATGACTCACGACGACCCGCCGTTCACACCTCACACCGCGGCGACATGAAGAGACAACGCTAGCCGTCACGGCGGCCGTTGGGAACCGGCGAAGGCGCCGGTCGCCCGCTCAGGCGAGGCCGAGGAAGCGAGGAGTGAAGCGGGGGAAGACGGTCGACAGCGAGCCCACTGCGCAGCGCCGGACGAGCACCTCGGCGAGCACGTCGCGGTAGTCCGTCGTGCCCTTCAGGTCGCCGCCGTCGAGCGCGCTCGGCGCGAGCGTCGGCCACGTGCCGTACACCCTCCCGCCCTTCACGTGACCGCCGAGCACCAGCATGGCGTTCCCGTGGCCGTGGTCGACGCCGGCGCTGCCGTTCTCGGCGACACGGCGGCCGAACTCCGAGACGGTCACGATCGTCACCCGGTCGAAGAGCGGACCGAGGTCGGTCGCGAAGGCGGCGAGGGCGCCCCCGAGCTCCTCGAGCATGACGGCCATGGCGCCGCCCTCCGGCGAGCCGAGGGCGGCGTGGAAGTCCCAGTCCCCGTAGTCGACGGCGGCGACGCGCATGGTCACCCCGGCCTTGATGAGCTGCGCAACCCCCTGCAGGGCGCTCGAGAGCTCCCCGGACGGGTAGTCGGCGCCCTCGGCCGGGGTGTACGTCTTGCCGACGAACTGTCCGAGGGTGGCACAGGCCTTCAACGTCTCGCGGGCCGTCGTCGCACAGGGCCCGCGCACTCCGGAGTAGAGCTGGCCGATCGTCTTCGGGAGCCCTGCGTACCACTGCACCCCGTCGAGCTGGAACGAGCCCACCTCCCAGATGGTCGTGACCGGCTCGGGGCCGAGGAGGCTCGCCACGAGCACCGAGTCCCCGATCTGCACCGCCCTGAGGGCGCTCGAGCCGGGGAGCGTCCCGAGCATCCGGTTGAGGAACCCCGTCTTGACCGACGAGCCCGGGGCCGCCTGGCCGAGGTCGGCCTGTGCCTGGAAGTGGCTGAGCGTGGGGTACGGGATCCCCACCGCGTGGACGACGGCCAGCTTCTCGGCGTCCCACCATGGCTTCAGGGGCGCGAGGGCGGGGTGGAGCCCGAAGAGCCGGTCGAGCTGGATCGCGGACCCGGCGGGCACCGCGATGGTGGGACGGGCAGGGGCGTAGTCGGCGTCCCCGACCGGCGGCACCGCCGTCAGGCCGTCGAAACCCCCCCACAACGTGACGAACACGAGGATGTCGCCGCCCGACCCGTCTGCCGTTCCCCGTCCGCTCAGGGCCTGCAGCAGAGCACGGCGGCTCAACGGGGTGGAGGTCGTCGCAGTGCTCATCGGACAGCGAAGTACGGGGAGTCGAGGAGGATCTTGGCCGCCATGCCGAGGTCGGAGAGCCGGTCGCCGACGGGGTCGGCCTCGGCGAGGCCGAGGAAGCCGAGCATCGTCGCCCGGTCCCGTTCCGCCAGCCTCTGGAAGAGGAGGCGTTGGCTCAGGGCGTCCAGCACGTCGCCCGCCGGCACGCTCGCTGCGGGGTTGCCGATGAGCGCGAGGACGCCGGGGGACGAGAGGGTCTCGGTCCACCAGCCGAGGGCGAGGCGCAGGTGCAGCCCCCAGCTCGACTGGGCGGCGCTCGCCGACATCCACGACGACGCAACGTCGGGGTACCCGTTCGGCTGCGGCCAACCCATCGGTGCCTGCCCCATGATGCCGAGGCAGAAGTCGATGTCGGCGAGGTCGGACGTCCCCGGGTTGGCGAGCGCGTAGTCGAGGATCCTCAGGCTGGCGGCCACCTGCTCGACCGGCCGGCGGGTCTTCTGGCCGGCGCTCGCGAAGAACGCGGAGGACGAGAAGAGCTGCTCGAGGACCGGCACGATGGCCGTGTCGTTCGCCAGGTAGGTGGCGGCGAGAGAGTCGACGAGGGCGGCGGGCGGCGTGTCGGAGACGAAACGGGTGGCGAGCTTGGTGGCGAGGTGCGCGGCCGTGGACGGGTGATGGGCGAGGTAGGAGAGGTAGCGCCCGACGAGGTCGAGCCCCTCCGAGGCGCTCGCGTTGGGATCCGAGAACCCCATCACCTCCACCGGGCCGACGTAGTGGTTCGACGGCGTGTAGGCGAAGCTGACGCCGTCGCCCGCCACGCCGAGCCCGGTGAGCAGGAGGGCCGCCTCGTGCACGTCCTGCTGCGAGTAGTTCGCCCCGACGCCGACGGTGTGGAGCTCGAGCATCTCGCGGGCGTAGTTCTCGTTGGGGTTCGACCCGACCGAGACGTCCTGGTTGAGGCTGATCAGCATCGCCGGGCTGCGGGCGACGGCGGAGAGGAGGTCGGAGAACTTCCCGAGGGCGCCGTCGCGAAGGATCCTCTCGTGCTCGCCGGCGACGTTCCACACGTCGGAGTTGGGGATGCCGACGTTGAAGTGGTTCCACCAGAACTCGCACACGAGCTCGTAGAGCTGCCGGGTGCTCCACGTCGCCCTGACGAGGGCGGCCGACTGCATCTGGGTCATCTGCTCGAACGAGCCCTTCGGGACGGCGGCCTCGAGGGCGGCAGGGGCGAGGCCGACGAGGGGATAGCGCTCGAGGTAGGCGCTGCAGAGGTCGTCGGGGATGGCGAACGGGTCGAGCTGGGCGGCGACCCAGGCGGCTGGCCCGAGGGCGCGGACCGAGGCGACGGTCGCCGGCGTGGCGCCGTAGGTCAGGCGGCGGGCGACGTGGACGGCGGGGTCGTCGGTGACGAGCGACGCAACCGGAGCCGGCGCCGTACTTCCTGCACGAAACCCCCCGGCGGCCCTCCTGCCGGCAGGGGCGCCGGCCCGGGCCGTCGTGGGTAGGAGGGAATCGGTCGCGAGCAACGCCGCCGCGGAGGCGGCCCCGCCAAGCACGCTCCGCCGCGAGAGCGGTTTCGCCGCCGGGTTCCGCATCCCAGGTGGTATCGGCATCCGAGAAGGCATGGTTGAGACCGGCCGCCCTTTCGGGGAGATCTGCACCGGCTCTGTCAACTGCTGCTTGCGCGCCTCGAGGCGGGCGACGCAAGACCCGTGCTCGTCAGGCGCAGGAACGTGAAGTGGCGGCACCGTCGGCGAGAGAGGCCCTGAACAGGGATCATCCGACGCATCATGCTCTCCTCGGCGGCGGCGAGCGCTTCGTTCGAGCGAATGTACCGTGCTCGAGGGACGGCGAGCGGGACCTTCGTTGCGGCGCCCGGTCGCCCCCGCCGCTGCCCGCCGGAAGGCCGCGCCGAGTAGACAGGGAGCCGTTCCAAGGAGGCGGCGATGACGACGATCGAGCCGGTCACGAGATTTCCCGACCTGAGCGCACAGGCGTTCGCCCACCCGGCCGATCGCGCCGCCATGGCGGCGCTCCACTCGATCCCGATGCTCGACGCGCTCGTGAAGAAGCTGACCGAGTTCGGCTACGAGAAGCACTTCCGCCAGCTCTTCCTCGGACGAGCCGTGCGCCTCGGCGACGACCAGCTCCCCCGGGTGTGGGCGCTCCACCGCCAGAGCGCCTACGTGCTCGACGTCGAGCCCGTCCCGCACCTCTACATCACCCAGCAACCGGTGGGCAACGCCATGACGTTCGGCACGAACGACCCGGTGATCATGGTCAACTCCGGGCTCGTCGCCTACGGCGACGACGAGATGCGTGCCGTCCTCGCGCACGAGATGGGCCACGTGCTCGCCGACCACGTCGGCCTCCTCACGACGATGGGGATCCTCGGTTCCATCCTGCGAGGGATGCTGCGAGGCCAGCCGCTCGTCGCCCTCCCGGTTCGCGCCGCCTACTACGCCCTGCTCGAGTGGAGCCGGATGGCCGAGCTCACCTCCGACCGCGCCTCGGCCATCGCCACCGGAGACCCCATGACCGTGTGCCGCTCACTGATGCGGATGGCGGCCGGACCCGTCGAGGGGCTCAACCTCGACGCCTTCATCCGTCAGTCGACCGAGTACCACGAGGAACGGGACCCCCTTGCCCGCTTCCGCCGCTTCAGCTCGGAGATCACAGCGACGCACCCGTTCCCGGTTCGCAGGGTCCGCGAGCTCGTCGACTGGGTCGCGTCGGGCAACTACGACCGCATCCGCTCGGGCGACTACGTGCGGCGCGGCGCCGAGCCCCCCGTGAACGAGGAGTTCAACACGGCCGTGAACCACTACCGCCAGCGCTGGTCGAGCGTGCTCGAGCGAGCGGGAAGCGGCGTGCAGGAGGTCTTCAGCCGGGTCTCCGGCTGGCTCGGCGGCAGCCCCGGCGGGGAGAACGGCGGCGACGGCGGCCCGACGGACCCGGGTGGCTTCGAGGACGCCGAGGAGGTCTGACCCGCGGCGTCGGCCCGAGGCGGACCGGGCGATGCTGGCCCGGCCGCCCGGTTGGCAGTAGACCGTTCCCCCGTGGGAAGGACGAGGACCGCCGTCGTCACCGGCGCATCCAGCGGGATCGGGGCGGCGACGGCGCGGGCGCTCCACCGGGACGGGTTCGCTGTCGTGCTCGGGGCCCGGCGTCTCGAGCGCCTGGAGGCTCTCGTCGCCGAGCTCGGCACGGGGGCGACGGCGCGCCGGCTGGACGTGACCAGCCAGGACGAGGTCGATGCCTTTCGCGACGGCATCGAGTCGGTCGACGTGCTCGTCAACAACGCCGGCGGGGCGCTCGGGCTCGAAGCGATCGCCGAGGCGGACGAGGCGCACTGGCTCGCCATGTACGAGTCCAACGTGCTCGGGACGATGCGCATGACCCGGGCGCTGCTCCCCAAGCTCGTCGCCTCCGGGGACGGTCTCGTCGTCAACATCGGGTCGGTCGCCGCATTCGAGCCGTACCCGGGCGGGGCCGGCTACAACGGCGTCAAGGCCGCCCTCCGGGCGCTGACCGACGTGTTGCGCATGGAGCTGCTCGGCCAGCCGGTCCGGGTGAGCGAGATCGACCCTGGCATGGTCGAGACGCAGTTCTCGGTGGTGCGCTTCGCCGGCGACGAGGCACGGGCGGCCAAGGTCTACGAGGGGGTGACCCCGCTCAGCGCCGAGGACGTCGCCGAGTGCGTGAGCTTCGTCGCCTCCCGCCCGAGCCACGTCGACGTCGACCAGCTCGTGCTCCGCCCGCGGGACCAGGCCCGCGTCCACCTCGTGAACAGGAGGAGGCCGTGACCCTCACCGTTCGACCGCCCGTGTCGCCGATGCTGGCCAAGCTCTCCCGCGACCTCCCGGTCGGAGACGGCCTCGTGTACGAGCCGAAGTGGGACGGGTTTCGCTGCGTGGTCTTCCGCGACGGGCACGACATCGAGCTCGGCAGCCGCAACGAGCGTCCCCTCACCCGGTACTTCCCCGAGCTCGTGGAGAAGCTCGGCGCCGCCCTCCCCCCTGCGGTCGTGCTCGACGGCGAGGTCGTCATCGCCGGGCCGAACGGCCTCGAGTTCGAGGCACTGCTGCAGCGGATCCATCCGGCCGAGTCGAGGGTGCGAAAGCTGGCGGCGGAGACACCCTCGTCCTTCGTGGCCTTCGACCTGCTCGACCTCGGCTCCGGCGACCTGCGTCCGCAACCCTTCGGCGAGCGCCGCAAGCTCCTCGAGGAGGTGCTCGGCGAGCCGCACGACGGCGTCCGGGTGACGCCTGCCACGACGGACCCCGAGACGGCTCGCGACTGGTTCTCCCGTTTCGAGGGGGCGGGCCTCGACGGGGTGGTCGCGAAGGACGTGTCGCTCCCCTATCTCGAGGGCCAGAGGGTGATGACGAAGGTGAAGCACGAGCGCACGGCGGACTGCGTCGTCGCAGGCTTCCGCTGGCACAAGAACGGGCACAAGGTCGGCTCGTTGCTGCTCGGCCTCTACGACGAGGAGGGCGTCCTCCACCACCTCGGCGTGACGTCCTCGTTCACCGAGGCGCGCCGGGCCGAGCTGGTCGGCGAGCTCGAGCCCTACCGGATGGAGTCCTTCGACGGCCACCCCTGGGCCTGGGCCGGCGCCGGCCCGAACGAGGGCGTCGGCGAGGCCGGCGGCCGCATCCCCGGTGGCCAGAGCCGCTGGAACGCCGGGCGGGACCTCTCGTTCGAGCCGCTCCGCCCGGAGCTCGTCTGCGAGGTCGCCTACGACCACCTCCAGGGCAGCCGCTTCCGCCACGCCACGACCTTCCGCCGCTGGCGGCCCGACCGGGAGCCGGCGTCGTGCCGCTACGACCAGCTCGAGACCGTCGTGCCGGCCGAGCTGGCGGACGTCTTCGCCGCCACGGTGCCGGGATCGCGGACGCTCGGCTGAGGGTGCCGGGCGGGCCGCCCCCACCCGGGAAGCCGCGGCGTCAGGCCCTCGGCACCGCGAACTTCGCCGAGACGCGCCGCTCGATGACGAAGGCGAGCCCGGGGAGGAAACCCGCCCCGATCATGGCCAGCAGCTCGGGGATGCGGAACCTCGCCCGCAGCGCCAGCTCGGCCACCGTCACGAGGTAGACGATGTAACAGGCGCCGTGGAGCGGCGCCACGATCTCGGCCATGCCGGGATGGCCGGCGGCGTACTGCAGCGGGATGGCGACGACGCACAGCAGCAGGAGCATCGTGCCGACGACGACCGCCATGATCTGGTAGCGGCGCAGGGCGCCGCGGAGGCGGCGCGCCTGCTCAAGCGTGACGCCGGTCCCGCTCATGCAGGCTGGCCAGGTAGCGGTTGTAGGCGGCCAGCTCCGGATCCGACTCGTCGTAGGGGTCGAAGCCCTCCGGGACGGCGCCGCCGGGGCGCGTCGTGATGCCGCGGACCGTGGCGCCCGAGGGCGGCTGCATGGCGGCCCGCCTCGCGGCAGGGTCGTCGTGCAGCAGCTTCCACCACATGTACACGGCGTAGCAGGCGAAGAACGGCCACTCGACCGTGTAGACCCAGGCGATGTTGTCCCCGTGCGTGGCCCGGGAGTACATCCACCAGCCGGCCGCGAGGCAGCCCGGAACGACGACCGCGAGCAGCACGTGCAGCGCGACGGCCCTGCGCGACCACCAGTTTCCTCGCACGGTCCCCCAGGCTACCGGCCCTCCCTGTGCGGCTCCCATCGGATCCCTAGCATCAGGCCCCATGGTTGCCGGCAAAGGGGGGGACACCTCGGGGAGCCCGGGCGGCCACGCGTCCGGGGACGGCGCTCCGCTCGCCGGCGAGGCGGCCCATCCGGGCGATCCGGCGCATCCAGGCGAGCACGCCCACATGGTCGAGCACGTGCACGTGGTCGAGCACCACGTCCTTCCCGCCTGGCTGCGTCGCTCGGAGGGCGAGCACCGCTGGCAGATGTCGGTCGCGGTGCTCGCCGCCATCGGCTTCCAGCTCGCGGTGCCGACGCGTCTCGCCCTGCAGCCGACCTTCCTGCTGCCCGCACTCGAGGGGGCGCTGCTCGTCGGGCTCGTCGCCGCCAACCCGGGGCGCATCAACCGCCTCTCGAACGGCGCGCGAGCCGCCACCCTGGCGCTCGTGGCGGCCATCAGCTTCGCCAACGCCTGGTCGCTCGCCCTGCTCGTGCACGGCCTCGTCACCGGGAAGGAGGGCCAGCAGGCCGGTCCGCTCCTCCTCACCGGGGGCGCCATCTGGGCGACGAACGTGATCGTCTTCAGCTTCTGGTACTGGGAGTTCGACCGGGGCGGTCCGGGCCGCCGTGCCCTCGGCCACCGGCCCTACCCCGACCTCCTCTTCCCGCAGATGGCGAACCTGGAGCTCACCCCGCCGGAGTGGGAGCCGCAGTTCTTCGACTACCTCTACACGTCCTTCACGAACGCGGCGGCCTTCAGCCCAACCGACGTGATGCCGCTCTCGCGCTGGGCGAAGATGCTCTTCCTCGTGCAGTCGGCCATCTCCCTCATGACGGCCGCCCTCGTCGTCGCCCGCGCCGTGAACATCCTCCGCTGACCCGTAGCATCTCGGACATGCCCGACCCGAGTGAGCCCGCGGACGGTGTTGCCGAGGAGCGCCGGCGCCGCAAGGAGAGGCTGGCGGCCGCCTTCCGCATCTTCGGGCGGTTCGGCTTCAGCGAGGGGGTTGCCGGCCACATCACGGCCCGCGACCCCGAGCACCTCGACCGGTTCTGGGTGAACCCGTTCGGGATGCACTTCTCGCACATCCGGGTCTCCGACCTCATCCAGGTCGACCAGGACGGCAAGGTCGTCGCCGGTGACGGCCAGGTCAACCGGGCAGCCTTCGCCATACACTCGGCGGTGCACGCCGCCCGGCCCGACGTCGTCGCCGCCGCCCACGCCCACAGCCTCTACGGCAAGTCGTGGTCGTCCCTCGGCAGGCTCCTCGACCCGCTCACCCAGGACGCCTGCGCCTTCTACCGCGACCACAGCGTGTTCGAGGACTTCACGGGCGTCGTCTGGGACCTCGACGAGGGAAAGCGCATCGCCCATGCCCTCGGCGACCACAAGGCCGTGATCCTCCAGAATCACGGCCTGCTCACGGTGGGCCAGACGGTCGACGAGGCGGCCTGGTGGTTCGTGACGATGGAGCGCTCCTGCCAGGCACAGCTGCTGGCGGAGGCCGCCGGCACGCCGAAGCTGATCGGGCACGAGGTAGCCGAGCAGACCGCGGCCGTCGTCGGCTGCCATGAGTCCGGCTGGTTCAACTTCCAACCCCTCTACGACAACGTCGTGAGGGAGCAGCCCGACCTCTTCGGCTGATCAGCCCGAGGGGGCGCCCGACGGGCCGACGGCCCCCCTCCCCGCCCGACGAGCCGCCCTACTGCGCCGCCGGCCTCTGGTCGAAGGTGGCGACGAGATGCCGGGCAGCACGCGCCTCGTCCACCCGCCCGACGGGGGTCGTGGCCGGTGCGGCGTGGGCGAGCCGGACCCCTTCACCCTCCCCGCCCTCGGCGAGGTGCCCAGCGCGCGCCTCCTCGGCGATCTGCACGAGGGCGTCGGCGAGCGCCGCCACTGTCTGCGGGCTCTCGGTCTCGGTGGGCTCGATCATGAGCGCCTCGTGCACGATGAGCGGGAAGTACACCGTCGGAGCGTGGAAGCCGAGCTCGAGCAGGCGCTTGGCGATGTCGAGCGCCCGCACGCCGGTCTCCTTCTCGATCGACTCCGCCGAAACGACGGTCTCGTGCATGACGGGCCGGTCGAAGGGGATGTCGTAGGTGCCGCGCAACCGCTCCTTCACCCAGTTGGCGTTGAGGACGGCGATCTCCGCCACACGCTTCAGCCCGTCGCTGCCGTTCAGCCGGATGTACGTCCAGGCGCGCAGCAGCACGAGCGCGTTGCCATGCCAGGAGTGGATGCGGCCGATCGAGCGGGACGGCGTCGCCCAGCCGAAACGGCCGTCCGCCTCCCTCACGGGCCGCGGTCCCGGCAGGAAGTCGACGAGCCTCTCGCCGACGGCGACGGGACCGGCGCCGGGGCCACCGCCGCCGTGCGGGGTGGCGAAGGTCTTGTGCAGATTGAGGTGGACGATGTCGAAGCCCATGTCGCCCGGACGCACGACCCCGAGGATGGCGTTCAGGTTGGCGCCGTCGTAGTACATGAGCCCGCCGACGTCGTGGACCGCGTCGGTGACCGCCGTGATCTCCTCCTCGAACAGCCCGAGGGTGTTCGGGTTCGTCAGCATCATGCCGGCAACGTCGGTGTCGAGGACCTCCTTCAGGTGCTCGAGGTCGACGCCGCCGCGCTCGTTGGTGCCGACGGTGGTCACCTCGAACCCACCGAGCGTCACCGACGCCGGGTTCGTCCCATGCGCCGAGTCGGGGATGATGACCCGGCGACGTGTCGCCTCCTCGCCGTTGGCGGCGTGGAAGGCCCTCATGAGAAGCAGGCCGGTCAGCTCACCCGCCGCGCCCGCCGGCGGCTGGAGCGTCGCCGCCGCCATGCCGGTGATGTGGCAGAGCGACTCCTCGAGGTCGACCATGACGGCCAGCCAGCCCTGGGTGCAGGTCGGCGGTGCGGCCGGGTGGACGTTGGCGAAGCCCGCCAGCGAGGCGGCGAGGTCGCAGCTCTTCGGGTTGTACTTCATGGTGCACGAGCCGAGCGGGTAGGCGCCGAGGTCGACCGAGTACTGGCGGTGCGTGAGCCGCGTGAAGTGGCCGACGAGGTCCCTCTCGGAGACCTCCGGCAGCTCGACCGGATGGGCCGCCCGGAACTCCTCCGGCACGAGCTCCTCGAGCGTCCACTCCGGCAGGCCGGTCGTCCTGAAGCTGGCGGCCTTCCGCCCTTTCACGGACAGCTCGAACAGGGTCGGCTCCGGCGCCCGGCCCATGAGCGGGGCGCTGCGGGCGCGCCCGCCGGCCGGGGTGAGGGTGCCCTGCTCGTGCCCGGGGGCCGGCGTCATCGGCTGGCCTTCTCGAAGGCCGCCGCGAAGGCGTCGATCTCGGCGCGCGTGCGCCGCTCGGTCGCGGCGACGAGGAGCGAGTCCTCGAAGTAAGTCCCCTCGAAGCCCTGCCCCACGGCGACGCCGGCGAGAAAGCCGTCGTCGACGAGCCGCTCGATGAGCGTGGGGGCCGGCACAGGGGTGCGCACGGCGAACTCGCGCAGCGTGGCGGCAGTGGTCACGGGGCTCGCCGTCGGCACGGCGAGGAGGGTTTCGTGCAGGTAGCGACTGGCACGGGCCGAGCGGAGCGCCACCTCGCGCAGCCCCGACGTCCCGAGCCAGCCGAGCTGGATAGCCGCCGTGACCGCCATGAGGGTCTGGTTCGTGCAGACGTTGGAGGAGGCGCGCTCGCGACGGATGTCCTGCTCGCGCGCCCGGAGCGTGGTCACGTACGCCGGGCGGTCCTCGGTGTCGACCGTCTGGCCGACGAGGCGGCCCGGCAGCCGGCGGACGTCGGCGAGACGGCAGGTGAACAGGCCGAGGTACGGCCCGCCGAAGCCGAGGCCCGTCCCGAGCGCCTGCCCCTCGCCGACCACGACGTCGGCCCCGAAGGAGCCCGGGGTGCGCAGCACGCCCATGCAGATCGGGTCGAAGCACACGAGGAGGCGGGCGCCGGTGGCATCGGCCGCCCTCCTCGCTTCGGTGAGGTCCTCGAGGCATCCGAGGAAGTTCGGGTAGGCGACGGCGATCGCCCCGGCGGGCTCACCGGCCTCGGCGACCGACGACCAGTCGGTCGTTCCCGAAGGTCCGAGCGGGACCACCTCGATGGCGTGGCCGCTCCCGCGGGAGAAGGTCTCGAGCGTCTCGCGCCAGCGCGGGTTGACACCGGCCGAGCAGACGATGCGCTGGTTGCCGGTGGCGGCCGCGGCGAGGTTCGAGCCCTCGACGAGCGAGATGGCGCCGTCGTAGAGGGAGGCGTTGGCGATCTCGAGGCCGGCGAGGCGGGCGACCATGCTCTGGAACTCGAAGACGGCCTCGAGCACGCCCTGGGCCACCTCCGGTTGGTAGGGCGTGTAGGCGGTCACGAACTCGGAACGGGAGGCGAGCGCCTTGACGACCGCCGGGATCTCGTGGTCGTAGGCCCCCGCCCCGGCGAAGCAGACGAGCCGGCTCCCCGCCGGCCGGTTGCGGGCCGCCAGCTCCTCGAGCTCGTCGACGACGTCCGCCTCGCTCGCGCTCGGCGGGAGGTCGAGCCCACCGGCGAGGCGGAGGGCGGCGGGCACGGCAGCGAAGAGCTCGTCGAGCGACTGAAGGCCGAGGAAACCGAGCATCTCGGCGATCTCCTCGTCGGTGTGGGCGACGAACGGTGCCGTCACGAGCCGGCCATCCGATGGAATGGCGGGCGGGCCGTCCTGGCGGCGAGCGTGCTGCCGCGCACGTCGATGTGCACTGGTGTCCCTTCAGGTGTGTCTGGCGGCAGGAACCCGAGAGCGATGCCGCGTTCGAGGATGGGTGAGAAGTTGCCGCTCGTCACCTCGCCGATGGGGCTGCCGGACTCGTCGAGGACCGGGCTCTCGGCGCGGGGAGGCCGGCGGGAGTCCGTCACCATGCCGGTGAGGAGCCGGCGGACGCCGGCGGCGCGCTCCGCCTCGAGCGGCGCCCTGCCGCGGAAGTCGCCCTTGTCCCACCCGACCACCCAGCCGAGGCCCGCCTGCAGCGGCGTGATGCCGGGACCGAGCTCGTGGCCGTGGAGCGGGAGGCCCGCTTCGAGGCGGAGCGTGTCGCGTGCCCCGAGCCCGGCCGGCGTGGCGCCGGCGCCGACCACCGCCCGCCAGAACGAGGCCGCCAGCCCGGGCGGATCGATCGGGATCGAGCACTCCACTCCGTCCTCGCCGGTGTAGCCGGTGCCGGCGACGAGGCAGGTCGTCCCCTCGAAGTCGAATTCGGCCACACGGAAGCGGCCGACGGCGGCCGCCTCGGGCGACACCTTGCCGACCGTCTCCCGCGCGGTGGGGCCCTGGACGGCGATGATCGCCCGATCGGCCGTGACGTCGGTGCCGGATCCCTCGAACGCTCCGACCACGCGCTCGGTGTTCGAGGCGTTCGGCATGACGTCGAAACGCTCCTCGCTCACCCACCAGACGATGATGTCGTCGAGCACCGAGGCGTCGCCGGCGTCGAGCAGGTGGGTGTACTGGGCGCGGCCCGGCCCCACCTTGCGCAGGTCGTTGCTGAGGGTGCGCTGGAGGAGCTCGAAGGTGGCGGCGGGCTCCCCCACCACCCGGACGGTCCCGAGGTGGCTCACGTCGAAGGCCGCCGCCGAGGTGCGGCACGCCATGTGCTCGGCGATCGTCCCCGCCGGGTAGGCGAGCGGCATCTCCCAGCCGCCGAAGTCGACCAGCTTTGCGCCGAGTGCGTCATGCTCGCTTCGCAGCGGGCTCTGACGCAGGCTCACCCTGCCAATCTACTTCCGAGGCCGTACTTTTGGACGAGGGTGGCGATGTCCCTGCGATAGAGCACACGCACCGTCACGTCGGGGTACAGCTCCGCGAGGCGGCGGACCTTGCGGTTCTTGGCGGTGACGAGGTCCTGCCGGAGCGTCGTCAGCTCGAAGTAGATGTCGTGCTCGGGGAGGTAGAAGTCCGGGCGGAAGCCGGCCAGCTTCGTGCCGTCGGCGCGCCAGGCGAGCACGAACTCGACCGGCTCGTACTCCCAGGCGACCTCGTAGAAGTCGAGCAGCTCGGCGAAGAGCCGCTCGGAGTCGTGGGCGAACTTGACCGAGGCGGCCCTGCCGTCGACCTTGCGCGGGAAGCGGGCACGCTGCGCCCGCTCGGAGGCGGGCTCGAGGACGAGGCGCCGGAAGCGGTGCGCGGCCAGGGTCAGCCGCCCTGGGCGAGGCTGCTCGGCCGCGTTCGGTCCATCACCGTCGGGCGTGTCGCTGCTGTGGCCGGGGGCCCGGAGTCGCGCCCGATCTCCTCGGGCGAGAGCTCGTGGATGGCGGCGTCGATCTCGCCGACGATGCCTCCGAGGTCGAGCACGTTGAAGACCGCCTGCCCCCCGCGGAGCACGTCGAGGAGCTCGTCGCCGTCACGGGCGAGGACCGAGTTGTTGGCGCCGAGCACGAGGCTGGCGGAGGCGAGGTCGCCCTCGCGGTCGCGGAGGAACTCGACCGCCTTGCGCGCCCGCTGGAGGGACACCCCCGCCTCACGCAGCTGCTTGATGATTCGCAGCTGCACGACGTCCTGGTAGGAGTAGAGGCGCTGGGTCCCGCTTCCGTTGGCCGGGACGAGCGAGGGGCGAAGCAGGCCGGTGCGGTCCCAGTGGTCGAGCTGGCGATAGGAGATCCCGACGATCTTGCAGACCTGCGGGCCACGGAACCCCTGCGCCATGCCTGCTCCCCTTAGAACGCCGGCGGCCTCGCGACGGCCGGACAACAGCTGCGTAGTTACACGACAGTGATCACGGTACGGCACGGCGGGTCTCGACGTCAATCATCGGGTGAGAGATGGCCCCTGACCAGGACGTTGAGACTGATGTTGAGGTTGAGGTTGATGGTTGTGGTGTGACTGGTGGGGCGGGCGGGCTCGGGCCGTGTCCCCGCCAGTGCCCCCGCCAGTGTCCCCGCCCCTGCTCGCGTCGGGGCCGAAGTGTGCAGCAATTGGACGGACTTTTGCGAGGATCCCTCGACCTTCCGCACAGTTCGGGCTTCGCCCGGAAGCCGCCCCTCCGCCCTCCGGCCCCTTCCGCCCGACCGGGCCCGGCAGGCGCCGCCGATCCCGGCCCGGGCGCCGCCCCTCAGGCCGAGAAGTCCTCCGGCTTGACGCTGTCGAGGAACTCCCGGAACTCGCCGACGAGCTCGTCGGCGTTCCCGCTCTCGTTGACGTCCGACTCCTCCGGCTCGATGACCATCCCCTCGGCGTCCATCAGCTCGTCGGAGACGTAGAGCGGGGAGTGCGTCCTCGTGGCGAGGGCGATGCCGTCCGACGGCCGGCACGACACGACGAGGTCCTTGCCGCCCGCCCGCAGCTGGAGCTCGGCGTAGAAGGTGGAGTCGCGGAGCTCGGTGACGACGACCCGGTTCAGCCGGGCGCCGAGCACCTCGAGCAGCTGGGTCATGAGGTCGTGGGTCATCGGCCGCGGCAGCTCGACTCCCTGCAGCGCGAACGCGATGGCCGTCGCCTCCGGGGCCCCGACGAAGATCGGCAGCGAGCGGTGCGCCCCTTCGGTCTCCTGCAGGAGCACGACCGGGGTGCTCGAGTGGAGATCGACCCGCACCGCCGACAGCCGGACTTCGACCATGGATGAAACTTACCGCTCCTCCGCCTGCTGCACGCTCTCGCGATCACGCGCTGCGCAACGCCCCTGGATCAGTGGCGAACAGGGCGGGGATGTTGCGGTAGCGCTCCTCGAAATCGAGCCCGTAACCGATGACGTACTCGTCGCCGATGGTGAGCCCGACGTAGCGGAGATCGACCGGGAGGAGCCGGTTCGGCTGGCGGTCGAGCAGGGCGCAGACGTCGGCCGATCGCGCCCCGCGCTCGGTGAGGAGCCTGCGGACGTAGCTCACGGTGAGGCCCGAGTCGACGATGTCCACGGCGATCACCACGTCGTGGCCGGACACGTCGACGTCGAGGTCCTTCGACAGCGCGATCCTCGTCCCGCCCGAGCCGTAGGGCATGAGGCCGAGGAAGTCGACGGCGCACGGGGCGGCGATCGACCTCGCCAGGTCGGCCACGAAACAGACGCTTCCCTTCAGCAGGCCGACGAGGACGATCCCCTCTGGGTGGTCCTGGGTGATCGAGCGGCCGAGGCGGCCGACGATCTCGGCCACCTGCTCGGAGGAGAGGAGGGTTCGCCCTGCGACCTCGGGCGGCCTCATCCCCCCGTCACGTCGCGCAGCGCCTCGCGCACGAAATGCGACTGCAGGCTCGCTCCGAGCTCCGAGAGCCGGCCGAGGTCGTCGATCGCCCGCTGGCGGGCCTCGGGGTTGCGTTGGCGGAGGATCGGGAGGACGACCTGGGTGTAGAGGCCCGACTGGCGCTCGGCGGCGTGCTTGAAGATCCGCAGGTGCCTCGCCTCGATGCCGAAGCGGGCGAACTCCGCCGCCAGCGAGGCCACGTCGAGGGCTTCCTTGTCGTAGCAGTGGACGCCGGCGACGGTCCGTCCCTCGATGAGGCCGTACGACTCCAGCTCCTCGACCGCCGCGACGGCGAGCCCGCTCAGCTGCGACACCTCGCTCGCTGTCATGTCGGCGCCTTCGCTCGCCCGGTTCCGGCGCCGCGTGGCGGGTTTCGGAGCCGAGGACGCGGTCGCTTCGGTCGAGACCGCGGCAGTGGTCGCGGTTCCCCCCTCGGCGGCGTCGCCCTGCGCAGCTCCCCCACCGGCGCTCCCCCGGGCGTGAGAGCCCGTCGCATGGGCGCCGGAACGCCCGCCGGAGCCGGCCGCGGTGTGGGCCGCTCCCTCGGGCGGGGCGGGCTCGTGCTCCTGCGACGCGGGCGGTCCCGTCGTGCTCTCGTTCGTGGCCATGGCAGTCGGGCTCCCTTCGGCAGCGCCGGCCGCCTCGACGCGGGTGTCGGTCCGCGCCCCCCAACGCGGCGCGGGCTCGTCCCTCTGGTCGCCGGCTTCACGCCCCGGCACGAAACCGCCTCGCCCGCCCCCCGCCGCGAGGTGCGGGGCACCCGCCAGCTGACCCCCGGCCGAGCCGGCCCGCACGGCCGTGCCGAGCAGCCCGTGAGCCGCCGTGGCACCGACGGGCTCGAGCTCGGGGTGAAGGCCGTTGCCGAGGCCCGGCTCGGCAGCCTCGTCGTCCTCCCCCACCGCCTCGGACTCGGCGCGCCCGGACCCGACCTCGAAGAGCGGCTGGCGCTCGGAGCCCGGCCCGTTGCCCTCGAGGCGGCCCTTGATCACCTTGAGCGGCAGGAAGTGCTCCCTCTGTTGGCGAAGGATCCAGCGGAGCCGGTCGACGTCGTGGTCGTAGAACTTGCGGTAACCCGACGGCGTCCGTTCGGGCACGAGCAGGCCGCGGCTCTCGAGGAAGCGGATCTTCGAGATCGTGATGTCCGGGAACTCCTCGCGCAGCAGGGCGAGGACGTCGCCGATGGACATGTACGGCCGGTCGTGCATCTCCGCCTCAGTTCGCGCCGGTGGTGAGGAAGAGCAGTTTGAACTTCCCGATCTGCACCTCGTCGCCGCTCGCCAGCGCCGTCTCGTCGATGCGCTGGCGGTTGACATAGGTCCCGTTGAGTGAGCCGACATCCCTCACGACGTACTGGCTGCCACGGCGCTCGAACTCGGCGTGGCGCCGCGACACGGTGATGTCGTCGAGGAAGATCTCGCTGTCGGGGTGGCGCCCGGCACGGGTGACGTCCTCGTCGAGCACGTACTTGGCGCCAACGTCCGGCCCTCGCTTCACGACGAGGACACCGCTCCCGGCCGCGAGCTCGCTGACGGCGACGTTGACGCCGTCCTCGCCTTCGCCCCCGCCGTCATCGGGGATGAAGGACACCGTCGTGTCCGGCCCGGGCGCGAGCGGGCTCCCGCACGAGGAGCAGAAGTTCGCGTCGACCGGGTTCCGGTGACCGCAGTTGTTGCAGTACACCCCGTCCAAGCTAGCCGCTTCCCCCTCTGTGTGTATGGGCCGGAATTGGCCGAGTTTCCTGCTCAGGCTTCCGTTGTCTCCCGGTAGCGGTCCGCGTCGAGGAGCCCTTCGAGCTCGGACGGGTCCGAGGGTTCGATCACGGCGAGCCACCCCTTGCCGTACGGTTCGGCGTTCACGTCCTCCGGTGTTTCGCGGAGCGCCTCGTTCACCTCGGCGACCTTGCCCGAGACCGGGGCGTAGATCTGGGACACCGACTTGGTCGACTCCACCTCGCCGAGCGGACCGCCCTGCGACACCTCTGCCCCCACGGCGGGCAGGTCGACGAACACGATGTCGCCGAGGGCGTCCTGCGCGAAGTCGGTCAGCCCGACGCGGACCCTGCCCTGTTCGTCCTTCGCCCACTCGTGGTCGGTCGTGTACCGCAGGTCGGACGGGATCTCCATGTCGGCAAGCTCCTTTTCTTCCTCGCGTGCGGCGGTTTCGTCTCACTTGTGGCGGCTCGGGGGATCGTAGTTGCACGGTGGCAGGGCCGGGAGAGCCCGCCCTTGCGAGCAAGGGCCGCCCGCACCCCCTCAGCGGGTGGCTGGCGTCGCCTCCGAGAGGATCCAGCTGATCAGCTCGGCCATCTCGTTGGCCCGGGCCTCGGCTCTCGTCGCCGTGTCGCCCTCGGCCTTGAGGATCGTGACGGGCGCTTCCGGATCGGGCACCACGAGCGTCCAGCCGTCCGGGTCGACCAGCTTCACCCCATCGATCAGCTGCATCTCGGCGGCGCGTGCCCGCTCGAGCAGGAGGCGCATCACGAGGCCCTTGTGCTCGAAGGGCGTCGGCACCTCGCGGCGCACCACGTACGGCGTGCCGATGGCCGCCGTCGTCTCGGACAGGCGGGCGTCGCGGTGGGCCAGCATCGAGAGGACGTGGACGAAGGCTGCCACTGCGTCGAAGGCGGGGAGGAACCTCGGCACGATGAAGCCGCCCTGGGTGTTGCCCCCGAAGGCCACCCCCTCCTCGCCGCAGGCCAGCATGAGGTCGGAGGCGACGAGCTTGGTCCACACGACGTCGCGCCCGGCTCGCTCCGCCATGCGCGCCGCTTCACGGGGGGCGTCGACCGGCAGGACGATCGAGCCCGGGTGACCGCCTGCGACCGCGGGCGAGGCTCCCGGCCCGTCCTGCGCCGCGGCCCCCTCCGAGACCACGAGGCTCACGAGGGCGCAGAGCGCCTCGTCGTCGGTGAGCACCTGGCCGGAGTCGTCGAGGAGGGTGAGCTGCTCCCCGTCCGGGTCGAACATGGCGCCGAGGTGGGCGCCTGAGGACCGCACCAGCTCGCCGACGCGGGCGGCGTGGGTGTCGCGGTCGAAGCTCAGCACGCCGGGCGTCGACACGTGCGGGTTCATCACGAGCACGTCGGCGCCGAGCTTGGCGAGGACGTTCGGCAGGACGAAGCTCGTCGTCCCGAAGGCGTAGTCGAGCACGAGCTTGAACTCCGCCCGCCGGATCGCCTCGACGTCGACCCCGTTGATGAGCTCGGCGGTGTAGAGCTCGGCGGTCCGGGAGGGGAACTCGATGTCCCCGATCTCGGCCGCCAGCACCCGGCGCGACTCCTCCCGGTCGTGCATTCGCTCGATCTTGCGCTGGGTGGCCTCGTCGAGGTCGACCCCGGCGCCGTCGAGGAAACGCAGGCTCACCGCCTGTGGGTCGCCCGCGACGAGCCGAACCGTGACGCCGCCGATGGCGACGCTCGTGCGCACCTGGAACCGGGTCACCGGCACGGTGCACGCCTCGAGGTCATCGACGTTGCAGCCCGCCGCCGTGAGCCCCACCATCACGGCGCGCTTCAGCACTCGGGCCGCCCGGCTCGAGTCGCGCGAGGTGGTGACGGTCGACCCCTTCGGCAGGATGCTTCCGTAGGCCATCGCCACCCGCATGGCGAGCTCGGGCGAGAGGTCGACGTTGGCGATGCCCGACACGCCGAGGCGGCCGAAGAGGCTGCGGGACCCCCTCGACTCCCACACGATCGACGACGACACGACAGCACCCGCCTCGATCGTCTTGTTCGGGTACACCTTCACGCCGGCCCGCAGGACGGCGCCCCTCCCGACCCGGCACCCGTCGCCCATGACGACGCCCTCCTCGACGTGCACCCCCTGGCGCACGTCGCAGGAGCGGGCCATCACCGAGCCGCGCGCCGTGACGCCTGTGGCGAGGTAGCAGTTGTCGTGGAGGACGCTCCGCTCGATGAGGGCGTTCTCCCCCACGCGGACGTTCGAGCCGAGCACGGTGTACGGGCCGATGCGGGTCCCCGGCCCGATCCGGCAGTTGCCGCCGACGACGGCCGGTGCGTCGACCGACGCGCTCGGGTGGATCTCCGCGCCCTCCCCGATCCACACGCCCGGACGGAGGGGGAAGCCGGGGACGTCGACCTCGACCTGGCCGCTCAGGATGTCGGTGTGCGCCCGCAGGTAGGCCTCGAGCGTGCCGACGTCCTCCCAGTAGCCGCCGGCGACGAACCCGTAGAGCGGCAGGCCTTCGGTCAGCATGGCCGGGAAGACCTCGCCGGAGAAGTCGACCGGGCGGCCCTCCTCGATCCAGTCGAGAACCTCCGGCTCGAGCACGTAGATCCCCGTGTTGATCGTGTCCGAGAAGACGTCGCCCCAGCCGGGCTTCTCGAGGAAGCGCTCGATGCGCCCGTCCTGGCCTGTGATCACGATGCCGAACTCGAGCGGGTTCTCCATCGCCTTCAGGGCGAGGGTCGCGACGGCGCCCTGCTTCTCGTGGAAGGCGACGAGCTCGGAGAGGTCGATGTCGGTGAGGACGTCGCCCGAGATGACGAGGAAGCGCTCGTCCAGCTGCTCCCGGGCGTTGAGGACCGATCCCGCCGTCCCGAGCGGGGTCTCCTCTGTGGCGTAGACCATCGAGACGCCGAACTCGGACCCGTCGCCGAAGTACGTGCGGATCTGGTTGGCGAGGAAGGCGACGGTGACGACGATCTCCTCGAAACCGTGCTTGCGCAACAGGTTGACGACGTGCTCGGCCATGGGTCGGTTCGCCATCGGCAGCATGGGCTTCGGCTGGTTGGCGGTGAGCGGACGCAGCCGCGTGCCCTCGCCCCCCGCCATGATCACGGCCTTCACGGGGCGACCGTCTTCACCTTGCCGGGGTGCCCGCCCGAGCGCCGTCCGGCTCGCTCCGACAGGGCGCGGCGTGCGAGCGGCACGTAGGAGGCGGCGGCGACGAAGCTCAGCACGAGGGCGGGCACCACGAGCACCCAGGTGACGTCCCGCAGGACGTGCGCCCAGCCCTGTGGCGCGTCGGACAGGAGGAACAGCGGGAAGCACCCCATGAGCCCGAAGGTGCCCGCTTTGCCCACCCACAACACGTCGATCCGCCGCGCCCCGAGAGCGGCCAAGCCGAGCACGGCGAGGGAGACGACCAGCTCCCGGGAGAGCACGAGCGCGGCGAGCCAGGCAGGCACGGCGCCGTAGACGGCGATCGCGATGACGCCCGTGGCGACGACGACGCGGTCGGCCGTCGGGTCGATCACCTTGCCGAGCGTCGTCACCTGGTGGAAGCGCCGGGCGACGTAGCCGTCGACGAAGTCGGTCGCACCGGCCACCGCCAGCACCGCCGCCGCGGCGACACGGTCGCCCGGGCCGAACAAGAGCCAGCAGAAGAGGGCGACGAGCCCGAGCCGGCCGACGGAGAGGAGGTTCGGGACGGTCCAGATCCGGTCGAGCCCTTCGAGCCCTTCGTCGAGCCCCCGGCCTGCACCCTCGTCGGCAGTCCCGTCGCCGACCGCGGTGCCCTCACCCTCCTTGGCCGCCGGTGAGACGACGGCCGGCTTCTCGGGCACGAGCCGAGTCTAGGGTCGCCCGTCCCTCAGAAGATTCCCGCTTCGAGACCCGCCGCCAGGGTCGCCCCGAGCTCGCGGGCCGCTGCGAGATCGGCCTCCCCGATCGTCCCGACGACCTCGAGCACGGGAAGCACGCGGCGCCAGCTGAGCCCCGCCACGATCCGCTCGACGCTCGCCGCGGCACCCAAGGTGTCCGTGTCGCCCTTCACGTAGAGGGCGAAGGGCAAGCCCTGGGTGCGCCCAAGGCAGGGGTGGTAGGCGCGCTCGAGGAAGTCCTTCGTGGCCCCGCTCATGTACCCGAAACGCGCCGGCGTCCCGATCACCACCGCCCTCGCCGACAGCACGTCGGCCGCCTCCGCCTCGAAGGCGTCGAGGGCGGCCACCGTGATCGCCTCGGCCGCCTCCTCCGCCCCTGCGAGGACCTCGGCCGTGAGCCGGGCGGTCTGGCCGCCTCTCGAATGGTGGACGACGATCAGGTCAGCCGGCACGCCTGGCGAGCATCGCACCCCGGGCGGCCTCGACGAAGGCGGCGAAGAGGCTCGGGTCGTCGCCGGCCTCCGGGTGCCACTGCACCCCGACGAGGAACGGGAGCGAGCGGTCCTCGACAGCCTCCACGGTGCCGTCGTCCGCCCACGCCACCGGCTCGAGACCCTCGCCGAGGCGGGAGCCGTCGATCGCCTGGTGGTGGCGGGTCGGCACGGCGACCACGTGATTTCCGACCGCCTCGGCGAGCACGCTCCCCGGCTCGAGGCGCACCTCGTGGGAGCCGAAACCGCCCGGCACCCCGCCGTGCGAGCCCCCGCTCACATCCGGGAGGTGCTGCACGAGACCGCCGCCCCGGGCGACGTTCAGGACCTGGACGCCCCGGCAGATGGCGAGGGTGGGTGTCGGCGTGGCCGAGGCCGCCTCGACGAGGGCGAGCTCGACGGCGTCGCGCCGGAGCCTGCTCTCGGTGGCCTCCGTCGTCTCGGGGTGCCGGTCGTCGCCGTAGCGGGCGGGATCGACGTCCGGGCCGCCGGCGAGGACGAGGCCGTCCACGCGCTCGACAAGGCGCCGGGCGTCGTCCGGCTCGAGCTGCTGGACGGGGACGATGAGGGGCACGGCGCCGGCGCGCTCGATTGAGCGGACGTAGCTCGCCGGGAGGAGGGCGGCCGTGAGATCCCAGTCGCCCCACCTCGCCTGCTCCTCGTACGCCGTCACTCCGACGATCGGCCGCCCGCCCGAGGCCGGCGCCCGCCCGCCCGCCCGAGCGGTGCTCACAGCGGGGTCACGTAAGCGGCGTGGATGCCGCCGTCGACGAGGAACGTCGAAGCCGTGATGAACGAGGCGTCGTCGGAGGCGAGGAAGGCCGCCGCGGCGGCGATCTCCTCCGGCTCGCCGAAGCGGCCCATCGGCACGTGCACGAGGCGACGGGCGGCTCGCTCCGGGTCCTTGGCGAACAGCTCCTGGAGCAGCGGCGTGTTGACCGGCCCCGGGCAGAGGGCGTTCACCCGGACGCCCTGGCGTGCGAACTGCACGCCGAGCTCGCGGGACATGGCGAGCACGCCTCCCTTCGAGGCCGTGTAGGAGATCTGCGACGTGGCGGCGCCGAGCACGGCGACGAAGGAGGCCGTGTTGATGACGCTCCCGCCCCCCCGCTCGAGCAGACGGGGGATCCCGTACTTGCAGCAGAGGTAGACGCTCGTGAGATTCACTTCCTGGACACGCCGCCAGGCGTCGATCTCGGTCGTGAGGATGGAGTCGTCGTCGGGCGGCGAGATGCCGGCGTTGTTGAAGAGCACGTCGACGCCGCCGCAGGTGGCGACGGCCGTCTCGTAGAGCTGCTCGACGCCGACGGGGTCGGTCACGTCGGTGGCGACGAAGACCCCGCCGACCTCCTCGGCGAGCTCGCGGCCGTGCTCCTCGTCGACGTCGGCCAGCACGACCGTGGCGCCGTCGGCCGCGAAGCGGCGGACGCTCGCCTTGCCGATCCCGCTCGACGCGCCCGTGATGACCGCCACCTTGCCGTCGAGGCGTCCCATGTCCTCTCCTCAGCTCGTCGTGTCGATGAAGACGTTCTTCAGCTCGGTGAAGGCCTCGAGGGCGTCGGGCCCGAGCTCGCGGCCGAGGCCCGACTGCTTGAAGCCCCCGAAGGGCGTCCAGTACCGGACCGAGGAGTGCGAGTTGACCGAGAGCGTCCCCGTCTCGAGGGCGCGGGCCACCCGGAAGGCGCGGCCGAGGTCGCGCGTCCAGAGCGAGCCGGAGAGGCCGAACGGCGTGTCGTTGGCGAGCCGCACGGCGTCCGCCTCGTCCTCGAAGGGCACCACGGCGACGACCGGGCCGAAGATCTCCTCGCGGTAGGCGCGCTCGCCCGGGTCGACCGGGGCGAGGACGGTCGGGGCGAACCAGAAGCCCTTCCCCTCGGGGGCCGAGCCGCGGAAGGCGACGTGCGCCGGGGGCTCGAGGAAGGAGCTCACGGTCTCGCGCTGCTCGGCGCTGATGAGGGGCCCCATCTGCGAGGCCTCGTCTCCGGGGTCGCCGACCCGGAAGGAGGTGACGGCCGGCTCGAGGAGCTCGAGGAAGCGCTCGTACACGCTCGCCTCGACGAGGATCCGGGAGCGGGCGCAACAGTCCTGCCCGGCGTTGTCGAAGACGGACGAGGGGGCCGTCGCCGCCGCCCGCTCGAGGTCGCCCTCGGCGAAGACGATGTTGGCGCTCTTGCCGCCGAGCTCGAGCGTGACCCGCTTCACCTGGTCGGCGCAGCCCGCCATGATCGCCTTGCCGACCTCGGTCGAGCCGGTGAAGCACACCTTGCCCACCTTCGGGTGGGTCACGAATCGCCAGCCGACGACGCTTCCTCGCCCAGGCAACACCTGGAAGACGCCCTCGGGGAGACCCGCCTCGAGGCAGAGCTCGGCGATCCGCATCGCCGTGAGCGGCGTGAGGTCGGCCGGCTTCAGCACGACGGCGTTCCCGGCCGCGAGGGCTGGGGCGAAGCCCCACGAGGCGATCGGCATCGGGAAGTTCCACGGGACGATCACCCCGACGACGCCGATCGGCTCACGGAAGGTGATGTCGGCTCCGCCCTGCACCGGGATCTGCCGGCCGAAGAGCCGTTCGGGCGCCCCGGCGTAGTAGGCGAGGACGTCCCGCACGTTGCCCGCCTCCCAGCGGGCGTTGGAGATCGTGTGCCCGGAGTTGCGGACCTCGAGCCAGGCGAGCTCCTCGTTGGCCTCGCCGATCCGCTCCGAGCACCGCCGGAGGAGCCGGGCGCGGTCGCCGGGAGCGAGCGCCGCCCACGCCCGCTGCGCCGTGGCGGCGCGGGCGATGGCCTCGTCGACCTCATCGAGCTCGAGCTGCTCGACGGTGGTGACGACGTCCTCGGTGGCGGGGTTGCGAACCTGCTTGGTCGTGCTCATCGTGGCTGCCGCCGTTGTAGCAGGGCGGCGCCGCTCCCCTTCCGCGTCCTCACAGCCGCTCGAAGCCCCGGTACCGCTCCCAGTCCGTGACGGCGCTCTCGAAGGCGGCGAGCTCGACCCGCGCCATGTTCACGTAGTGGTCCACGACCTCGTCGCCGAGGGCCGCTCTCGCGATCGAGCTCTGTTCGAAGAGGCCTGCCGCCTCCCGCATCGTGGTGGGGAGCCGGGGGGCGCCAGAGGTGTAGGCGTTGCCGACGAGCTCGGGCTCGAGTGGCAGCTCCTGCTCCACCCCGTGCAGTCCGGCCGCCACGAGAGCGGCGAGGGCGAGGTAGGGGTTGACGTCGCCGCCTGCGATGCGGTTCTCGACCCGGAGGGAGGGGCCGTGGCCGACGACGCGGAAGGCGCACGTCCGGTTGTCCCTCCCCCAGGCGATCGCCGTCGGCGCGAAGGAGGCGGCGGCATAGCGCTTGTAGGAGTTGATGTTCGGCGCGTAGAGGAGTGTCAGCTCGGGCGCCGCGGCGAGCAGGCCGGCGAGGAAGTGCTCGAAGACCGGCGACATGCCGTGCGCGCCCTCGCCGGCGAAGACGGCCCCGTCGTCACCGTCCCGGAGCGAGAGATGGACGTGGCAGCTGTTGCCCTCCCGCTCGTCGTACTTCGCCATGAAGGTGATCGAGTACCCCTCTTGGGCGGCGATCTCCTTCGCCCCGAGCTTGAAGAGCGTGTGCTCGTCGGCCTTCGCGACGAGCTCGTCGTAGCGGAACGCCATCTCGTGCTGGCCGAGGTTGCACTCGCCCTTCACCGACTCGACCCTCATGCCGGCCGCCGACATCTCCCGCCGGATGCGGCCGAGGAGCGGCTCGATCCGGGAGGTCCCGAGGATGGAGTAGTCGACGTTGTAGCGGTTGGCGGGCGTGAGCCGCCGGAAGCCCGAGTCGGCGGCTCGCTCGTAGCTGTCCTCGAACACGATGAACTCGAGCTCCGTCGCGCCGAGAGCCGCCCAGCCCCGCTCGGCGAGCCGTGCCACCTGGCGCTGGAGGACGCGACGCGGGGAGGGCTCGACCGGGCGGCCGTCCTCCCAGGTGACGTCGGCATGGCAGATGGTGCTCGCCCGGTGCCATGGCAAGGGGCGGAGCGTGGAGAGGTCCGGCCGCAGGACGAAGTCGCCGTAGCCGGTCTCCCAGGAGGACAGCCCGTAGCCGCCCACCGTGTTCATGTCGACGTCGACGGCGAGCAGGTAGCTGCAGCCCTCGGTGGCGTGGTGGACGACCTCGTCCAGGAAGTGGCCGGCGTCGAACCGCTTGCCCTGCAACCGGCCCTGCATGTCGGTCATCGCCACGACGACCGTGTCGATCTCGCCGGCCGCCACGCGGTCGGTGAGCTGTGGCAGCGAGAGCCACGGGGATCCGTCGCTCAAGCGCTACGACCTGCTTCCGGCGAGCTCGGCCTCGATCCGGCGCAGCGTCTCCTCGTCGCCCTGGACACGCGGTCCCTTGAACCACTTGCGGGCCGAGATCATCCAGTAGCCGCCCGAGAACAGCAGCACCACCCCGACTGCGATCGGCGCGTAGTTGAACGTGGTCCAGTTCACAGGCGCGAACTGCGGCAGCATGAACAGGACGGCGATCACCACGACCCAGCCGATCCCGATCCATCCGACGAGGGCGCTCCACTTTCCGAGGGTCCAGCTGCCGGGTCGGAAGCCGTCTCCTGCGAGGCGCCGCAGCAGCGTCGGGGTGACGTAGGCGATGTAGAGCCCGATCGTGGCGATCGAGGTCACCGCTCCGTAGGCGACCGAGCTCCACAGAGAAGGAAGGGCGAGGAGGAAGGCGAACACCACTGCGAAGTAGATGGAGTTGGTGGGCGTCCGCGTCCGCGGGTTGATGCGGTGCCAGAACCGGTGCCCCGGGATCGCCCCGTCGCGCGAGAAGGCGTAGATCATGCGCGAGTTCGCGGTGACCGACGCCATGCCGCAGAAGGCCTGGGCCACGAAGGCGATGACGAGCAGCAGCTCCGCTCCGAGGCGGCTCAGCGCCTGCTCCCAGATCGTGATCGGCGCGTACACGTTCGCCGCGATCGTGTCGTAGTTGTGGACCGGGATCGCGAACGTGAGCGCCAGCAGCAGCACGAAACCGGCCGCGAGCGAGACGACGATGGAGCTCACGATGCCCCTCGGTGCGGCCCGGTCGGCGTTGAGCGTCTCCTCCGACATGTGCGCGGAGGCGTCGTAGCCGGTGAAGGTGTACTGCGCCATGAGGAGGCCGATGAAGAACACGTAGATCGGGACGTGGAACCCGGAGAGGTTCTCGAACTTGGTGAACACGAACGAGGCCGGGGCGTGGTGGGACGGCACGAAGGCGAGGACCCCGGCGATCACGAGGACGCCCAGCACGTGCCACCACACGCTCACGTCCGAGAGCAGGGCGACGATCCGCACGCCGAAGATGTTGAGCAGGCCGTGCACGGCCAGGATCACGGCGTACATGATCAGGATGTAGCCGTTCGACGTCCCGTAGTTGGTCGTGAGGTTGAGGAAGTCGGTGAAGAAGATGGCGAAGCCGTAGTCGATGCCTGCGGTGATGGCGACCTGGCCGAGAAGGTTGAACCAGCCCGTGAACCAGCTCCAGCCGCCAGGGTTCCGCTTGGCGAGCTTCGCGGACCAGTAGTAGAGGCCCCCCGCGGTCGGATAGGCGGAGGCGATCTCGGCCATCCCGAGGCCGACGATGGTGGTGAAGCCCCCGACGATCAGCCAGCCCCAGATGATGTCGACGGGGCCGCCCTCGATCATCCCGAAGTAGTAGAGGGTCAGGCACCCCGACAGGATCGAGATGATCGTGAAGGAGACGGCGAAGTTGGAGAACGTCCCCATCCGGCGGCGGAGCTCCTGGGCGTAGCCGAGCGAATGGAGCCGTGCGGTGTCATGGTCGACGGTGCCGACGCTGTCCGAAACTGTGGACATCAATCCCCCCTGTTCTGGCCGCCACACCGACTTCGTGCCGCTCGGGGCTCACTCTATGACCGCGCCGGCGGCCTCTGCTCGTGGGAGGACGGGAGGAGGGCGCGAATCGCCGGCGGAGGGACGGTCACGTCGCCTCCCGGGAGCGCCTCTCGCACGGTGTCGTCGATCTCCGGCGTCCAGCGGGCCGATCGCAGTTCGACGCGCCCACCGCGGAGCCTCGTGCCCTCGGACCGCAGGCGTGCGAGGTGCTCCCGGCGGAGGTGCTCGGGCGGTGACCCGTCCGCCATGACGACCCTGTGCCAGGGCAGGTCGGCGTCACAGGTCGCCAGCAGGCGCCCGATCTGACGCGGCGAGCCGCAGCCGAGGAAGCGGGCGATGTCGCCGTAGGTCATGACGCGCCCCGGGGGAATGCTCGCCACGATCTCGGCGACGGCCTCGCTCAACCCACTCGGCACGCCGCGAGACTGCCAGAGGAGGCGGCCGACCACGGCGGAACTAGCGTCGGCGCCGCCGGAGGGCCTCGGAAGGAGCACACATGCCCAGCCAGGATGAAGTCCTCGCCGCCTTGCGCGAGCGGCTCGTCGAGGCGATCGAGTCGAAGACGACCACGTCCGAGACGATCCTCACCCTCGCCGAGGCCTACGCCTGGCTGGTCGCGCCCGAGCAGCCGCACGGAGGTCTCGGACGCGGCGTCTGAGTCGAGCCGGCCGCTACCCCTCCGGGCGGTCCCACCACAAGGCGACGAGCCCGCGGTCCTCCTCGCTCAGCATGCTGGCGATCACCTCGTCGTGCTCCGGCCGGGCGCACAGCCGCTGGCGGGCGAGCGCGACCCGGGTCGGCCGGTCCTCCTCGGCCCAGCGTGAGGGACGGGTGAAGGCCTCGACCCGCACGTCGATGCCGAGGCTCTCGATGAGGGCGGCGGCGTCGGACGCGGTCGGACCTGTCGGCCGCTCGACGCCGTGGATCACCCGCCAGAGGTCGTTCAGGTAGGAGAGGGGGTGGGTCTCGGTCATCTCCACGACGACCCGCAGGCGGGCGTGGGCGTCGAGCGCGGTCACGAAGGGCACGAGATCGGCGATGTTGTAGAGCACGTGGTGGCAGACGACGACGTCGGCCTCGCCGATCCGGTCGGCGCACTCCGGCCAGCGGCCGAGGACCGTCTCCGTCTCGATCCCGCGGGAGGCGGCGAGAGCCTCGAAGGCTCGGAGCATCCGCTCGTCCTCGTCGACGGCGACGACGCGGGTGGCCGGCGGCGCGAGCGGCAGGCTGGCGGCGCCGGCTCCGGCCCCGACGTCGAGCACCGAGCGCGCCCGGCCGGCGGCCGGGGCGCTGCCGTCGGCGAGCAGGGCCTCGAGGGCCCGCCGGTACGACGGCGTGTCGGGACTGGCTTCGAGGTCGGTGCTGGCCGATCTCGCGAAGACGGCGACCGGATGCGTCCAGGGTGACTCGGCAGCCGCTGCGAGGATGTCCTCCGGGATCGCCCAGCTCAGCAGCTCGGCCGACCACCGGGAGGCGAGGCGGTCAGTGTCGTCTCGGCGGGCGCCCACACCTGCTCTCTAGCAGGCCCGCGCTGCGACCGCTCGTCTCAGACGCAGACCGGCCCGATGCAGAGCGTTGTCGTCGTGGTCGTGCTCGACGTGGTGGTCGTCGACGTCGTGGTGGTAGTGGTCGTCGACTTCCCTCGCACGGTGACGGCCGCGTGGCCCGTGGCCTTCTTCGTGCCGGTCTTCGCCGTCAGCGTGAAGGTGTACTGCTTGGCGTGGTCGCTGTGGTTCGCCGGCAGCTCGGCGGTCCTCTTCAGCGTCGAGGCGCACTTCACCGTCGTGTCGAAGTTCTTCACCGGCGGGCTCGACGTCCACTCGCACTCGGTCGCCTTGTCCTTGACCGTGGCGGTGAGGGTGACCTTGCCGCCGGCCGGGTGGAGCGAGCTCTTGCTGGCCTTCACCGCGACGGCGGCGGACGAGGCCGCGGCCGACGTGATCCCGAGCAGCAGTGCGGCGAGCAGTGCAGCGACGACGGCGGCTGCTGGTGCGATTCGAGCCCTCATGGCCTCCCCTTCACTCGTGCCGCGAACGAACCCGGACCGGGTCAGCGTGTCTGTACCCGGGATCGCCCGGCTCCGAAACACGACCGTTCCTCGGGAGGAGGACGGATCCGAGGTCCGGCGGAAGAATTCCTTGCCACCGTGCGTCGGGTTCGCCTACCCTCCGACGCAAGGAGCACTGTTGGGGGGACTCGGGTCGACGACCGTGGTCGGCCTGCCGGCTCGTCACTTCTCGGCGCTGTCTCCGACACAGACCAGGGGGAAGGAGACGCTCGTGAGAAGGATTCACCACGCGGGCGCCGTGGCGGCCGGAACACTGCTGGTCGTCGGGCTCATGTCCATCGTGCCGGCCTCGGCTTCGTGGGCATCTGCCTCCGGGCAACCGCGGATCCACGCGGGGACCGGGTCGAACGGCGCACGCAGCGAGGCGGTGGCGGCGAAGAAGCACAAGAAGCACCACAAGAAGCACCACAAGCACCACAAGGGCCGGATCTTCTTCGACGACACCGTCAACACGAAGGCTCCTCCGACCAAGCTCGGGCCGTACACGATGGTGGTGCTCCCGAGCGACGGCACGGCGGTCGGAACCAGTGAGACCAGCATCGGGGCGCCCGGCGGCAAGTCCATCAAGTTCTCGGTCACCGTCACCCACGAGGACATCGGCAACGGCTGGGCGACGTGGAGCAACGGCTACACCGGCTCGGTCTACTTCGACCAGGGTCGGTTCCTCACCATCACGCTCCCGCCCGGCACCAAGGCGTTCTACCTCTACGCCGAGCCGAACCGCTTCAAGACCTACGGCTTCAAGGTCAAGGCCAAGGGCGGCCCCGGCTCGAAGGGCGAGAAGATCTTCGGCAACTCCGGAGCGCGTTTCTTCGGCTTCTACGCCACCGGGAAGAAGACACTTACGGCCATCATCGTCAACGGCGGTCCGCACATCGTGACGGGGTCCTCAAAGGGCTTCGCCGTCGGAGAGTTCGGCATCGCCTTCTGATTCGTGAGCGGCGGGCACCCGGCGGACGGTCGGGTGCCCGGTGCTCCGGCGAGCCTGCGACGGGCGCCAGCCCGGCACGGCGGCAATGATCAGAAGGTGTTCTCCGTCACGAGGGAGCGGTTCGAGGAGCTGGTGGCCGACGCCCTCGACTCGCTTCCCGAGGAGCTCGGCTCCGCCATGGAGAACGTCGGCGTGTTCGTCGAGAGCGAGGCGCCCGGCCGCTCGCTCTTCGGGCTCTACGAGGGCATCCCGCTCACGAGCCGTGGCAACTCGTACTTCGCCGCGATGCCCGACCGGATCACGCTGTACCAGGACGCCATCTGCTCGGTGTGCTCCAGCGAGGAGGAGGTGGTGCAGCAGGTGCGGCGAACGGTCGTGCACGAGGTCGCCCACCACTTCGGCATCGGCGACGGGCGGCTGAAGGAGCTCGGCTGGGGTTGAGGCTCGCTCGCGACCGGCCCCTCAGGCGGCCGAGCGGCCCTCCGATCGCTCGGCCACGATGGGATCGGGCCGGGCCCGTCGGCGTGCCAGCCGCTCGGGAACCTGCAGCAGTCGCAGGAGGGTCACGAGGCCCACGCCTCCGATGAGGTTGCCGAGCGCGGCGAAGAGGGCGGTTTCGAGCCATCGGAGATAGCCGAAGGGCGCATGGCCTGCGTGGAGGGCGGCGAACATCACGAGCGACGCCACGATGGCGTGGTCGAGCGTCCCGGCCCCGAGCAGGAACGAGGCGATGACGGCGGCGACGATCCTGCCCGAGAGGGCGTCGACGGCGTGCTGCATCCACGTCATGAGCGTGATCACGAGGCCCGCGACGAGGGCGAGCGCGAACGCCCGCCAACCGAGGCCGAAACGGACATAGCGACTGCCGGCCGAGATGGCCGTCCGACGGAGCTCCGGGAACCCCGCCATGAGGAGCCAGGTCAGCACCCAGCCGCCGATGAGGTTGCAGACGAGGGTCCCGCCCCAGAGGCGCAGCAGCCGGAGGAGCGTGGACTGCCGTGCCACGACCGCGATGACCGGCACGAGGAAGTTCTCCGTGAACAGCTCGCTTCGCGCCAGCGTGAGCGCGATGAAGCCGATGGTGAAGGCGAGGCCGGCCAGCATCTCCGACCCGGTGGCGTGCTTCACCAGCAGCAGCCCGAGCACGCCGATCCCGACGTCGATGCCGCCGACGAGCCCGGTGGCGGCGAGCGCGCTCGTGCTGCGTGCGAGGCGCCTCCGTCCCTCCTCCACGGTCCGCTCGAAGGCGGATTCGGGACTGTGACCGGTTGGTTCCTCGGGTTCGTCGCTCACCGTCTCGTCCGTCGTTCCTGCCCCGCGCTATGAGTTCCCGCCGGCCCAGTCCTGCAACCCGGACGGCGTCCTGTGCAGCGCGTGGCGGCCGGTCGGAGTCAGGCCCCTGCGGGGACCGCCTCGCGGGTGGCCACCGCCGGCCCGTCGGGAGCGTCGTCGTCCGCGAGGACCGCGGTCAGCTCCGCCAGGAGGGCTGCGATGTCCTGGAACGACGGCAGCTCGTCCGGGCGGCACCCTGCGCCGGACGCCACACGCTGGCGATGGCGGGCGTCTGCCTCAGCCAGCACTGGAGCGTCACTGTGACGGACCAGGATGTCCAACAGCCCGGGATGGTCGCTCATGACCCGGCGCCACGCCTGGCGCACCACCTCGACGGGATCCTCGCTGCCTCGTTCGGCCTCGGCGTCGGCGGCCGCTCCCACATAGGTCACCCATCGTCCGTGCAGGTATGCGAGCGCCTGGTCGAGGCCGCCGAACTCCTCGAGCTCGGCCAGCCCGGCGAGGATGGGGCCGTCGCTGAGCGCCCTCTGCTCGAGGGCCCGCGCCGCCGCCTGGCGGGCGGTCATGCCCTGACGACGCGTCGAGGACGCTCGACGGGCGCGGCATCGACCGGTGCGCCTTCTCGTGTTCATCACGCTGATCACTCTCAGGGAGTGCCCATACCGTGGGTATGTCAAACCCTGAGAGTATGAAAAGAGCCCCACGTCTAGTCAGAGCAGCTCAGTATGAAACCTACTCGGTGGGTATCCTCCGCCCGTGGACGCCCCACGCCCCCGCCGCGCCGAGTACGCCGAGTCGACTCGTCGGGCCCTCCTCGACAGTGCCACCAGGCTCTTTGCCGAGAAGGGGTTCGCAGCCACGTCGCTCGACGAGGTGGCTGCCGACGCACGGGTCACGAAGGGCGCCGTGTACCACCACTTCTCGAACAAGCAGGCCCTGTTCGAGGCGGCGGCGGAGCGGCTCGAGGCGGAGGTGGCCTCGGACCTGTTGACGGCTGCCTCCGAGGCACCGAGCGCCTGGGTGGGCGCTGTGGCGGGCATGGACCGGTTCCTCGAGCGGCTGCTCGACCCGCTCTATCGCCGGCTCGCCTTCGAGGAGGGCCCGGCGGTGATGGGATTCGCCAACTGGTGGGCCCACGGCGAACGCGTCGTGCTCGGGGTCATCCGGGGCATGCTGGACGCGCTCGACGCCGAGGGGCTCGTCGATCACGACGACCTCGACGCCGTGAGCGAGCTGCTGTTCGGGGCGGCCGTCGCCTGCGCCCTCGCGGTCACCCGGTCCGAGCAACCCCACGCCGAGATCCAGCGCTTCCGGGCGGCGATGATGCGACTGGTGGCCGGCCTGCGTCCATTGCAGCCGCCCGTTCCGGCGGCGGTGGTCCCATCGGGGGCGGCTCCCCGCACGGCTCCCCCGACTCCCGGAGTCGGGCTGCCGGGATTTGAACCCGGGACCTCTTGACCCCCAGTCAAGCGCGCTAACCAAGCTGCGCCACAGCCCGTGGAGCGTTCTCCCTGCTCAGCGCGGGTGAGAAGCTCGGACCCACCCTAGCGCGGGCCGGACTGCGACCCAGACTGCCGCCGCCGGCCCGTGTGGCGATCGCCGGGCGGTCCGCCGCATAGGCTCTCACCGGTGCCGATCTACGAGTTCCGCTGCTCCGAGTGCGACACCCACTTCGAGGTTCGGCGGTCCGCTTCGGAGTCCGGGGCGTCGCCTCCGCCCTGCCCCGAGGGGCACGCCCACACCCGCCGGGTGCTGTCGATCTTCGCGACGGCCCGCCAGGGCGAGGGACGTTCGGCCCCCGACCTCCCGAGCCGGGCGGCCGGGGGTGGCTGCGGACCGGGCTGCGCCTGCGTCGCCAACGCCTGAGTCGGGTCATCCACGACCGTTCGGCACGGCACGGGCATGCCGGTGCCGAACTGTGCGGGAATTGGGGGAACTTTTGAAAAAGTCCCTCGACCTTCTGCACACTTCGGGTCCCCCCGCTGGCCGCCCCCGGAGGCGGGTTTCCTCGGCCTAGTGGATGTGATGCGCCAGCCAGGAGATGCCCTGGTAGGCGCGCCAACCGAGGTAGACCACCGATCCCACGAGGATCACCTTGAAGTGCCAGGGCGCTCGTGCCTGGCGAGTGGGACCGCCGGCCTCCAGCTCCTCCGAGTCGGGGGCCGCCCCCTCGGTCTCCTCGGCCGCCTCACCGGCGGGCGACGTCGGGAGAGAGGCTGGGTCGGCCGCTTCTCCGGCAGGCTCCGGCTCGGGCACGGCCCGGGCGGCCATGCTCATACCGGCGGCACCCCGTGGTGGCGGTCGGTGAGCCAGCGGCTCTTCGAGGACGCGAGCGAGAAGCGCCGCACGAGCTCGGAGCGGAGGTCTTCGGGTTGCACGACGGCGTCGACGACGAGGTCGGCCGAGAGCCTGAGGAGGTCGACGTCGGCCTCGTACTCCCGACGGCGATCCGCCACGAAACCCGCCCGCTCCTCCTCCGACTCGATCGCGGCGATCCGGTTGGCGTAGACGGCGTTCACCGCCGCCTCCGGTCCCATGACGGCAATCTTCGCCGACGGCAGGGCGAGGCAGGCGTCGGGGGCGAAGGCCGGACCCGCCATCGCGTAGAGCCCCGCCCCGTACGCCTTTCGCAGGATGACAGAGATCTTCGGGACGGTCGCCTCCGAGACGGCGGTGATCATCTTCGCCCCGTGCCGGATGATGCCCTGGCGCTCCACCTGGGTCCCGATCATGAACCCGGGCACGTCGGCGAGGAAGAGGAGCGGCACGTTGAAGGCGTCGGCGCACCAGATGAAACGAGCCGCCTTGTCCGCCGAATCGCCGAACAGCACGCCACCCTTCGACGCCGGGTTGTTGGCGACGACGCCGATCGAGCGGCCCTCGAGGCGTGCCCAGCCGATCACGACCTCGGGGGCGAAGAGGGGCTTCAGTTCGAAGAAGGACCCGGCGTCGACGAGCCCCTCGATCACGGTGTGGACGTCGTAGCCGGCGCGTTCCGACTCCGGGATCGTCGTCGGACCGAGGAGGCGAGCGGGCTCGAGGGCGTCCTCCCAGGGGGGCGCCTCCCGCCAGGAGCCTGGCAGGTAGCTCAGGTAGGTCCTGGCCGCCTCGATCGCCTCCTCGTCGTCGGCGACGAGGTTGTCGCCGCACCCCGACACCGTGGCGTGCATGCGGGCGCCGCCCATCTCCTCGAGGTCGGTCAGCTCGCCGACGACCATCTCGGCCATCCGCGGAGAGCCGAGGTACATGGAGGCGTTCCCCTCGACCATGAAGACGACGTCGCAGAAGGCCGGGATGTAGGCGCCTCCGGCCGCGGACGGCCCGAAGAGGCAGCAGATCTGCGGCACCCGGCCGGAGAGCCGCACCTCGTTGTAGAAGATCCGCCCGGCGCCCCGCCGCCCGGGGAACAGCTCCACCTGGTCCGTGATGCGCGCCCCGGCCGAGTCGACCAGGTAGAGCACGGGGAGCTCGTGCTCGAGGGCGTACTCGGTGAGGCGCACGATCTTCTCGACCGTGCGCGCCCCCCAGGACCCGGCCTTCACGGTCGGGTCGTTCGCCATGACGCACACCGGCCGGCCGTCGATCCTGCCCTGCCCGGTCACGACGCCGTCGGCCGGGAGCTCGTCGGCCAGCGCGTTGGCGAGCAGCGCGTCCTCGACGAACGAGCCCTCGTCGAGGAGGAGGGCCAGCCGGTCTCGGACGAAGAGCTTGTTCTGCGCCTTGAGCTTGGCGGCGCCCTTCGCGAGGTTGCCGGCGAGCGCCCGCCCGGTGGCCGCCTCGATGCGGTCCGCCTCGCCGCGGCCCTCCTCGCCGCCGCTCACCGGCCGGCCCTCACCCGGACCCGCACGTCGATCGGGGTCGGGCCGAAGTCGAAGCGCTCGCGGAGGAAGCGCTCGAGGTAGCGGAGATACGGAGGCGGGAGCCTGCGGGTGGCGAACAGCGTCACGGTGGGCGGGTCGACGGCGCCCTGCACGGCGTAGAGGATACGAGCGCCCGGAGCGGGGTGGGCGCTCTGAGCAGCACGCAACGCCTCGTTGAGCCGGGACGTCGGGATGCGCCGGTGGTAGGCCTCGACGGCCTGGGCGATCACGGGCAGGAGGCGGTTCACGCCGAGCCCCGTCTTGGCCGAGATGCGCAGCACCGGCGCGTAGCCGAGGAAGGCCAGCTTGTCCTTCACCTGCCCGCCGACGTCGAGACGGTCCTCGGTGCCGAGGAGGTCCCATTTGTTGAGCAGGAGCACGACCGGGCTTCCGGAGGCGTCGACCCGCTCGGCGAGGCGCTGGTCCTGGTGGGTCACCCCCTCGGTGGCGTCGAGGACGAGGAGGGCGACGTCCGCCCGGTCGAGCGCCTTGAGGGACCTGACGAGCGAGTAGTACTCGGGGGCCTCCCCCTCGCGGGCGCGCCGCCTCATCCCGGCGGTGTCGATGAGGCGGAGCGTGCCGTGCTCGGTTTCGACGAGGGTGTCGATGGCGTCGCGGGTCGTGCCGGGAAGGTCGTGGACGATCGAGCGCTCCTCGCCGGTGAGCCGGTTGAAGAGCGTCGACTTGCCGACGTTCGGCCGCCCGACGATGGCGACCGCCGCCGCGACGGCCGCCTCCTCCTGGACGGCTTCGCCGTCCTCGGCCGGGGCCTCCTCGCCGTGGGCGGGCAGCAGGGACACGACGGCGTCGAGCAGGTCGCCGACGCCGCGCCCGTGGAGCGCGCTCACCATGTGGGGCTGGCCGAGCCCGAGCGAGGTGAGCTCCCAGGCGTCGAGCTCCCGGCGCTCGGAGTCGACCTTGTTGGCGACGAGCAGCACCTTGTCCTTCATCCGCCTCAGGCGCTCGGCCACGTCGGCGTCCTCGCCGGTGACGCCGGTCGTGACGTCGCAGACGAACAGGACCAGGTCGGCGGACGACACCGCCTTCAGCGACTGCTCGCTCACCTTCGCGTCGAGGGAGTCGCCCCGCTCGACGACGCCCCCCGTGTCCACGACCCTGAAGTCGCGCCCGGCCCACTCGCACACGAGCTCGAGCCGGTCGCGCGTGACGCCCGGAGTCTCCTGCACGATCGCCACCTGCCGTCCGGCGACGCGGTTGACGAGCGTGGACTTGCCGACGTTCGGACGCCCGACGATCGCCACGACCGGGAGGCGGCTCACGAGAGCGCCCGGCGGAGCGATTTGCCGTCCGTCGCCACGACCTCCACCTCGCGTGGCAGGTCCTCGACTCGCATCCCGTCGAGGAACCTCCCCTTCGAGAGGCAGACGTCCGGCAGGAGGAACCGGCGCGGCTCGCTCTCGGCCAGCACCCGCGACACGTCGGCGCCGGTCATGAGCCCCGTGACGGCGATGTTGCCGCCGAAGAAGTCGTTTTGCACCGGCAGCAGCTCGACGTCGGGCCGACCGGCCACGAGGGGGGCGAGCACGGCGGCGCCGTACCGCCCGGTCAGGATGCCGGTGCCCGCCTTCTGGGAGGGCCGGCGACGCAACTGGACCGGCTCGGCTCTCGGGCCGCGGTACCCCGAGGCGGGGGCGCCTTCCACCCACTGGAAGAAGCCTCCACGGCTCCCGACGACGCCTTCGCCGCCCCACTCCCGCTCGAAGGCCCGGGCCATCCCGATGCCGTTCTCGTGCTGGGCGAATCCGTCGTACTCCTCTGCGGGCGGAAAGGGCCGGCCGGCGAGCAGGTAGTACTCGTCGGCCGCGTAGATGAGCCGCCGCCCGAGGGCGGAGCGGAAGATCTCCTGCCAGTCCCCGACCGTGTCGAGCACCCGGGCGGCCTCCTCGGCGGTGTGCGGCCGCATGGCGGCCTCGTTCGAGAAGCGGCTCACCCCGAGCGGCACGACGGCAGCGGTCGACAGCTCGGGGAAGCGGTCGAGCACGCCGGCGAGGCTCTGCTCGAGCACGTCGCCGTCGTTCACCCCCGGGCAGATCACGAACTGGCCGTGGACCTCCGTGCCGGCGTCGAGCAGGGCGCGCAGGAAGCGCAGGGAGATGGCGCCCCTCCGGTTGCGCAGCATGCGGGCGCGCACGTCGGGATCGGTGGCGTGGATCGAGACGTAGAGGGGCGAGAGCCGTTGGTCGACGACGCGCTCGAGATCGGCCTCGGTGAAGCGGGTGAGCGTCGTGAAGTTGCCGTAGAGGAACGAGAGCCGGTAGTCGTCGTCCTTCAGGTAGAGGCTGCGGCGCATGCCCTTCGGCAGCTGGTAGATGAAGCAGAACTCGCAGTGGTTGTCGCACGTGCGCACCCGGTCGAACACCGCCGAGGACACCTCGATGCCGAGCGGCTCGCCCGCGCCCTTCGCCACGGCGACCGCCACCTCGAGGCCGCCGCGCGACAGCTCGAGCTCGACGAAGGGCTCGTCGGCGAGCAGCTGGTACTCGATGACATCGCGAGGGACCTGGCCGTTCATCGAGCGGATCTCGTCGCCCGGGAGGAGCCCGGCGAGGTGCGCCGGAGAGGGGTCGGCCACGGCCACCACCTGGGGCAGCGGCATGCAGAAAGGGTACTTCCAGTAGCGTTGCCTCGATGCAGGTGGAGCGGGTGCGGCTGGCGGAGCCACGCGGTTTCTGTGCCGGCGTCGAGATGGCGATCAAGGCGCTCGCCTGGATGGTGCGGGTCTTCGAGCCTCCCGTGTACTGCTACCACGAGATCGTGCACAACCGCGTCGTGGTGGAGGAATTCGAGCGCCGGGGAGTCGTCTTCGTCGACGACGTCGACTCGGTGCCGGCCGGGGTGCCGCTCATGCTCTCGGCCCATGGATCGGCCCCGGAGGTCGAACAGGCCGCCGCCACCCGAGGGCGCGTCGTCGTCGACGCCTGCTGTCCGCTCGTCACGAAGGTGCACCACGAGATGAAGGTCCGGGCGCGCAAGGGCTACACGGTCCTCTACGTAGGCCACGCCGGGCACGAGGAAGCCGTCGGCACGATGGCCGTCGCCCCGGAGGCCGTCCGGCTCATCGAGACCGAGGGCGACGTCGCAGGGCTCGAGCTCCCCGAGGGCACGCCGGTCGCCCTTCTCGCCCAGACCACGCTCCCCCACGACGAATGGGCCGGGCTCGTCGAGGCCGCCCGCGCCAGCTACCCGGACCTGTGGATGCCCGGCCGTTCCGATCTCTGCTATGCCACGACCAACCGGCAGGCCGCCATGCGGGCCCTCGCCCCCGGCTGCGACGCCGTCGTCGTGATCGGCTCCGCCAACTCCTCCAACACGGTGTCGCTCGCCCGCGTCGCCGAGGCCTGCGGCTGCTCGCGCGTGCTGCGTGTCAACTCGCCAGACGAGCTCCCCGACGACCTGGCCGGCGTCGTCGGTGTGACGGCGGGTGCGTCGGCGCCGGAATGGCTCGTCGAAGAGGTGATCGAGCGCCTCGCGCCGACCGGCGGCGTCGAAGCGGTGCACGTCACCCTCGAGGACGAGTACTTCCCGCCGCCCCCCGAGCTGCGCGACCTGCTGCGGTCCGCTGCGACCGCGGCGGCCGTGGCGGCCGGGGCGACTCCCGAGGAGGCCGCTCCGACCTCGAGCGACCGCCTCGTCCCCGCAGCCACCGTGCTTCGCCCGCACCTCGCCGGCGCGGCCGCGTCGTGACGACCTGCCAGAAGGGTGGCGAGTCCGCTACCGTCACGCCGCGTGACGGCCGGCCGGGGGCGAGATGAGCAACGTCTCTGACCGCAACGAAGCGCGCCTTCGCGAGCTGCAGCGACTTGTGGTCGAGTTGGGCCGCCGCGAATTCGACGAGCGCTACCCGGACCTGAAGCTCCCCCCCGTCGTGGCCCTCGTGTGCGCCTACGAGGAGGAGGCCAACATCGGCCAGGTGCTCGAGCGGATCCCCGAGACGGCCTGTGGTCTCGAGGTGCGCACGCTCGTGGTCGTTGACGGGGGGCACGACGCGACAGGGCGGGTCGCCAAGGAGAAGGGAGCCGTCACCTTCGAGCTGCCGGTCAACCTCGGCCACGGCGTGGCGCTGCGGGTCGGCTACGACCTGTGCATCGCCCACGGCGCCCAGTACGTCGTGACGCTCGACGCCGACGGCCAGAACGACCCGACGGAGCTGCCGTCGATGCTCGAGCCTCTCGTCAGCGACGAGGCGGACTTCGTCGTCGCCTCGAGGCGCCTCGGCGAGGACCAGACCGGCGATCGCTACCGCCAGGCCGGCGTGGTCTTCTTCGCCCGCCTCATGAACACCCTCACCGGGTCCCGCCTGACCGACACCTCGAACGGGTTCCGGGCGCTGCGCACGGCCATGCTCGCCGACGTGCTGCCCTTCCTCCAGCAGGACCAGTACCAGACCGCCGAGCTCCTCATCACCGCCATCACACGCGGGTGGCGCGTGGCCGAGCGCCCCACGGTGTGGCACGAGCGGATCTCCGGCAGCTCGAAAAAGGGGGGCAACCTCTTCTACGGCTTCCGCTACGCCCGCGTCGTGCTCGGCACCTGGAAGCGCGAGCGGGCACGAAGGCGCTCGGGAGGCGGCTGACCCTCAGCTGACTCGTTCGAGCCGGGGCACGGCGCTCGCCCCCTCGAGCGCGACGCCGCCGGCACGGATGTCCATGCCCTCGTCGCCCGAGGGCATGCGGGTGCGCCCGGGCACGTTGCGCCACAGCACCGCCATGACGCCGATGGCGACCACCATCGAGCCGCTCACGAGCAGGAACGGGATCTCCGGGCTCACTCCGAAGAGGGCTCCCGACAGCGTGGCCGCCACTGCCGTCGCCGCCGTCTGGGCGCTCGAGGCTGCGCCCTGGGCGCGTCCGAGATCGGAGGGCGGCACGGCATGCGACAGCTGGGAGGACTGGGCGGGCTGGCCGATGGCGACGGTCACGGCCTCGGCGGCGCCGAGACCGACGAGGAGCGCCACGCTGTGCAGTGACGGATAGAGCGCCGCGAACACCGCCGAGCCCGTCATCGCGACGTAGGTCAGGTAGCGGCGGTCGAAGCGGTCGACGAGCCAACCCGCAGGCACCGACATCACGGCGAAGGGGAAGGCGAACAGCGTCCACGACAGGCCGATCTGCCAGGTCGCGGCGCCCCGCCGCTGGAGGAGCAGGCTCCAGCACGTCTCGTACATGCCGACGAGCAGGCCGCCGGCGAGGAAGCCGACGACGACGCCGAGGACGGACCGGTTCCGCCAGAGGGGCTGGCGGTGTCGTTGGACCTCGCCCGCCTCGCGGGCCCCCGTCGGCACGAAGAGGCGGATGGGGACGGCTGCGAGGAGGCCGCAGGCCGCGGCGGCGAAGAACATCCACCTCATGCCGGCGAGCCCGAACAGGCCGCCGAAGAACGGACCGATCGCCATGCCGACGGTCCTCGATCCGAAGAGCGCCCCGAACGCGCGACCCCGCCAGCGCTCTGGCACGGTCTCGCCGATCGTGGCGGCGTTGGCGACGTCGACGACACCGCCGCCCGCTCCCTGCAGGGCGCGGAAGAGCAGTGCCGCCACCGGGCTCACGACGAGACCGAAGAGCACGCTGCCGACGGCGTAGACGACGAGCCCGCCGATCTGTACCTTCTTGCGGCCGATCCGGTCCGAGAGGCGCCCGAGTGGATACTGCACGAGCACCGCGGCCGCGAAGAAGGCCGCCATCGTGAAGCCGACGAGCGTCACGGAGGAGCCGTGGTGCCGGAGGTAGAGCGGCATGAGCGGGAGCACGGCGCAGGCGCCGCCCCACTCGACGAAGGCGGAGACGGAGACGGCGAGCACGATGCGCCGCACGTTGCGGTCGGCCTCGTAGTCCTTGGCGTCCCGTCGCTTCAGCACTCTCATCGCGCTCACCTCCTTCCTCCCTTGCCTGTTCCTGATGTCGTGGATCGCCCTGTCCGAGCGGCCCCCGCGGCCGGCACCCTCAGGAGGTCCCGCAGCCGGCGGGCCACCCGCTCCTGCTCCGCCCTCCCGGGCGGCGCCAGCCCGAGGAGGTCGGCGAGCCACACACCGTCGGCGGCGAGGCGCACGAGCGTGCCGACACCGGCCGGCAGGCCGTCGCGCTCGACCGCCGCCTGCCAGGCGTCGGCTCGCACCCTGAGCGGCGCCAGCAGGTCCGGGTCCGACGCCATCCCGGCGAGGAGGGCCGCCCCGAGGCGGCGCTCGCGCTGGTCCCCCGCCTCGTCGGTCGGCGCGACCGTGGCCTCGAGGTAGGCCCGTGTGAAGGCACCGGGCTTGCCGCTCGAGGCACCGTAGTGCTCGAGGTCGACCTCGAAGCTCTCGACGAAGCGCTGCACCATGGCCGAGACGAGGGCGGCTCGGCTCGGGAAGTGGTAAAGCACTCCTCCTTTGCTGACGCCGGCTTCTGCGGCGGCCGCCTCGAGCGTGAGGCGGGAGACGCCGTCGCGCATGACGACGTCCTCGGCAGCCCGCACGATGCGGGCCCGGGTGTCGGTCACTCGCGGCATGCGGACACTATACCGTCCAGACGGTACAGTAACAATCGCTTTTCGAGGGGTGCCCCGTCGGCGCCGCCCTCAGCGGACCCGGGCTTCGCCCCTCCTCGAGAGGATCGTGTCGACCGTCTCCTCCGGCGTGAGCGAGGTCGTGTCGAGCCAGAGCCCGATTCGGGGCGTCTCGGCCTCGAAGCCGGCGCAGAGCTCCTCGACCGACCACTCGCCGTAGCCACCCTTCTCGCGCCGCCGGGCCCTCTCCGTCACGGCGGAGGCGGTCGGCACGAGCGCCACCACGAACACGGGCGCGGTCGGCAGCAGCGACACGACCCGGTCGAGGTCGTCGCCGAGGTAGATGTCCTGCAGGACGACGGTGAAGCCTGCCCGGCGGTACTCCTCGGCGGCCTGGGCCGCGAGACGGTGCCGGAGCGCCAGCTGTCGGCGGGCCTCCTCGCCGATCGGTGGGCTGATCGGGTCGCGACCGGCGACGATCATCTTGCGGAAGACGTCGCCCCGGAGATGGACGGCCCGCTCGAAGCGCCGGGCGAGGAGGTCGGCGACGGTCGACTTGCCCGAAGCCATGACGCCTGTGAGCACGAAGGTGCCCCCCTCCCCCACCTCAGAGGCGGGCACGGGGGCTCAGGTGACGCCGGCGCGGCGCCGTGCGTCGTCGAAGGCCTCCTGCACCCCGGCGCGGACCTGCTCGGAGAACTCGTGCATGGCGCGGCGCGACACCCGGCGGCTCTCCCCCGCCGGCGTCCCGCCGTCGCCGCCAGCCGAGAGTGAGGAGGCAGGCAAGATCGGCGGCCCGACGACCACGGCGATGCGCCGGGGCTTGGGGAACTTCGAGCCCCGTGGCATCGCCTGCTCGCTCCCGCCGATGCCGACCGGGACGACCGGCACTCCCGCCCGCAGCGCCAGGTAGGCGACGCCCTCGCGCAGGTCCTCGACGACGGGGCCTGAGCGCCTCGTTCCCTCCGGGAACATGACGAGCGGCTCTCCGCCCGCGAGGACTGCACGGCAGCGCTCGAGCGCCTCGCGGTCGGCGCCCGACCGATTGACCGGGAAGGCACCGAGCGCCTCGAGGAGGCGCCCGACGAGCTTCGACTTCCAGACCTCGGCCTTGACGATGTAGCGGAGCCGTCGCTTCGTGACCCGGGCGACGATCAGCCAGTCGACGTACGAGCGGTGGACGGGGGCGAGCACGTAGGCACCCGTCGCCGGCAGGTGCTCGGCGCCGACGACGCGGCCCGGCAGGTACAGGCGGCAGAGTCCGACGGAGAGCGCCCGGCAGGCCCGGTAGAGCCGGAGCTCGCCACGGGTGGGCGGTCTCGGCGCCGCGAGCGGGAGGCGCGGCGCGGCCGGGCCGGCGCTCTCGACGGCCGACGGAGCACCCTGGGGGTCCTCGCTCACAGGCACTTCAACACCTGCTCTACCACGTCCTCGACGCTCAGGTGGGTCGAATCGACGACGAGGGCACCGGGCGGGACCACGAGCGGCGAGACGGCGCGCCCGGCGTCAAGCGAGTCGCGCCTCGCCAGCTGGGCGGCGGTCGAGGCCGTGCCGCCGCCGTCGCCTTCGGCCAGACCCAGCTGGCCCTGGCGTCGCCGGGCCCGCTCCTCGGGGTGGGCGTCGAGGTACACCTTCACGTCGGCGTCGGGGAAGACGACGCTGCCGATGTCCCGTCCCTCGACGACGGCGCCGCCGTGCTCGCGGACCCACTCCCGCTGGCGCCGGACGAGCTCGGCCCGGACTGCCGGGATGGCGGACACGGCGCTCACCGCCGTGTCGACCTCGGGGAGCCGGATGGCGGCCGTGACGTCCTCGCCGTCGAGCAGCACCCGGTCCTCGCCGAGCTCGAGCCGCATGCCGGAGGCAAGGCGCACGGCCGACTCTGTGTCGGTGAGGCCGGCGCCCGAGCGCAGCACGAGCAGGGTCACCGCCCTGTACATCGCCCCGGTGTCGAGCCGGGCGAGGCCGAGGCGCTCGGAGACCGCCCTCGCCACCGTGGACTTGCCGGCGCCTGCCGGCCCGTCGATTGCGATGACCGTCACAGCGGCGCGCCCGCCCCGGTGCCGTGCGAGACGCGGTAGCCCCGGCCGCGCAGCCCTGCGGTCACCGGCTCGGCCGCCTCCGAGGCGACCACGAGCACGAGCACGCCGCGAGGGCCCTCGGTCGAGTGGGCGATCTCGATGTCCTCGATGTTGACCCCGAGCTCGCCGGCGAGGGTGGTGACCTCGGCGAGCACGCCGGGCCGGTCCGGGATGACGACCCGGAGCTCGGTGACCGTCTCGGGTCGCATGCCCCGGGTCGGCAGGTTCCTGCGCGCTCCGCGGGCCCCCTCGAGCAGCTCCTCGAGCGCCGGTCGGTCGGTCTCGGCCACGATGCGCCGCACCTCGCCGAGTCGCCCGATGAGCCGGTCGAGCACGGGGATGATGGCGCTCGCGTTGTCGCGGCAGATGTCGGGCCAGATGGCCGGCGAGCCCGCGGCGATCCTCGTCATGTCCCGAAACCCGCCCGCCGCGAGCCTCATGAGCGCCGTGTGGTCGAGCTCCGCCTCCCCGGCGAGGCTCATGAGCGTGGCGGCGGTGAGGTGTGGCACATGGGACACGACGGCGACGAGCTCGTCGTGCCGGTCCGCCCCGAGGGCGACGACGTCGGCGCCGAGCGACGTCACGACCGACTGCACTGCCGCGAAGGCGGCAGGGTCGGTCTGCTTGCTCGGGGTGAGGACCCAGGTCGCCCCGACGAACAAGTCGGGGTCGGCGCCCTCGGGCCCCTCCTGCTCCGAGCCGGCCATGGGGTGTCCCCCCACGAAACGGGGGTCTCCGATCGCCGCCACGATCGCCCCTTTCACACCCGCCACGTCGGTGACGGCGCCTTCGGTGCGAGCGAGCAGCTCCCCGGCGACGCCGACGACCGAGGAGGCGGGCGTGGCGACGAAGCCGATCTTCGCTCCCTCGTCGAAACCCACCTCGTCGAGCGCACCGAGCTCCCTCGCCCGGCCGGCGCGCGCCGTGTCGAGATCCGTCCCCGTGACGTGCCAGCCGCGGGCGCGCAGCGCGCCGGCGATCGACGAGCCGACGAGGCCGAGGCCGACCACCTGGGCGCGTTTCGATGCGTCGTCCGTCACCGGCTCACTCGGGGAGGTCGTCGCGAAGGCCCCTGGCGCCCTCCAGGTAGACGTGGTGCAGCTCCGACCGCTCCTTTTCGGTGTAGAGGTGCACGAGCACTCGGATGCAGCGCGGCGTGGCCCCCCGCACGTCGATCTCCTCGGCACAGATGAGCGGCACGTCGCCGAGGCCGAGCCCGCGGGCCGCCGTCGCCGGGAACATCCCCCGGACGTCGGGCGTCGCCGTGAACAGGATGGAGACGAGGTCGTCGTGGTCCGCACCGTTGCGCTCGAGGAGGGCGCGCATGAGGGACTGCACCCGCTCGGTGATCTGCTCGGGTGTGTCCTCTTCGACGGTCGTCGCTCCCCGGAGCGCCCGGAGGGGACGCGGCTCGGCCATGGCGGCGCATGCTACCTGGGCGCGTTCCGGCGGCCTCCCGGCGCCGACGGCTCCCGGCGGGCGGCCGAGCCTGCGAGCTCGCGCAACTCGGCCGGGGTGAGCTGCCGCCACTCGCCCGGCTTGAGCGAACGGTCGGCGATCGGCCCGATGCGAACCCGGACGAGGCGCTCGACCGGGAACCCGACGGCCTCGCACATGCGCCGCACCTGCCGGTTCCTCCCCTCGTGGATCGTGATGCGGACGACGCCGGGCGAGACCATGGAGACCTTGGCGGGGGCGGTCAGGCCGTCGGCGAGCTCGACACCCTCCCGCAGGGTCTTGATGGCCCGGGGGGTCGGCGTGCCGCGCAGCTCGGCCAAGTACTCCTTCTCGACGCCGTGGCTCGGGTGCGTGAGGTGCTGGGCGAGCCGGCCGTCGTTCGTGAGGACGAGCAGGCCTTCGGTGGCCGCGTCGAGCCGCCCGACCGGGAAGACGCGGGGATCGGGCGGCACGAGGGCGAGCACGGTCGGCCGGCCCTGCGGATCCGAGGCCGTCGTGACCACCCCGGGAGGCTTGTTGAGCAGATACGAGACGAGCCCGGGCAGGACCCCGACGGGCACGCCGTCCACGCGGACGTCGGCGGTGAGCACCTCGACGCGCCGTCCGAGGGCCGCGACCTCTCCGTCGACGGTGACGCGCCCCTCGGCGATCAGCTCCTCGCAGGTCCGCCTGCTCCCGTAGCCCGCCCGGGCGAGGACTTTCTGGAGGCGCTCCCCGCCGCCCTGCGCGGCCGGACCGCTTCCCGTCACCCTTGCGGCTCTGGCCTCAGCGCCTGCTCGAGCACCTCGACGGTGGCCGCCTCGGGGACGAAGGCGGCAAGTGGCGGCAGGTCCGCCAGCGAGTCGAGACCGAGCTTCTCGAGGAAGAGCGACGTGGTCCCGAACAGGACCGGCTGGCCCGGTCCGGCGTCGCGCCCGACCGCCTCGACGTAGCCACGGGCCATGAGCAGCCGGAGCACGCCGTCGGCGTTCACGCCTCGGATGGCCGACACCTGGGAACGCGACACCGGCTGCTTGTAGGCCACGACGGCGAGCGTCTCGAGGGCGGCGGCGGACAAGCGCTGCGGCGCCCCGTCGAGCACGAAACGCTCCACGTAGGCGGCGTACGACTCGTGGCTCTGCAAGCGGTACCCGCCGGCCACCCGGACGAGGCTGAAGCCGCGCTGCTCGCGCTCGTAGGACGCCGCCAGCTCCTCGCAGAGCGCCTCGACCCGCTCGACCGGCAGCTCGAGCAGCTCCGCCAAGAGGCGGGGTGGCACGGGCTCGCTCGCCACCGTGAGGACGGCTTCGACGGCCCCTCTCGTGCTGCGTCCCTCGCCAGAGCCTTCGAGGCTCATCTATCCCTCGTACTCGGCGTGCACGAGGGCGCCCCGTAGCTCGTCGCCGCGGACCTCGTCGTCGCCACCGCACCAGGTCACGACGAGGTCTCCGAACGTCTCGACCTGGTCGATCTCGACCAGGCCCTGCTTGTACAGCTCGAGGATGCCGAGGAAGTGGACGACGATCTCGATCTTCGACCTCGCCGCCCGGGTGAGCTGGCGGAAGGTCACCGGCGGCCCCTGCGGGAGGGTGGCGGCGAGCCGCTCGACCACCTCGGCCACGGTGACCTCGTCGACGAGGATGTGCTCGACGTCGACCGACGGGGCCGGCTTCTCGGCGCGCGCCCTGGCGGCCGCCGCCGCCAGCTCCTCGGCCGTGACGCCCACGAGCAGGTCGGGGGCGAGCCCTTCGAAGCGCTCGTCGGGGCCGCAGCGGCGGGGGGCCGAGCGGGCGGCGGCCTGTTCGAGGGCGAGCAGCGCCTTTCCGGCCGACGAGAAGGTCGTGCACTCGACGAGTCGTGCGAGCAGGTAGTCCCGCTCCTCGAGGAGGGCGAGATCCTCCTCGGAGATCTCGTCGGTCCGCTCGGGGAGGAGGCGGCGCGACTTGAGCTCGACGAGGATGGCGGCGATGAGCAGGAATTCCGTCGCCATCTCGAGGTCGAGCCGTTCGAGCTTGTCGACCTCTTCGAGGAAGGCGTCGACGATGTCGACCAGCCTGACCTCGTAGAGGTCCACCCGCTGCTCGGTGATCAGGCGGAGCAGCACCTCGAACGGGCCCTCGAAGACGTCCGTGCGCACCTCGTAGGACACCGCGGCGAGGTTACCCGCCGCCCTCGACGAGCCGGGGGATGGTCAAGTGCGGCTCTCGTGCCGGCCCGGCGGACTTCCGGGAGGCGCTCGGGGGCGCCCGTATCATTGCCCGATGGCACGAGTGTTCTCTGGCGTCCAGCCGTCCGGCTCTCTCCACGTCGGCAACTACCTCGGGGCCATCCGGCAGTGGGCGATCGACCAGTTCGAGGCCGACAGCTTCTACTGCGTCGTCGACCTGCACGGGCTCACGCTCGAGCACGACCCGGCGGACCTGCGCCGGCGGACGCTCGAGACGGCCGTCGGCCTGCTCGCGGCTGGCCTCGACCCGGACGTGTGCACCCTCTTCGTTCAGAGTCACGTCCACGAGCACGCCGAGCTGGCGTGGCTCCTCGAGTGCACGGCCACCTTCGGCGAGCTGTCGCGGATGATCCAGTTCAAAGAGAAGAGCCGCGGCAGGGAGTCCGTCCGCGTGGGGCTGCTCACCTACCCGGCGCTGATGGCGGCCGACATCCTCCTTTACGACACCGACCGGGTACCGGTCGGCGACGACCAGCGCCAGCACCTCGAGCTGGCCCGGGACGTGGCGATCCGGTTCAACGGGCGATACGGCGAGACCTTCGTCGTACCCGAGGCCGCCATCCCGAAGGTGGCCGCCAGGGTGATGGACCTGCAACATCCGGAGCGCAAGATGTCGAAGTCGGTCGACTCGCCGCTCGGGACCGTCAGCATCCTCGACACGCCGGAGGAGATCGAGCGCAAGGTGAAGAAGGCCGTCACCGACACCGACGGGGAGGTGCGCTACGACCCCGATAGAAAGCCCGGCCTCTCGAACCTCATCGAGCTGCTCGCCTCCGCCACGGGCCGGTCCATCGACCAGGTCGTCGCCGCCTACGACCGCTACGGCCCGCTCAAGGCCGACCTCGTGGAGGCGCTCGTCGCGACCCTCGGCCCGGTGAAGGAGCGCTACGAGGAGCTCTCGGGCGACCCGGCCGGCGTGGCGGCGCTCCTCGAGAAGGGCGCCGCCAAGGCCACCTCCGTGGCCGCCCCGACGCTCCGGAGGGCGCAGGAGGCGATCGGGCTGCTCATGCCGGGCGGATCATGAGCCGCCCGGTCGCGTAGCAGCCCGGGACCGTCAGGTCGGCAGAAAGAGGTTGAGGTACCACGTTGCGACGTGGTTGTAGACGGACTCGAGCGCGCCTGGCGCGAAGAAGACGAAGGCGAAGACGAGCAGCATGAAGCCCATGCGCATCCTGTAGTACCCGGGGAGCGCCGAGGCCGGCAGGAGACGCTCGACGAGCGAGGCGCCGTCGAGCGGCGGGATGGGGATGAGGTTGAACGTGCCGAGCAGCACGTTCACGAGGCCGAGCAAGAAGAGCACCTCGAACACCCAGTGCCAGGCGCCGACGCCGTTCAGGATGTCGGTCTGGTGCGAGACGTAGACGAGGTGCATGAAGCCGCCGGCGACCGCGGCGAGCAGGTAATTGGAGAACGGTCCGGCGAGCCCCACGAGCACGGCCTGGTTGCGGGGGTGCCGCAGGCGGCTGATGTTGACGGGAACCGGCTTGGCCCAGCCGAGGATCGGCCCGTGGGCGAGGGCGAGGATGACCGGCAGGATGATCGTCCCGAGCGGGTCGATGTGCCGGATCGGGTTCGCCGAGATGCGACCCGCACGCTTCGCGGTGTCGTCGCCGCACCACAGTGCCACGATGCCGTGGCTCACCTCGTGGAACATGATCGAGGGGATGGCCACGAGGAAGTAGATGAGCCAGTACGTGCTGAGGTACCCGCGCCGTACCGCCTCGACCAACACGGCCACGGCGATCGCCGCCACGGCGACGGCGGTGATGAGGTTCGGCGTCGAGTGCCACCAGCGGCCGGGACGGCGGGGGCCCGACGGCGGTTGCCACCCGTAGGCACCCCAGCCGGGGGGCGGCTGCTGACCGGGTGGGCCCTGTTGCCAGCCGGGCGGCTCTTGGCTCCCCGACGGCGGCTGCAGGCCGCTCGGCGGCGCATCGGTGGCCGGGCCTGCGCCGGTCCATGGCGCCTGTCGGCCGGGCTGCTCGTCGCTCGCAGCGCGCCCCGCGCCGGGCGGGACGTACGAGTCAGACGGGCGTCGCTGTCCACCCGGGGCCGGCTTCGGGGCGGGAGCGGGCCAGCCGGGCGGCGGCCAGTGCTCGGGGCGTTGCTGGCGGGCCCGATCCCGGGTGGGCGGGTCGTGGCCGGGGTCGCCGGAATCGGAGGCGGAGCCCTCCGGACCCTCGCCGGCGCTCACGACCGAAGCCGGCCGGCTACCGGCGGCCGGCCGAGGCGCAGTCGATGCAGAACGCGCTGGCGGGCTTGGCCTCGAGGCGGGCCTCGGCGATGGGCTTCCCGCAACGCTCGCAGATGCCGTAGGTGCCGTTGTCAAGCTTCTGCAGGGCCGCCTCGACCGAGTGCAGCGCTTCCTGAAGCTGGGCGCCCAACGCTTCGACCTCGCCGCGCTCCGCGGTGACCTGCGAGGAGTCGGCGAAGTTGGAGTCGAAGTTGAGCCTGCCCTCTCCGCCGAAACCGAGCTCGTTCAGCTGGTGGACGAGCGATTGACGCTCGCCCTCGAGCAGTGAGCGGTAATCGACGGCTGCTTCGTTTGCCACCGGCACAGATTACTGGTCGGCAGGGCGGCGCCGGGCACGGGGATGAGCCCGGTCGTACTCCCGGCGCAAGAGGTCGTTGCTCACCTTGGTGTACACCTGGGTCGTCGTGATGGCGGCGTGACCGAGCAGCTCCTGCACGACACGGATGTCGGCACCGTGCTCGAGCAGGTGGGTCGCGCAGGAGTGCCGGAGCACGTGCGGCGTCACCTTGCCCTCGAGACCGGCGCGGGTTGCGGCCCGGTGCACGACGGTCCAGACCGCCTGGCGGGTCATCCGGCGGCCGCGCGAGGAGATGAACACCGCCTCCTCGTCGGCCCGCCGGGCCCAGCGCTCCGGAGCCAGAGCCGCTCGCCCCTCGGGGCCGAGCCAGTCGCGCAGCGCCGACTCGGCGTGGCGGCCGAACGGCACGACCCGCTCCTTCGCGCCCTTGCCGAACACGACGCAGAGCGAGCGGGTGAGGTCGAGGTCGGCGAGGCGTAGCCCGGCGAGCTCGGAGATCCTCATGCCCGTGGCGTAGAGCAGTTCGAGGATCGCCCGGTCCCGCCGGGAGCGGGCGTCGAGTCCGACGACCGAGGAGAGGAGTCGGCCCGTCTCCGCTTCCGAGAGGGCTTTCGGGATGGCCTGTGGCTGCCGGGGCGGCCTGATGCCTTCCGTCGGGTCAAAGACCGCACCCCGCTCGTCGAGGCAGAAGCGGTGCAGCCCCCGGATCGCCGAGAGCGCTCGTTTCACCGAGCTCGGCTTTCGCCCGGCTGCCTTCAGGAAGGCGAGGTAGTCCTCGACGACCGTCGGGGTCACGTCGCCGGCCGCCAGGCGGCGGCCGGCGAGGAACTCCTCGTAGGCCGCAAGATCGAAGCGGTACGACGAGACCGACCGTGGCGAGCGGCCTCGCTCGACGGCGAGATAGGAGAGGAACTCCTCGGCGTCGCGTGAGAGGGCGCGGGGGGCCGGCGCGACGGCGAGGGGGGTTTCGTGCGTGGGAAGGCTCAAGTGGGGGCGGAGGCCCGATGCCGGGCGCGCAGCAGCGAGCGGGCGGCATAGAGGCCGATCAGCGACTTGGCGTCGCAGAGGTCCCCGCCGGCCATGAGGTCCTCGATCTCGGCGAGCGAGACGCGCTCGATCGTGAGGTGCTCCTCCTCGATGCCGTGCGCCTCCCGGGGCACCTCGCGCAGCTCCTCGGCGAGATAGACGATCGTCTCCTCGTCTGAGAAGCCGGGCGAGTTGTAGAAGCGGGCGATCTCGACCATCGAACCGGCCTCCCGGCCGATCTCCTCGACGAGCTCCCGGCCGGCGCAGAGCGCCGGGTCCTCCTCGGCGACGTCGCGCTTGCCGGCGGGGAGCTCGAGCAGGGCGCGGTCGACGGCGGCGCGGTACTGCCGGATCATCAGCACGCTGCGCCCGTCGCTCTCGAGCGGCACGACCGCGACGGCGCCCGGGTGACGGATCACCTCGCGCTCGAAGGTGAAGCCGTCGGGCCCGACGAGCGTCGCCGTCGTCACCTGGAAGAAGCCGCCGTCGAAGCGCTGCCGATCCCCGATCCGGCGGAACCGGCCGTGCTCGCCCTCACCCTCGCCGCCGCCAGGCAGCATCAGCGAGCCAGGTCGAGGTCGAGGTCGAGGAGGCGAGGAGCGCGCTCGTTCATGCGGTTGAGTGCCGCCTCGATGAGGCCGCTGAAGAGCGGGTGCGGCCGGTCGGGCCGGCTCTTGAACTCGGGGTGCGCCTGGGTTCCGACCCAGAAGGGGTGGGAGGTGATCTCGATGAACTCGACGAGGCGGTCGTCGGGCGAGACGCCCGAGCAGCTGAGGCCGGCTTCCTCGAGGCGGTGGCGGAAGCGGGGGTTCACCTCGTAGCGGTGCCGGTGCCGCTCGGACACGACCGGCTGGCCGTAGAGCTTCTCCACCCTCGTGGCGGGCTGGAGGAGGGCGGGGTAGGCGCCAAGGCGCATGGTGCCGCCCTTCTCCGCGACCTCGAGCTGATCGTCCATGAGGTCGATGACCGGATAGGGCGTCGAGATGTCGACCTCGCTCGAGTTGGCGTTCTCCATGCCGGCGACGTTCCTCGCGAAGTCGACCACCATGGTGTGGAGGCCGAGGCAGAGACCGAGGCACGGGATGTCGTGCTCCCGGGTGTAGGCGGCTGCGGCGATCTTGCCCTCGACGCCGCGCTCGCCGAAGCCGCCCGGGATGACGATGCCGTCGAGCCCCTCGAGGCGTGCCCCGGCCAGCATGCCGGTCACCTCCTCGGCCTGGATCCACTCGACCTCGACCTTCACCCCCTGGTGGAAGCCGGCGTGCTTCAAGGCCTCCACGACCGAGAGGTAGGCGTCGGGGAGGTTGACGTACTTCCCGATGATGCCGATGCGCACCTGCTCTGTGGCGGCCGCGATGTGCTCGACGAGCTGCTCCCAGGTGGAAAGGTCGATGGGGTGCTCGGGACCGTCGAGGCGGAGGATGCGGCAGACGATGTCGTCGAGACCCTCCTCGTGGAGGGCGAGCGGGATGGCGTAGATGGGATCGGCGTCGAGCGCCGAGACGACGGCCTCGATCGAGACGTCGCAGAGGAGCGAGATCTTCCTCTTCAGCGACTCCGAGATGGGGCGCTCGCTGCGGCAGACGATCACGTCGGGCTGGATGCCTCGGCTGCGCAGCTCCGTGACCGAGTGCTGGGTCGGCTTGGTCTTGAGCTCGCCGGCGGTGCGGAGGAAGGGTACGTAGGTGAGGTGGAGGTAGCAGACGTTGTCGCGGCCGACCTCGCGGCGGAACTGCCGGATCGCCTCGATGAAAGGCACGATCTCGATGTCGCCGACGGTCCCGCCGACCTCGGTGATGACGACGTCGACGTCCTCGCGGGCCCCGAGGCGGCGCACCCTGTCCTTGATCTCGTCGGTGATGTGCGGGATGACCTGCACCGTCTTTCCAAGGAAGTCGCCGCGCCGCTCCCGCGCGATGACCGAGGAGTAGATCTGGCCCGTCGTGGCGTTCGAGTCCCGGTGGAGGTTCTCGTCGATGAACCGCTCGTAGTGCCCGAGGTCGAGGTCGGTCTCTCCCCCGTCCTCGGTGACGAAGACCTCGCCGTGCTCGAAGGGGTTCATCGTGCCGGGGTCGACGTTGATGTACGGGTCCAGCTTGCACATGGTGACCCGGAGACCCCGGGACTTGAGCAGCCGGCCGAGCGAGGAGGCGGTGAGGCCCTTGCCGAGCGAGCTCGACACGCCCCCGGTCACGAACACGTACTTGGTCAAGGTCTCCTCCCAGGTGTCCGCTCGCTCAGGATACCGGAGGGTTCCGGGCCGGCGGCGGATCGGGGTCGGCCGCCGGTGCCGGTTGCGCCGAATTGCCTGGGAGCCCGGCCGTTCGGGCAAGCTGTGGCGCGATGAAGGAGCTGATCGGCCACCAGGCGCTCATCCCCGCGTTCGAACGCTGGTCGGGGACGGTGGGTTTCCATGACGGCGACTACCACGGGACGTTCGAGCAGCACGGCGACCGTGTGCTGCGGCTGTGCCACGCGATGGGCTCGGAGCTCGGCCTGAAGAAGGGCGACTGCTTCGCGGTGATGTCGGCGAACAGCCACCAGTTCCTCGAGCTGTACCACGCCGCCTTCCTCGGCGCGGCCACCATCAACCCGCTCAACCTCCGGCTGGCCGGAAGGGAGCTCCAGCAGATCCTCGCCGACTCCGGCACCGAGGTCGTCTTCGTCGACTCGCTGTTCGCCGAGCACTTCCTTCGCAACATCGAACCCGCCCGTTCCGACCTCCCGCTGCGCACGGTCGTGCTCATCGGCTCGGCAGACGTCGAGCACGACGTCTCCTTCGAGGAGCTGATCGAGCTCGGGCACCCCGTCGAGCCGCCCGAGACCGACGAGGACGACCCCGTCGTGCTCATGTACACCGGCGGGACGACCGGCCTCGCAAAGGGGGCGCTGCTCACGCAGCGGGCCGAGATGATCAACCTCTACCACGTCGGAATGACGGTCGACCTCGTCCCCGGGCGGGTGTACCTCCACCAGACTCCGATGTTCCACGCCGCCTCGATGGCAGCCGTCCTCGGCATCCCGGCGATGGGCGCCACCTCGGTGTTCCAGCCGATCTTCGAGCCTGGCGAGATGATCGAACTCGTCGAGCGCTACGGGGTCGACTGGACGGTCATGGTCCCGACCATGATCGCCATGGTGCTCGACCACCCAGCCTTCGCACCCGAGCGGCTCTCGGCCCTGAGGGACCTCGTCTACGGCGCCTCGCCCATGCCCTCGGCGCTGTTGGACCGCATCATGACGCTCCTCCCCGACCTCCAGCTCTGGCAGGGCTACGGGATGACGGAGTGCTCCTCGGTCCTCACGATGCTCACGCCGGAGGACCACAGGGCCGGAGGCGACCGGCTGCGATCGGCCGGGCGAGCCGTGCTCGGGGTCCGGCTCTCCATCCAGGACCGCGGCGGCAACATCCTCAGGCCCGGAGAGGACGGCGAGGTGTGCGCCAAGGGCGGCAACTTCATGACGCGCTACTGGAACCGCCCGAAGGAGACCGAGAAGGTGTTCCACGACGGCTGGTACCACACCGGCGACGTCGGCCGGCTCGACGAGGAGGGCTACCTGTTCCTCGTCGACCGGGTAAACGACATGATCGTCTCGGGTGGCGAGAACGTGTACTCGGTCGAGGTCGAGAACGCCATCTCGACCCATCCCGACGTCGACCAGGTGGCCGTGTTCGGCATCCCGCACCCGACCTGGGGCGAGCAGGTGCACGCCGTCGTCGTCCCGCGGTCCGGGGCGGCGCTCTCCGAGGAGGCGATCCAGGAGCACGCCCGTGCGACCATCGCCAGGTACAAGGTGCCGAAGTCGGTGGAGTTCCGCTCCGAGCCGATCCCTCTCTCGGGCGCCATGAAGCCGCTCAAGCGGGAGCTCCGGCGGCCGTACTGGGAGGGCTCCGAGAGGCGGATCTGAGCCGCCGGGCGAGCCTGGCCCCTCAGCCCGGCGCCGCAACCGGCCCGCCGCGCCCGTCAGCCCGGTGTCGCCGTCAGCCCGGCGCTGGAGCCGGCCGGGCGGTCGCCAGCAGCTCCTCGGCGTGCTGACGGGCGGCGTCGGAGTCCGGCTGGCCGGACAGCATGCGCGACAGCTCACGCACCCGGTCCTCCCCGGTGACGATCCGGGCCGTCGCCACGGTGCGGCCGCCCGCCACCTCCTTGTGCACAGCAACCTGCGAGTCGGCGAACGCCGCCACCTGGGCGAGGTGCGTCACGACGAGGACCTGGTGGTCTGCGGCGATCTCGCTCAAGGCTCGTCCGACCGCACGGGCGGCCTCCCCCCCGACGCCGGCGTCGACCTCGTCGAACACGAGTGTCGGGGGCGCCTCCGAGAGCACGAGCCGGGTGGCGAGCATCGCCCGGGCGAGCTCCCCGCCCGAGGCGACCTTGGCGAGCGGCAGGGCCGGCTCGCCCGGGTTGGCCCCGAACAGGAAGACCACCTGCTCGCCCCGCCTGCCCTCGACCTCGATCTCGAAGCGCGCACGCTCGAGTGCGAGCTCTCTCAGGTGCCCTTCGATGGCTGCGGCCAGCCGGGGGGCGGACTCCTCGCGCAGGGCGGCGAGGCGGCGCTCGGCGCCGGCGAGCTGCTCGAGGACCCTCGCCCGCTCCGCCTCGATCTCCAGCCGGCGGCTCTCGCCCGCCTCGAGGTCACCGAGGCGGGCACGGACCTGCTCCCTGAACTCGAGCACGGCGGAGAGCGACTCGCCGTACTTGCGGCGGAGCTCGCCGAGCAGCTGCCGGCGAGCCTGCACGCCGGCCAGGCGCTCCGGGTCGTCCTCGAAGGCTTCGGCCCGCCTGCGGAGCTCCTCGGCGACGTCCCCGAGCTCGGCACCGGCCGCAGCGAGGCGCTCGGCGAGATCGGCGAGGGCAACGTGACGTCGAAGCGTGGCCGCCGCCGCCCCGACGGCCTCTGCAGCTCCACCGCCGAGGCCGAGGCGACCGACTCCGCGTTGGTCGTCGTCCGAGCCGGCGAGGAGCTCTCGGGCATCGCCGGCCGACCGCCTGAGCTCTTCTGCGCCGGAGAGCACCTCGGCCTCCTCGGCGAGCCGCTCCTCCTCGTCCGGATCCTCCAGCCCGGCGGCGTCGAGCTCGCCGAGCTGGAAGCGGAGCAGGTCCACCTCGCGTGCGAGGGCCCGCGCGTCGCCCCCGAGCTCGGCGAGCCGCTCGTCGAGCTCGCGGACGCGGCCCTCCAGCTCCTCGACCTCGGCGAGGTCGACCCCGGCGAAATGGTCGAGGGCGTGCCGCTGAGCCGCCTGATGGAGAAGCGACTGGTGGGCGTGCTGGCCGTGGAGGTCGACGAGGGACGTTCCCGCCTCCGAGAGGGCCTGCGCCGTGGCCATGCGCCCGTCGAGGTAGGCGCGGGAGCGGCCGTCGGCCGGCACCTCCCTTGCGAGGATCCGCTCGGCACCGGCGCCGTCCACGAAGCGGCCCTCCACCACGGCGAGGTCGGCTCCCGCCCGGACGAGCTGGGCGTCAGCCCGGCCGCCGACGAGCAGCTCGAGGGCCTCGACGACGAGCGTCTTGCCCGCTCCCGTCTCGCCGGTGAGGGCCGTCATGCCCGGCCCGATCGGGAGGAGGAGGTCCTCGATGACGCCGAGGTCGCGAACCCTGATCTCGGTCAGCACCGGCGGGTCACACGGGTCAGCGGTCGGTCAGTCCGAAACGGGACCGCAGCACGGCGTGGAAGTCCCGCTCCCCGAAGACGATGAGCCTCGCCGGCTCGCCGCCCCCCTTGCAGGAGAGGATGCCTCCCTCCTCGAGCGGCAGGACGCGGTCGCCGTCGAGCACGATGCTGGCCGGCCGGCTGCTGAGCAGGGTGAAGGTCACCGTCTCGGACGGGCCGAGCACGAGCGAGCGGTCGAAGACGAGGTGCGGGGCGA
>Ga0070735_10000124_pt1 | contig 96807 bp, 87 predicted proteins | sample Coa_R1_FD_66443 | JGI IMG/M metagenome (GOLD analysis project Ga0070735, IMG submission 66443) | Surface soil microbial communities from Centralia Pennsylvania, which are recovering from an underground coalmine fire - Coalmine... | ecosystem: Environmental > Terrestrial > Soil > Unclassified ...
CATTTGGCCCGGAATATTTTGCGTCGGTGCTCGCGCGAGCCGCAGATCTGGGCTGCAGCACACAGACGATGATCGCCACGCTGACCGCCGGCGCCGCGCAAGCGATCGCGCGCGCGATTCCGGCCGGGACGCAGCGCATCATCGTCAGCGGCGGCGGCGCGCGCAATCCCACGCTCTTGAGACACCTGCGCGACGCGCTTGCCGCGCGATTTCCGGCACCGCCGTTGTTGTCGAGTTCCGACGATTTCGGTTTGCCGGCCGATGCCAAGGAAGCGATGGCCTTTGCGTTCTTCGCCGTGGAGTGTCTGCGCGGCCGCAGTACTAATGTGCCGGCGGCGACCGGCGCTCGCAGATCTGCCGTGCTCGGCAAGATCGTGCCCGGCGAGAATTACGCGTTGCTGCTGCACGCGATCGCGATGCGGTGAGCGGCCGCAGCGGAGTTGCGATCGGCGTCGATGCCGGAGCAAGCTCCACGCTGGCGCTGCTCGTCGACGACTCGTGCCACGAAATCCGCCGTGCATCTGCGGGAGGCGCGAACGTTCGTGTCTTGGGTCGCGAACGTACCGCGGCGGAACTCCGCAAAGCGGTCGAGCCGCTTGCCGAGTGCGGTCCGGAGCTGCGCGCCATCTGCGTCGGCGCCGCCGGAGCGGGTCGCACCGACGATCGCAAAGCGATAGAAGACATCGTCCGCGCGATCGTGCCGCGCTGTGCAGAAGTCATCATCTGTCATGACGGCAAGATCGCGCTCGAAGCGTTCACGCACGTGAGGCCCGCACTCGCGATCATCGCCGGCACCGGCAGCTTCGTCTATGGAGAGGATCGGTTGGGTCGCGGTGTGCGCGGCGGCGGCTGGGGACCGGTCATCGGCGATCCTGGAAGCGGATACTCGCTCGGTCTGGCGGCGGTCCGTCATCTCTCGAATGCGCTCGACGGCGTCGCAGAGTCCGATGATCTCTCCGAAGCCGTCGCGGCGCAGCTCGGCGTTCGAGATTTTGCCGAACTCGTCGAGCTCGTGCAGCGTTGGCCGCCGGACATCGTACGGATCGCGGATCTCGCGAGACTCGTCGGTGATGCGAGCGCGCGCGGATCGCGCGCGGCGGCCGCGCTAACCGAAAGAGAATCGCGCGCCCTTTGTGCGATCGCAGAGAATGTGGCACGAGCGATCGGCGACGGAACCGAAACGGTGCCCGCGTGTCTCGCCGGCGGCGCCTATTCTGCGGTGCCGGAACTCCGCCGTTCCTTGACCGATCAGCTGCGCCGCGTGGGTGTCGAGGCGTCACGTCTAATGGTCGAACCCGCGCTTGGCGCCGCGCGGCTTGCGCTGTCCGCGAGACCCAAGGGATAGGCCCATCGAGTCCCAAGCTGGGACCTTTCGCGGATTGCCGCGTATCCCGATTTCCGCTATTGTCTAGTAATGCGGTAGAGTTACTAGAGAACTAGAGAATTGGGGCCTAGGTTAAGGACCGGCGGCCGCTCATTATGGCGCGCTTAACTTTTGGTTAACGACCTAAACGCCCGAGAGGAACGCCTCCGGGCTGCCAAAAGGAACCTTGCTGGGTAACTACCGTTTGCTTATCCGCACCGTCTACTTTTCTAGTAAAGGATGATCGTAACTGTGAAATACTGGATGCGATACGCGCTGGCGATATTGGTCTGCGTGCTCGCGATCGGGCGTGCGCTGCCGGCAGCCGCGGCCGATCCGAACAACCCCTTCGCCGATGTATCCCCCTCGGATCCGGCATATCTGGCCATCGTCCGGCTACACGACGCGGGCTATCTTCAAGGTTATCCGGACGGATATTTCCACGGCAAGCGACCGATCACGCGCTACGAGATGTCAATTCTCGTCGATCGCGTCGTGAGCGAGCTCGAGTTTCAGCTCGACAATCCGGCCGGCGCGATGAAGGTCACGCAACGGTCGGTCGCAGACGCGCGCCTGCTGCTCGATACCTACGGCACGCAGATCAATAATTTACAGAAGGCGCAAACCGCGCTGACGCAGCAGGTCTCAACGCTTGCGGCGACCGCTGACCGGACGCAAATACACCTGTACTCGTATGTGCGTGCGCCCGGAACGTACACGGAAACCGTCAGCGCGTTCAATAACAAGGGCGTGCCCTTTAAGGCCAACACCGCGGTGAGCGACGGCGTCAGCACGTACAACCAGGGCACGAACGCGCGAGGCACCGGGCTCGAAGTGATCAGGCTTATCATGAGCGGGAACGTGGACAAGCAGACGAGCTACGCGATCCGCCTCGAGAACAAGAACTACTTCGGCCAAGCGAACGTCAACGGGTTCGACAACGTGACGCCCACGACGAACAGCTACAACGACCAAGGCGTGCTGCGGCTCAACTACGCGTACATCAAATACAACTTCAAGAACTCGCCGCTTTACACGCTCGTCGGCAAGTATAGCGCGAGCGGAGATCTCGGCTTGACGTTCTCGAACGACTACTTCAACGGCGGACAGCTCGGCTTCAACGGCCGCGTGAACGGATTCTTCGGCTTCGGCCAGCAGAACGGTCCGGACCTCGGCAGCAACTTGCCGTTCGGCTACGTTCCGACCGGACTTGCGTCCACCGGCTCGTTACCGCACACGCAGTTCGCGTGGATGGGCCACGCGGGCTGGAGCGCGACCCCGAAACTCACGGTCGGAGCAGACATCCTCGATCAGTCGGCTCTGCCGCAGAAGATCTGGTCGACAGTGAAGCAGAACTTCTTGAGCTTCAACCAGCCGCTTGCGGCCGGATCGATAGCTGCCTCGTACAAGTTCTCACCCGAAGCGACACTGGCGGTCGAAGGGCTGCAGCGCTTCGGCAACGACCCGACGACGCACTCCGCCTGGATCGATAGCCGGGCCATCTGGGTGCAGGGCCTATTAGGCAACAGCGCCGCCGCCGACGGAAACTCGTATGCGGAAATCGGCTATGCGGGCACGGGCTACAACTCAGTCATCAACGGCAACACCGGCCTGAACGGCACGCCGTTCTACACCTACTACTACACCGGTCAGGCGAATGACCGCCGTATGACCTACGGCAGCATCTACCACTACGTCGGCAACACCGTCCGAGTCGGCGTGACATATCTCGACTGGGGACTGAACGTTCCGGAGCCGATCGTGCCCGGCACCGGCATTCCAAACGGCTCATACCTCTCGACCAACGACAACCGCGCGCTGTTCTTCAGCACGCAGCTGGTGTTCTGACCTCGGCAACCATCTCGATAATGTAGGGCGGACCTTTACGGTCCGCCTTACATTATCATATCCGAGAAGTGAGTCGATTGTTCTAATCCGTTGCGTTGAAGAGCCCGAGCGCGCCGGCATCTGCATCACCGAAGGAATGCGTCACAACCGGATACGTGCCGGCCTGTTGCACCGTGAACTCGACGACGGCGCCTCCGCCTGGCGGTATCGCGGTCGTCTGAATACCTTCGAGCTGATTCGACGGATTGCCATCCACGAGCACACGGCTCAAAATCGTCCCGACTATGTGGAACGCCGAGAAGTGGCTCGGGCCGGCATCAACGACGAATACTCTGACCGGCTGCCCGACCTTGATCTGCAGCGGATTCACGCGGTACCGGAATGCGAGACCATTGAAGGTCACGACATCCGCCATAGCGGTCTTCATCTTGGAGAGATCACCGTAGAATATTCCCGGCGCGCCCGGATAAGGCGACGGATAGAATTCGCTCTGCACGAGCACGAACGACCGGGCGTCCGAACCCCAACCGTCCTTTGGATCTACGATGACCGCGCCGTACATCCCGTTGCTGATGTGTGCAAGCACGGGCGGCGTTCCGCAGTGATAAAGAAATGCCCCCGGATAGCGAGCAACCCATGAGAAGTGGAGCGTCTTCCCGGGCTGCACCGTCTGATACGCGATATTCGGCGGGGCAAGCGCCGCGTGGAAATCGATCGAGTGGCCCATCATGGCTTTGTTCGTCAGCGTGACGTCGATCGTGTCACCGACTTGAGCATGGATCACCGGGCCCGGCACCGTGCCGTTGAAGGTCCAGGCTCTGTACTTCACGCCCGGCGCGATCTGGACCGTACGATCGAGCAATACAAGATTTACCGTAACGGTGTTGCCGCTCGGCAAAGGTGGAAGCGATTCGGGATTCGATTGCGGCGTTGGAACGGCGTACCCAGGTTCGGTCGTTGAAACTTCTGCGGTGACAGCGGGAACCCGAACGTCTGCCGGTGCGTCGGCTGAGGCGGATCGTCCGGAACATGCGGTCAAATACGCCAGTGCCACCGTCGATAGTAATGCTCCGATCGACGAGCGATTCATGAGGCGCCTTCTTTCAAGTTCCGACGTTGCGTTTGATAACGCTGCGACTGAACTGACGAAGTTTGCCGCCGCCGACATGCAAGTACCTGCCGACACCCAGGGCAGATGCGCCGAAAGTGGAACGCTGAGGAGCGTATGGCAGACCTGCCGCTCACCGAATCCACGAACGCGAAAACCGCAGATCTCGATCTGTTAGATACAAGCGAGATACTCCGACACATCAACGAAGAAGACGGCAAAGTCGCAATGGCCGTCGCGCTCGAAATCGGCGCGATCGCGTCCGCTGTTGATGCGATCGCAGCCCGCGTGCGCATCGGCGGAAAACTGCACTACTTCGGCGCCGGTTCGAGCGGCCGGACAGCCGTTCTCGATGCTGCCGAAATCCCACCCACTTTTTCAGCCAAGGACGTTGTGGTGGGCCATATCGCCGGCGGCGCGCGAGCGCTCACCGAGGCGGTCGAAGCATCCGAAGACGACGCCGCGGCCGGCGCCGCGGAAGTTGATCGCGAGGGGATCTCTGCACGAGATGCAGTCGTGGGTATATCGGCGAGCGGCGGTGCTGCGTACGTTGTCGGAGCACTTCAACGCGCACGCGATGCAGGCGCACTGACGGTCGCGCTTGTGAATACGCCGGATTCCAAGATCGCCGCCGCTGCGGATTTCGCGATCGTTGTACAAACGGGTCCGGAAGTACTGACCGGCTCCACGCGCATGAAGGCCGCAACGGCACAAAAACTTGTCCTGAACAGCATCAGCACGGCGGTGATGGTGAAGCTGGGCAAAGTGCACGGTAACCTCATGGTCGATCTGCACGCGAGCAACAAGAAACTGCGCGCGCGAGCGCAACGTATGGTGATGATGTTGAGCGGCGCATCGGCCGACGTCGCGAGCGCCGCACTGGAAGCAAATGAGTGGCACGTCAAGCCCGCAGTGGTTCAAATCGTGTCCGGCGTTCGAACCCCAGAGCAAGCAGCGGAAATATTGGCGGCCGCAGGCGGCAATTTGCGTGCGGTTCTCGAGCGCTATCCGCGGCAGGAATGACACGCTCCGCATCGAACCTAAGTTTCAGCCAGGAAGCAGCGTTGCCAAGGCGACGCGCTCCCGGGTTTTTTGTTTTGAAGGGGCCGACGCCAGTCGGCCCAGACGCTAGTCGGCTCTACCACGAGAACCTCATTCCGCGGTGCGGGCGAAGCGCACGCTCGCGACGCCGATGAGCACGGTACCAAGCGCGAAGACCGCGGTGATGGAAGGCCAGAGCGTATCCACGCCCGCGCCACGCAAAACGATGCCGCGCAGGATCTCGAGGAAGTACGTCAGCGGAATCGCAAAGCCGACCCATTGCATCACAAGCGGCATCGCGTCGCGTTCGAAGAAGAAACCCGAGAGCAAGATCGACGGCAGCATGACCGCAAACGACATCAGCATGGCTTGGGCCTGCGTCCGCGCGATCGTAGAGATCATCAAACCGAGCCCGAGCGCGGCCACCAAGAATCCGAGCGCGCAGAACAAGAGAAGAAGAAGACTTCCTGCGATAGGCACGCCGAAGACAAATCGCATCGCCGTCAATACCAACACGAAGTCGATGAATCCGATCGCGGCATACGGCGTGATCTTCCCCAGCATAAGACCTGTCGCGCCGATGGGCGTCACGAGCAGCTGATCGAGCGTACCGCGCTCGCGCTCTCCGACGATCGAGAGCGACGTGAGGAAGATCGTGATGATCTGCATGATCACCCCGATCAGTCCAGGCACCAAATAGTTCGCGCTCCGCAAACTCGGATTGAACAGCACCCGCGTTCGGACGTCCACGACCTGCGGCGCGATGCTCGCACGTCCGAGCTGTGCCGACAGCGCCTGACCGATCGCGCCGCTCGAGGCCAGCGCTTCCTGCGCGATGGATGAGTCGGAGCCATCGACGAGGACCTGCACCGTAGCCGGGCGTCCGAGACGCACATCAGCCGTGAAGTTCGGCGGAATATCCACGGCGACGCGCACGCGCCCGCCAACGATGCGCGATCGCAGGTCGGCTCGCGACGAAGCGCTGTAGACCAAGTCGAACTCATTGGAAGCGCGTAGCGCGTCGAGCAGCCGCACCGCGTCCGGACCGTGATCCTCATCGAAATATGCCGTGCCGATGTGCTCCACCCGCGTGTTGATCGCATAGCCGAAAAGTAGCAGTTGGACGATCGGCAGCATCAGCGCGAGGATCAGCGTCATCCGGTCATGCGTCACGTGGATGAGTTCCTTGAACAGCACGGCGCCGTAGCCGTGGAGGTTGAACGGCCGCCTCACGTCGAGCCTTTCGCGCGCGTGAGCGCCACGAAGACGTCCTCGAGCGACGGCTCGATGCGCTCCACGTGACCGACTGCGCCGCCGGAAACCGCGAGATCGTCGTGCACGCGAGTCTCGCTCGCGCTCGCATCGGCGACGATATGCAGATCCCGCCCGAAGATCGTGACATCGCGGACATAGCCGAGAGACCGGGCGCGCGCGAACGCCTGCATCACGTCGTGCGTCGAGACTTTATATCGAACGGTTCCAGGCGGATTGACGTCGGGCAGCGCGCGCAACTCGTCGAGCGTGCCGAGCGCGATGAGATCACCTTCGAAGATGTATCCCACCCGCGAACAACGCTCCGCCTCGTCCATATAGTGCGTGGTGACGAACAGCGTGACGCCTTCGCCCGCGAGCGTGAACAGCAGATCCCACAATTCGCGCCGCGCCACGGGATCGATGCCCGCGGTCGGTTCGTCCATGAAGATCACGCGCGGCTCGTGCAGTAAGGCGCACGCAAGCGCCAGCCGCTGCTTCCATCCGCCTGACAGCGTGTTCGCGGTATACGCGGCAAACGGTGTCAAGCCGGTCACGTCCATGACGGCCGATTTGCGCGTGCCTCGGCGGTCGGCGCTGAGGTCATACGCCCGCGCGTAGAACTCGAGATTCTGGTTCACGGTGAGGTCGCCGTACAGCGAAAATGATTGAGAGACATAACCGATCGAACGGCGCACGCCGTCGCCGTCGCGCTCGACGTCGAAACCGGCGACCGACGCGTCGCCGGCGCTCGGCTGCACGAGACCGCAGAGCATTTTGATCGTCGTGGATTTGCCGCTGCCGTTCGGGCCTAAGAATCCGAACACTGAGCCGGCCGAGACTTCAAAGGATACTGCGTTGACCACCGTGTGGCCGCCGTATCGCTTTGTGAGTTTCTCCGCGCGGATCGGAGCCGTCAAGGCAACGCGACGCTGGCCGTCGTCCCCGCGCGCACGACGCCATCGGGATCGTCGATCCGGATTTTGACGCCGAACGTCAGCGAGGCGCGATCTTCAGGCGTCTCCACGTCTCGCGGTGTGAACTGCGCGTCGGAATCTATTTGCTCGACCGTTCCGGCAAACGTGCGTCCACTCACGGCGTCGGATCGAACATCGACTTTGGCGCGGAGCGAAAAACGCCCGATATCGGCCTGATCGACATAGATACGGACGTACGGGTTGCGTCGCTCCTCGACGGTCGCGACACCGACGTTCGGTGCGATGATGTCACCCGGACGAAGGTCGATCGCGCTGATCGCGCCGTCGGCCGGCGCCCGAACGACGCACTGCGCCAGGCGCGCGGATTGGGCGGCGACTTGCGCCTGCGCTGCCTGCAGCGCGAAACGCGCGGCCGACAAGGTTTGGGGTCGGGTACCCGCGCGCACGGTCGCGGCGTGCGCGAGCGACGCCTGATAGGATTGTGCGGCAGCATTCGTCTGCTCCGGAACGTCAGCGCTTTCGACGACCGACGCTTGCGCGCGCGCGTCTTGCAGACGTGCTCGCGCACCAGCCGCAGCGGCGCGCGCCGACCGATACGCTGCGACAGCCTCGTCGGCCGCCTGCGCGGAGATCGCGCCTTGCGCGTACAGCGCGGTCTGGCGTTGCGCCGTTTTCTCCGCGAGGGCGGATTGCGCTGCCGCCTGACGGTAGGCATCGGCCGCCGAGCGCGCCGACGCGCGGGCCGAAGCGATGCGCCCGCGGGTTCCAAGCAACGCCTGCTCGTACACTGCGAGCGATTGCGCGGCCTGCGCATTGGCTTGCGAGATTTCGCTTTCGAGCGGGCCGGCGGCGAGATCGTCATAGTTCGCCGCCGCTTGACGCTCTTGCGCCTGCGCGGCTGCGACCGCCGCTCGCTCGTCGGCATCGTCGAACGTGACAAGAACTTGGCCCGCGCGAACGCTGTCGCCGGCCGAGACACGAACCGAGGTGACGCGCCCGCCGACCGTGCTGCCGACAAGCGCCGAATCTCTGACAACCGTGCCGCTGAAGGGGAACCGATCGCTGCGACTGCATGCCGTCGCCGCGCATGCCGCGAGGATGACGATAAGAGAGATCGCGCGCGGTGCGGTCATGCGCCGTCGTTCGCGCCGCCGCCGTCCGATTCTTCGTCGCGGCGAGGTCAGGGCTTAGCGTTGCGAGGCTAGGGTTTCGCGCGTTCGGCGTTATATGTCTTGACGAACCCGGCGAAACTCGAAGCCGTGATCGCCTTGCCGAACAGATACCCTTGCGCCGAATCGCAGCCTTCGGCTTGCAGCCAGCGCGCCTGTTCGAGCGACTCCACACCTTCGGCGTGCACCTCACGCCCGGTGCACAGCGCGAACGCGATGATGGCGCGGACTATCGAGGCATCGTTGTTGTCGGTCGGAATCCCGCCCACAAAAGAGCGGTCGATCTTGATGATGTCGACCGGCAGACTCTTCAAGTACGCGAGCGACGAGTAGCCGGTCCCGAAATCATCGAGTGCGATCCGCACGCCCAACTTGCGTAGTTCGCCTAAGACGATCTGCACGGTGCCCGGATGCTGCATCGCCACCGCCTCGGTGATCTCGATGCCGATCTTCGCTGCGCTCACGCCCGCCTGGGCGATGGCCGCAGCCATCTGACGGACGAAGAGCGGCGATTGAAAGTGCTTGGCCGAGACGTTGAGCGTCACGCGCAGATCCAGGCCTTCGTCCTCCCAGATCCGGCATTGCCGGCATGCCTCTCGCATGACCCACGCGCCGATGGGGATCATGAGGCCCGACTCCTCCGCAGCAGCGATGAAGTCGTTCGGCATCACGAGACCGCGTTTCGGATGATTCCATCGGATCAAGCCTTCTGCGCCGATGATAGATCCGGTCGAAAGGTTGGCGAGAGGCTGATACTGGAGCACGAACTCTTGACGATCGAGCGCGCCGCGAAGCGCCTCGTGCAAGACGCGCCGCGCTTCCAGATTCGCGCTGATCTCGGCGCTGAAGAAGCAGATCGTCCCTGGGCCCGCTTTCTTCGCCCGCGCGAGCGCTTCGCGCGCGTTCGCCTCGAACGCCTCGCGGTCGTCGGCATCGCCGGGGTAGAGCGCGACCCCCACGCATGCCGTGATCGAAATCTGATGGCCTTCGACGTCGAACGGCCTGCCAAGCGCGTCGGCGATCGCCTTCGCCTGCCGCTCGTAGTCAGCCGTCGTGGAGCCTGTCGCAAGCACGCAGAACTGGTCCCCGTCCATGCGCGCGATCAAGTCGGCGCTCGGCGCGACCTCGCGCAATCGGCCCGCGACCTCGACAAGCACGGCGTCGCCGACGGCGCGGTTGATGTCGTTCACGCGCTTCAGGCCGTCGAGTCCGGCGAGGAAAAGTCCGAATCGATCGGTGCGATGGGCTGACGCCGCGAAGCGTTCCTTTAGGCGCGCGATGCAGAACGCGCGATTGGGCAATCCGGTGAGGTCGTCCTCAAAAGCGATCTTGGTCAGCGCCGTCGCGCGTTCACCCTGCGTGGCCAATCGGGCCACGCAATCGGCCAAGAGCTCGACGTAGAGCACGTCGTCGACCGAGAAGTCGTTGGCGCGGGCCGCGTTGGCGCCGAACGTCAAGATATATTCCTTGCCGCCGCTCGCGAACGTGGTGCCGATCGACGCGCCGCGTCCGTTCGCCTCGCCGCGAAGCTGTATCGTGCCCTGAGCCGCGGCGACCGTGCCGGAGAACGTCGCGCGTAGTGCCACGCGCGTTCCGGGTTCGCGTTCTTTATCTTCCGGCAGCGCCGCGTCGAGGACGAAAAACGTATCTTCTCTATGACCGAGTGCCGCAAAGTCTAAGCCGAGCTCGCGACGGCCTTCTTCCATCACTGCGATCATCTGCGCGCTCGGATCGAGATCCGAGCGGATGCTCAAGCGCCAGAGTGCGTCGAAGCGATCCTTGCGGATCGTCGTGCTTGCTTTGTCACGCAGGGACCAGAGATACATCGGCGGACCGCCGCCGTTGACCTCGACGACTGCCGCGTCAAGTCCGAACGCGTCGCCGTTCTTGCGAAGACCGACGCCCATGAAACCTGCAGCCGGTATGACCGCGACCGCCCGTCCACGATCCTCGACGACCGCGCCTATTTTCCGCCCGACAAGCGCCGCCGAATCGTAGCCGAACAGCGATGCGGCGGCCGGGCTGCATATGGTGATGTTGCCCTGCAGATCAGTGACGATATAGCTCTCTACGCCCGAATCATGAATGATTCGAGCACCTGCCGACTGGTCGGTCCTCTCGATGGTCTTTTTCACGCGCTCCGTCTTCGCACCCCGAGTTCATTATCGGCCGGACGGAGGCGGGCACCTAGGTCGCGGGCGGCTGGCAGACCTCCACGAGGGTGCCGCCCGTCGAGCTGGGGTGGATGAATGCGATAAGGTTGCCGTGTGCGCCGCGCCTAGGCCGCTCATCGATCAGCCGTATGCCCGCTTGGGCGAGGCGGACAAGTTCTGCTTCGATATCGGTGACGCGGTAGGCGACATGGTGCAGCCGCGTGCGACGATCGCCGCGAAAGCGTTCGAGCGCCGACTTTGGATCTATCGGCTTCAGCAATTCGATCGTCGCGTCTCCCGCGGACATCCCGACGATGTCCACGCCCTGATCGGCGACACGTTCGCGGTAGCGAACATCGAATCCGAGCAGCGCGTAAAGTTTTTCTGCCTCCTCGAGATCCGCGACGACGAGCGCGACGTGGTCCATCGAGCGGCCGTTCATCGCACGTCGGCCGCCGGGCGGTGCGCGGAGAATATCTCACGCAAAGCGTCGCAGACCTCGCCGAGCGTGCAGCCGTCGTCCACAGCCGCGATGAACGCCGGCATGAGCGGCGCGCCGGAAGCTGCCGCGACCTTGACCTCGGCGAGCCGGTCGGCGACGAGCTGTCCGTCTCGGCGCGCGCGGAACGCGGCGAGCGCGCCGGTTTGAGCGCGCTCGAAAGCGGGATCGATGCGCAGGACTTCAACCGCTCCGCCCGCCTCGGATACGTCGGGATCCACGAACGCGTTGACGCCGACGATCGCATCTTCGCCCGCCTCAACGCGCCGCTGCGCCCGATACGCGCTGTCTGCGATCTGCGCTTGGACCCAGCCGCTCTCGATCGCAGCAACCGCGCCGCCGCGTTGCTCGACTTCCGCCATGATCGACGACGCGGACGCAGCGATATCCGCCGTCATGCGCTCGACGTAGTAGGAACCGCCCAATGGATCCGCGGTGTCGACGACGCCGCTCTCATGAGCGATGATCTGCTGCGTACGCAATGCGAGTTTGGCGGCTGCGCGCGTCGGCAGACCAAGCGCTTCGTCTTTGCCATTTGTGTGGAGCGATTGCGTGCCTCCGAGAACGGCGGCGAGCGCCTGCAGCGCGACGCGGACGACGTTGTTATCCGGCTCCTGCGCGGCGAGCGTGGATCCGCCGGTCTGCGTGTGGAATCGCATGAGCCACGATTTCGGCGACGCAGCCGCAAAGTCGTCGCGCACGATGTGCGCCCAGAGCATGCGAGCGGCGCGGAACTTGGCGATCTCCTCGAAGAAATTGTTGTGGGCGTTCCAGAAAAACGACATGCGAGGTGCGATGCTGTCGACCGGAAGTCCGCTGTCCACGGCAGCGCGCAGATACGCGCGAGCGTTTGCGAGCGTGAACGCGAGCTCTTGGGCGGCCGTCGCGCCGGCTTCGCGGATATGATAACCGCTGACGCTGATCGTGTTCCAACCCGGAACGTCCGACGCGCAATAGCGCATGAGGTCGGTGACGAGACGCATGGACGGCGCGGGCGGGAAGATGTACGTACCGCGGGCGGCATATTCTTTGAGGATATCGTTCTGCGATGTGCCTGAGAGTTTCGCAAACGGAATGCCCCGGCGCCGCGCGACGGCGAGATAGAACGCCAAGATCACTGCAGCCGGCGCGTTGATCGTCATGGAGACGCTTACTTCGTCGAGCGCGATGCCGTCGAACAGCGTGGCCATGTCGTCGACGGTGCAGATGGCGACGCCGGTCCGGCCGACTTCGCCGAGAGCGCGCGGCGAATCTGAGTCCATGCCCATTTGCGTGGGGAGATCGAAAGCCACCGAAAGACCGGACTGACCGCGCGCGCGCAAGTAGCGATAGCGTTCGTTCGACTCCTTGGCGGATGCGAATCCGGCGTACTGGCGCATCGTCCACAGCCGGCCGCGGTACATATCTTTTTGGATGCCGCGTGTGAACGGATATTCGCCGGGCGGCGGTTGACGATCGAGATCGAGATCCGAAACATTTGCGGATTCATAATATGGCTTGATCTCGATGCCGCTCTCAGTTGCGCGCCGTTCCATGCGGGGGACGTTCGGCCTGAGGCAGAATCGGCCTTCGCGGAACTCTCTGGTTCGGCGTCTTCTTCGCATGGGAAGGTAGCATGACAAATCGCATCAATCATCTCGCGGTGTTTGTCGCGGCCGTCGCATATTTCGCGTGGGGCGGGGTCTACTTCACGATCTTCAGCAATCAGTGGCTTGCGCTGACCGGTCTGACGAAGGCCGAAGCGGCACCGGCGGTCGTGCCGTACGTCTGCGCGTTTTTGATGGGGTGGCTCTTCAGCTACGGCGCGGCGATCGCGCTCGGCAAATCCCGAGAATCGAGCGCGGGCGACGGCGTCCGATTCGCCATCTTCATGTGCATCGTATTTTATGCGAGCACCGTTTTGACCACGTCGCTCTTCGAGCATCGCTCGCTCGGCTTGTGGGCATTTGATTCGGCGTACGTCCTCGTGGGTCAAGCGATCGCGAGCGCGATCGTGGGAGGGTGGCGCGCGAAGGCTTAAGCTCCTGCGCGATCGTCGAACGTGACGATCGGCGCGTCGCTCTCTATCGTCTCGCCAATTTTCACGTCGATGGATCGGATCGCGCCGGCGCGCGGTGAGACGATCTCATTCATCATCTTCATGGCTTCGACGATCGCGACGACTTGGTTCTCCGCGACCGTGTCGCCGGCTGAGACGCGCAGCTGGGCGATGATGCCGTGCATCGGCGAAAGAACGTGTTGGCTATCGGCAGAGCGGGCTTTCGAATGCGCGTCGCGGGCCGCGGATCTGCGCGCCGGTACCTGCGATCGCTTCGCCGTCGTCGCATCCTCCAGTCCATAGACCCGAACCGAGTACCGCTTGTCGTCGACTTCGACTGCGATCTCGCGCGGCGGACCGCTCGCTGAGATCGGCGCGTCGCTCTCGAAGGATTGCATCGATCCGTCTGTGCCGGAATCACGAGCGGCGTACGCCGCCGCAACGGCGCTGCCGCGCTCGCGCATGAAGCGTTCGATGGTCGGCGTGGCGTAGTCGCCGCGCTTGAATTCGTCATCATCGAGCAGCAACGCGACAAATGGAAGAGTCGTATCCACCCCCTCGACGCGGAATTCGCCGATCGCCCGTCGCAGGCGGGCGATGGCTTCCGGCCGATCCTGACCCCAGACGACGAGTTTGCAGAGCAGCGAATCGTACGATTCGGGAATCGTCCAACCTTTGAAGACACCGGAATCGACGCGGATGCCCGGGCCGCCCGGCTCCACGTAACGCGTGATCGTGCCGGGGCACGGGCGAAAATCGGCGTTCGGTGTCTCAGCGTTGACGCGCACTTCGATGGCGTGGCCGCGCGGCGCAAGCTGGCCCTGCGTGAACCAGAGCGGCTCGCCCGCGGCGATTCGGATTTGCGCTTTGACGAGATCGACGCCGTAGGTCATCTCGGTCACCGTATGCTCGACTTGAATGCGCGTGTTCATCTCCAAGAAGTAGAACTCATCGCCATCCACGAGGCACTCGATCGTACCTGCGCTGTCATAACCGATCGCGCTGCCGAGCTTGACCGCCGCGGCGTGCAGCCGCTGCCGCACCGTCGGCAAGATGCGGGCGGGCGTTTCTTCGACGACCTTTTGGTGGCGCCGCTGCAGCGAGCAGTCGCGCTCGCCGAGGTGGACGACGTTGCCGTGTTTGTCGCCAAGCACTTGGACCTCGACGTGCTTCGGGCGTTCGAGATAGCGTTCGACGTAGAGCGTGCCGTCGCCGAAATAGGCGGTGGCCTCTTTGCCGGCGAGCGAGAATGCGGCGTCGACGTCACCCGGTGCACGCGCGATCTTGAGCCCCTTACCGCCGCCGCCGGCGGATGCTTTGATCGCGATGGGATAGCCGACGTGTTCCGCCCAATCGCGCACGGCATCGGGTCCGGACACAGGCTCAATCGTGCCCGGCACGACGGGAACCCCGGTTTCGTGCGCGACCGCGCGCGCGGAGATCTTGTCGCCCATGCGCTTGATCGCGGCGGACGACGGACCGACGAAGCACAGGCCCGCCTCGACGCAGCGCGCTGCAAACCCCGCGTTCTCGGCGAGGAATCCGTAGCCGGGGTGAACGGCGTCGCAGCCGGTGCGCTCGGCGGCGCCGAGTATCTTGTCGATGTCGAGATATGATTGGGCCGCCGGAGCCGGACCGATATGTATCGCCTCATCGGCGGCCGCGACATGTGCGGCGAACCGGTCGGGCTCGGAATAGACCGCAACGCTTGCGATTCCGAGTTCGCGGCACGCGCGCATGACGCGGATCGCGATCTCGCCGCGGTTCGCGATCAGGATCTTCTTAATGGACACGGTCGTCGAGCGCCTCGCGCCGCGCAGTCGCCTCCCACGCCGATGGGCGCGGTTCGCTCGCGGGTGCGCGCTTGAGCAAGGTCTCGATCGCGAGCCGGATAGCCGACGCTTCGCCTACCGAGACCGGGCCGGCAACGTCGATGCGCACCGTCATAGCGGGATGTTGCCGTGGCGCCGTGCGGGCCGTGCAACGCGCTTGGTCCGCAGCATCTCGAGCGCGCCGATAAGCCTCGGCCGCGTCTCTGCGGGATCGATGACGTCGTCCAAGTATCCGCGTTCGGCCGCGATGTACGGATTGGCGAAGCGTTCGACGTACTCGTCGACGAGCTGCGTGGCGCGAACGGCAGGGTCCGACGCTTTTGCGATCTCGTCGCGGAACACGATCTTGACCGCGCCTTGCGGTCCCATGACCGCGATCTCCGCGGTGGGCCACGCGACGTTGAAGTCAGCCCGGATGTGCTTGCTGCACATGACGTCGTAGGCGCCGCCGTATGCCTTGCGCGTGATGACGGTGAGCTTCGGCACGGTCGCCTCTGCAAAGGCGTAGAGCAGCTTTGCGCCGTGTTTGATGATGCCGCCGAATTCTTGCGCCGCGCCGGGCAGAAACCCAGGCACGTCAACGAACACGACGATGGGGATGTTGAACGCGTCGCAGAAACGGACGAAACGCGCACCCTTTATGGACGAGGCGATGTCGAGCACGCCCGCAAGCACCTTCGGCTGATTTGCGACGATGCCGACGCTGCGGCCGCCGAGGCGCGCGAAACCGACGACGAGCGATCCGCCGTAGAGCGGTTGGACTTCGAGAAATTCGCCGTCGTCCACGATGCGATGCACGATGTCCGTCATGTCGTACGGGATGTTGGGTTCGGCGGGTATCACGTTCACGAGGTCTGGATCACGGCGTTGGGGATCGTCGCTCGTCGGCGCGAGGGGCGGATCGTCGAGATTGTTCTGCGGCAGAAATGAGAGGAGGTGGCGGATCTGTTCGAACGCATCCGCTTCATCGGCGCAGAGGAACTGCGCGACGCCGCTCTTCGCGTTGTGGGTGAGCGCGCCGCCGAGCTCCTCGAACGTCACATCTTCACCGGTGACGGTTTTGATGATCTCTGGCCCGGTGATGAACATCTGCGAGATCTTGTCAACCATCAAGATGAAGTCGGTGATGGCGGGGCTGTAGACGGCGCCGCCGGCGCACGGACCCGCTATCAGCGAGATCTGCGGAATGACTCCCGACGACTGGACATTGCGCCAGAATATTTCTGCGTAGCCGCCGAGGCTGACGACGCCTTCTTGAATACGGGCGCCGCCCGAATCGTTGATGCCGATCATCGGGCAACCGACCTTGAGCGCGAGATCCATGATCTTGCAGATCTTCTCGGCGTAGACTTCGCCGAGCGACCCGCCCATGACGGTGAAGTCCTGCGAGAAGATACAGACCTGCCGGCCGTCGATCGAACCATGTCCTGTGATGACGCCATCGCCGATGAACTTGACATCGCCCAGGCCGTACGCGTCGGACCGGTGCACGGCGAATGCGTCGGTCTCGACGAAACTGCCGGGGTCGAGCAAGGCTTCGATGCGCTCACGGGCGGTCAACTTTCCGCGGCCGTGCTGGCGCTCTATCGCGGCCTCTCCGGCGGGTGCCGCCGCTTCCGCGCGTTTACGCGCGAGAAGATCCATCTTCGCGTCGTGATTCATCGACGCGGGGTGTTCCTCGCCAGGGGTGCGCCTACCCGCCGAGCGAATCGAATCGAATGGCACGCGTTGTGTTGCTGCAGTTCGATACCGATCCCGGATGCGCCGACCACCGCGCGCTCGTCGCGAGTGTCTATCCGGAGTTCGCGGAAGCCGAGCCGCGCTGGCCGGTGTTCTTCGAAACGCTCGCACAGCAGCGTCCGGAGATCGTCGTGATTTCGTGCGGTAAGCTGCCGTCTCACGGCCGCGAAGCTGCGCGCTATATCAATGAAGGCTTCAACACGCGAAACATGGAGGTGCTGCTCATCGACGTGGAGCCGAGAGAACGTGCGCGTACGCGCGCGGCGGCGCCGGATTCGGAGATCGTCGATCGAGAACGTCTATCCGACGAGCTTCGTAGGCTGCTCGCCGATCAGCGCGCTACGACCGCGCGCGGCTGAGAACGTTCAGCGCCGTTCTCAACTGGACTGCATCGCCGTTCGCCACGTCGTCCGGGAACACGCCGCGCCGTTCGAGCGGGCGGCCGTCCGGGCCGCGAATGTCCATGGTGGCGACGCGCAATAGACCGCCGTCAGCGAGTGGAACCTCGGCGTCAACACCCATGACCTTGCCCGCCGTGCGCGTGCCGACGATGGTCGCGCGCCGGTAGAATTGCAGCGCGCGCGCGAGCGTTTCGGCGCCGCTCGACGTCGCCGAATCGACGAGTACGACGACGTTTCCCCGATACGCGGTGCCGGTGCTCGCGTCGGCGGTGAATGAGTAGGACTCGAAAGCAGGCCAGCGGCCGGTCGCGGTCGAGATCAGCGCTCCTCTTGGAAGAAATGCTCCGGCGGCCGCGTCTACCGAGGAGACCTGTCCGCCGGGATTGCCGCGCAGATCGAGAATCAACGCCGGCTTCCGTCCTTCGATTTCCAGTGCCCAACCTATCGCCGTCGACAAGTTGTCTGGAAACGATGCGATGCGGACATACCCGACGCGCGGCGTGAGATCGCGCCACGTGATCGTGGGCGCCCTCGAATCGAGTTCGTCGGCGCGAAGGTCCGCCGGCGAATAGACGGCCGTGTGGCTGTCTCCGAGCTGCGCGAGCATGGCGCGCAACAGCGCGTAGCGCGCAGCGGTCGTGGGAGCAGCTTCCACAAGCGGCCGATAGTGCGCGACGAGACTCATCCACGGGATTCCGTGGAACGTCGGGTCGACATAACGGTCTGTGACGGTATCGGCGACTGCATCGAATACGCGCCTACCGACCGGTTCGGCCTGGAGTTGAGCCCGGACGAGAAGGAGCGGCACGAGGATTGCGGCCGCGACCACGCATGCGACCACGCGTCTTCGCGCGATCCGGCGCCGATGGATCGGCCAGTACGGTACGGCCGAAAGTTCCCAGTTCACGCGCTTATCGTTCTCCGCCTGGCCACTTCGACGGCCGGGCGGGAACCCCCGCGCGCGCGTCGCAATGTAGCGGCTGTGACGGCTGCATATGAGGTTGAGAAATGATCACCCGCCGCCGCTGGGAGCGCGTGCGCGTCAAGCTCGATGTCGTCGTGTTTGACGCAAAAGGCGAGAAGATCACGACGGCGGCGACGAGCGACATCTGCGAATCGGGCATGGGCGTCACGAGTCCGCTGCCGCTCGAGGTGGGCGCGACCCAAGGCTTCACCGTGGCCGCGATCTTCCCGCAGCCGTACAAGGGGATCGTACGCTGGAGCACGCCGACGGGGCGGGGTACCGAGTGCAACGTCGGCATCGAGATCACCGGAGAAACGCGCGCGCAAGCCGATGCGCTGCGCGCCGCGGTCGCGCGCTGGCGCGCGCAAGTCTCGAAGGGCTTGCAACCCTAAAGGATGCTAGAAGGGGCCGACGTGAGTCGGCCTTCGCGTCGGCCCCTTCAAAGAAAACCGGGCCGACTAGCGTCGGCCCCTTCAGCAAATCGGCCCTTCAACAAGCCGCTTCAACAAATCATCTGGGGTAGAGCCATTGCTCGAGCGTTGTGTGGCGCACGCCGCTCTCGCCGCCGAGTTCGCGGCGAAGCTCGCCGAACGTGCAGCACGATTCGGCGACCGCATCGTGTTTGTGAATGCTCTCGTAATTTATCTGACGTGCGAATACGAACCCATCGTCTGCGACGTCAGCGAACGCATCGGCTGCGAAGCGCAGCATCTCGCGGACAACGTCCTCGACAAAGCGCGGCGTGGCATGCGCTTTGTTGACGACGAAGAGCTCATCCGGCCGCTTCAAAAGGTCGTACGTCTCAGAGGACATCGACTGCTCGACGATCTCCACGAGCATCGCGACATCCGCCGCGCGGTCAGCACCGATGAACAACGTTCCTCGGCCGCGCTGATTATGCGTGGCCACAGGCATGAGGCTGAGCAGCCGCTCGATCTCACCCGGTTCGACGCCGGCGGTCGCAAGGCGTGCGCGCGCGTCTTCAGCCACCATCGTCTGTGCGCACGGGCACGCGGTTATGCCTTCGGCCTCGACGCCGATGAGCCGGCGCCGATGACTGCTAGAAACGACCGCTCGGGCAAGGACCGTATAAAACTCGCGCGTGTCTTTCCCACCGGCCGGCGTCACGCGCGGCAGCGTGATCTCAGCGCGCGCCGTCACCTCGGCGCGTTCAGCGCGCTGGCTTTGCACGACGCGGTCGGCGATGGCGAGCGCAATTTCGTCGATGCCGCGCTCATCTGCAACGATGACGTCGGACAACGCATCCTCGAGATCTTGCGAGAACCGCGACATGTGGACGCCGCTGTGCTGCGCGTCGAGGTCGGCGAAGATATCGAACGTCGCGATCGTCGTGCGCAGGCCCGCGAACCCTGCGCCGAGGGTGACGAGCGACCGGACGCCGGTGACGCCCGCGCGGTTCAGCGCGAGCGAGACCGCGGGCCGCGATTCCTGAATATCCTTACGAACCCGCGTAAGGACGCCATCGCCGGAAAGTCGGACGCCGCTTGCATCGATCCGCGCAGCCAGCTCGCCCACCGACCGGCTCAAAACCGGGTGGCGCAGATCCGGCGCGATCTCGGCGAGGGGCACGAGCACGAACGCACGCTCGGCTAAGCCGGGGTGCGGGACTTGGACGTCGACGTCGTCGATCACGAGTTCATCGTACAGGAGCAGGTCTAAGTCGATCGCGCGAGGACCCAGCTTGCCGTTGCCCCGCCGTCCGACTGCGCGCTCCACGTCATGCAGCGCGGTGACGAGCGCATCCGGCGCCAGGGCCGTCGTCCCGATGCATGCGAGGTTGAGGAAATCCGGCTGTTCGCTCGTACCTACAGGCACGGTGTCGTACGGCGACGACACTCGGGAGACATCGACGAACTCGCGCAAGCGAGCGAGCGCTGCGGCGACGTTGCCGCGGCGGTCACCGATGTTCGATCCGATCGCGATCGCGACGTTGTGCTTTGCGTCATTCATCTCTCGATGCGGAAAGTTCGCACGAGCCCACGACCATCCCGTCATTATCCTTGACAATGTTGCATTGACGGCAGTATGATTTTCGTGAGCCTCAAGCGGGGGCCGCTCTACACGCACCGATCGGCGAGCGGGCGCACAACTGCCCGCATCCGAGTTGCGTAACCCGGGCGTAGCGATTGGGTATGATCCCCAATCGACCGAAAGCCGATGCGAATCCCCGTTTTTATCGGGCACCGGTGCAGCAAGGACCGGCACACGCTTGAGGCCATTCTCACCAACGTTTCAGTCCCGGGAGGGCCGTGCGGTCCTCTCTTTTCGCGTAGCGGGGCAACGGGCAGCGGATTTGAACGGAAGTGTCGAATACTTACGTATATAGTATAGGTCTGACGGGACGCGCGGCGCGCAAGCTCGTGCGGGATCCCGGGCCGAAGGAGTCACCGATCTTATGTCCATGTGGGAACCATTCACCGAGCGAGCGCGACGGAGCATCGTCTTAGCGCAAGAAGAAGCGCAGCGCCTCGGCAACAACTACATCGGAACCGAACACATCCTGTTAGGTATCATCAGCGAAGGCGAAAGCCTGGCCGCAAAAGTGCTCGAGACGCTTGGCGTCAACTTGGCCAAGGTCCGCGCCGAGGTCGAGGCTATCGTCGGCCGCGGCGGTCAGACCGTCCAACAGGAGATGGTGTTCACGCCGCGCGCGAAACGCGTCATTGAACTCGCCTTCGAAGAGGCGCGTCAGTTAAGCCACAACTATATCGGCACAGAGCACCTGCTGCTTGGCCTCATCCGCGAAGGCGAAGGCGTCGCCGCGCGCGTCCTGACGAACCTCGGCGTTGATCCCGCCAAAGTGCGCGTCCAGACCACATCGCTGCTCGGCGCCGAACAGCAAACCCAGAGCGGCCAGGCAAAGGGCAAGAGCAAAACGCCGACGCTCGACGCGTACGGCCGCGATCTCACCCAGCTCGCCCGCGAGGGTAAACTCGACCCGGTCATCGGCCGTGCCACCGAGATCGAGCGCGTCATCCAGATCCTCTCGCGCCGCACGAAGAACAACCCTGCGCTCATCGGCGAACCCGGCGTCGGCAAGACCGCGATCGCCGAAGGCCTCGCTCAGCGCGTGATCTCCGGCGACATACCGGACCTGTTACGCGACAAGCGCGTCATCACGCTCGATCTCGCCGGCCTCGTCGCCGGCACGAAGTATCGCGGCGAATTCGAAGAGCGCATGAAGCGCGTGATGGAAGAGATCCGCGGCGCCGCCGGCGAGATCATCCTCTTCATCGATGAGCTGCACACGCTCGTCGGCGCGGGTGCCGCCGAAGGCGCGATCGACGCGAGCAACATCATCAAGCCTGCGCTGGCGCGCGGCGAACTGCAATGCATCGGCGCCACCACGCTCAACGAATTCCGCAAGCATATCGAGAAAGACTCAGCGCTCGAGCGGCGCTTCCAATCGGTCATGGTCGGTGAGCCTTCGGTCGAAGAGACGATCGAGATCCTGAAAGGCCTGCGCGACCGTTATGAAGCGCACCACCGCGTGAAGATCGGCGACGATGCTTTGGAAGCGGCGGCGCGCCTCTCCGATCGCTACATCACCGACCGCTTCTTGCCCGATAAGGCTGTCGATCTCATGGACGAAGCAGCCTCGCGCGTTCGCCTGCAATCCACGGCGATGCCGCCGGAGATCCGCGAGATCGAGAATGAGATCCGCAAGGTCAAAGCCGAGAAAGAAGCGGTCATCAAAGCCCAGGAATTTGAGAAGGCCGCGCAAGTCCGCGACCGTGAGGAGAAGCTGCGCACGAAGAAGCAGCTCTTGGAAGCGGAGTGGTCGGAGAAGCGCACGGGCAAGGGAGAGTCGGTCAACACCGTCGGCGCCGACGAGATCGCGCACATCGTATCGACGTGGACGCGCATCCCGGTCAGCAAGCTGCGGGAAGAAGAGACGAAGAAGCTTCTCTATATGGAAGACGCGCTGCACAAGCGCATCATCGGACAAGACGAAGCGGTCAAAGTCATCACGCGCGCGATCCGTCGCGCTCGCGCCGGGCTGAAGAGCCCGAAGCGCCCGATCGGCTCGTTCATCTTCCTCGGTCCGACGGGCGTCGGCAAAACCGAACTCGCCCGCACGCTTGCGGAGTTCATGTTCGACGATTCCGAGTCGATGATCCGCATCGACATGTCGGAGTACATGGAGAAGTACGCGGTCTCGCGGCTCGTCGGCGCACCTCCCGGCTATGTCGGGTATGAAGAAGGCGGCCAGCTCACCGAAGCCGTGCGCCGGCGCCCCTACGCGGTCGTGCTCCTCGATGAGATCGAGAAGGCGCATCCGGACGTGTTCAACCTCTTGCTGCAAGTGCTCGAGGACGGGCGGCTGACGGATTCGCAAGGCCGCGCCGTGGATTTCAAAAACACGGTCATCATCATGACGAGCAACGTCGGGTCAGCCGGGATGCAGCGCTCCGCGGAGATCGGGTTCCGGCCGATCAAAGACGAGGGTTCGCCTACCGTGAAGCACGAGCGGATGAAGAACAAGATCCTCGAGGAGATCAAGCATCTCTTCCGGCCGGAGTTCCTCAATCGCATCGACGAAGTCGTGGTCTTCCATCAGCTCGACCTGCCGCAGATCAAGGAGATCGTCGGACTCGAACTCGCCAAAGTCGTGAAGGAACTCGAGAACCAGCACATGACGCTCGAGGCCACCGACGCGGCTCGCGAACTTCTGGCCAAAGAAGGATGGGATCCGGCGATGGGAGCGCGTCCTTTGCGCCGTGCCATCCAGCGCATGGTGGAAGACCCGCTCTCCGAAGAGCTGCTGCGCGGCACGTTCAAGGTCGGCGACCACATCCTGTTCGACGCCGAAGACGGCAAGAGCGTGTTCCGCAAATCCGGTGAGCCGCTCAAGCCGCCGCCGCTCGAACCTTCGAGCCCCGAGATCAGCGGAACGTAAAGAAGCGTAGTCATAGGCCGCCGCGAAACGGCGGCCTATGGACTGGAACGCGGTTTCCGCGCTTTCCTCGCTCGCCACGTTTCTTGTCGTGGCCGCTTCAGCCTTGGCTGCGCTGTTGCAACTGCGGCACATCCGCGCGGCGAACCAGATCACCGCGTCGCTCGAATTGATGACCCGGGTTTCGAATCCTGAATTCCAGCGCGTCCTTCAATACGTCTTTCATGGCGAGCTCGATCGCAAGCTCGAAGATCCAGAATATCGCGCCGAACTCCTGAAGACGCCGGTTGATCTCGCGCGGCATCCGGAGGCATCGCTCCTCGCAACGTGGGAGCAGATGGGTTCCATCATCAAACTCGGGCTGACGTCCGAAGCGGCCTTCATGGATACGACGAGCATGCAGTGCATCGCCGCGTGGAACAAGCTCGTCCCGGTCATCGCATTTATACGGCGGGCCCGCGGGTCCCAAGTGTACGACAACTTCGAGTGGCTCGCATCGAGGTCGATGATGTGGGAGGCGCGTCACCCCGACGGTACGTACCCAAAAGACACGCCGCGCCTGCGGCTTGAAGACACCCTGCCGGAGTAGCGCATGTCGATCGAGGCTTGGAATACTCTTCTCTCCGGATCCACGTTTGCCGTGGTCGCAGCTGCCGCCATCGCGGCCATCGTGCAACTCCGCCATTTGCGCGCGAGCAACCAGCTCAACGCGCTCTTGACTGTACTCGAGACGTGGCAGGACAGCCAGTTCCAAGAATGCATGAAATTCGTTCGCGACGATCTCCAGGAAAAGGTCAAAGATCCGACGTTTCTCGAGAGCCTTCGGGATGCTTCGGGTGAGCGCGGCGCCCACCCCGAGTTGCTCGTCTGCGACTGGTTCGAACAAGTCGGTTCGTACATGAAACACGGGCTGCTCGACGAGCGCCTGTTTCTGGACCTGATCAGCGGAACGGCAGTGCGGTACTGGAGAAAGCTCGCCCCTGTGACGTCACAGTTGCGCGCGCGCAGAGGTGCGGCGGTCTATGAAAACTTCGAATATCTTGCCGTGCGCGGTCGGATCTGGAACAAGAAATTTCCGGATGGCACGTATCCCCGCGGCACCCCGCGATTCGCCGAGTTGGAAGCGATGGACGCGGGGACGCCGGGCGTGGCGTCAAAGCCCTAGATCATGCCAACACTGGGAATCCTCGTCGGCGGCGGCCCTGCGCCCGGCATCAACGGCGTCATCGGAGCGGCGGCCATCGAGGCGATCAACGAAGGCTGCTCGGTCATCGGCATCTACGACGGCTATCGATGGCTGGCGCGCGGAGACGCCGCGCACGCGACCTCGCTGCGCATCGAAGATGTAAGCCGCATCCATTGGACCGGCGGCTCGATCTTGCGGACCGCGCGCACGAATCCGGCGCAAGATGAGAAGACGCTGACGAATTGCGTGAACGCGCTGCGCGAACTCGGGATCACGCACTTGCTGTGCATCGGCGGCGATGACACGACGTTCGGTGCGGCCAAGATCGCTGAAGCCACCGGCGGCTCTATCCGCGTCGCGACCGTGCCGAAGACGATCGACAACGATCTCCCGCTGCCCGACAATATGCCGACGTTCGGCTTCGAGACGGCGCGCGCCGTCGGAGCCGGCATCGTCGAGACGCTGATGGAGGACGCGCGCACGACACAACGCTGGTATCTCGTGATCAGCATGGGCCGCAAATCCGGCGCGCTGGCGGTCGGCATCGCCAAAGCCGCCGGCGCGACGCTGGCAGTCATTCCCGAACAGTTCGCCTCTACGCCCGCGTCGCTGGATCTCGTGGCAAACGTCATCGTCGGCAGCATGATCAAGCGGAGCGCGAGCGGCGCCGATCACGGCGTCGCGGTGATCGCTGAAGGCATCGCCGAGCGATTGGACGAGCGCGAACTCACCGGCTTGAAGGACGTCGAGCGCGATCCATATGGCCACGTGCGCCTCGCCGACATCGACCTTGGCGCCATCATCAAGAGCACGGTGATGGCACGGCTCAAGGATCTGCGGCTGAACATCGGCGTGGTGACCAAAGACGTTGGATACGAATTGCGCTGCGCTAAGCCGGTACCGTTCGACGTCGAATACACCCGCACGCTCGGCTATGGAGCCGTGCGGTACTTGCTTGGCGGCGGATCGGGTGCGATGGTCGCTTTGCGCGGCGGACACGTCGCGCCCGTGCCGCTCGCAGAGATGATCGACCCTCAGACCGGCCGCATCCGCGTGCGCGTCCTTGATACGCGCTCAGAGGCCTACGAGGTCTGCCGCAAATATTCGATCCGTCTCGAGCCGGCCGATCTCGAAGAGCCGCGGCTCGGACCGATCGCAGCCAAAGTCGGCTTGACCCCGACCGAATTCGCGCGGCGTTTCTCTGCCGCCTCGAAGGTGCTCTGACCCTACGTTATGTTGGGCGGACGTTTATCGTCCGCCGGCGGACCATAAAGGTCCGCCCTACCGGCGGACCATAAAGGTCCGCCCTACCGGCGGACCATAAAGGTCCGCCCTACCGGCGGACCATAAAGGTCCGCCCTACATTGGAGCCGGGTGAGCGCGCTTCACGAGGCGCACAATTGTGCCGAATTCAGTCGCGTCGTAGTGCACGTCGTCCATCAGGCAGCGCATGAGAAAAATGCCAAGGCCGCGGACGCCGCGCTCGGACGGCGCTATCGCGCCGCCTTTGGTGCCGAGTTCGAATCCACCGCCGCGATCCTCTATCTCAAACGCGACGTCACCGCCATCGTCGCAATGACAGCGCATCGTGAATTGCCCTCCGGTGACGTGACCATGCTCGACCGCGTTGTTGCACGCCTCGCCGACAGCAAGCACGATATCGGAGACATCCCACTGGCCAAAGCCGGAGCGACGGGCAAATGCCCGCGCTGCTCGCCTGGCCGCGCGGACGGCCGAAGGTGCGCTCGGAAACTGCGCTTCAAAATCAACCATTAGAATCTCGCTGCTATAACCATACCCACACCTGGGCATGCCAACCGCGAATCGCTCTCGTTCTACCGCTTACTTGCTGATATTCACCCACGAGATCAGATTTACGCCGAAATAGTATCCAAATTCGCGGAAATCGCGGCTCTGCATCACGGCGAAATCGGCTCGCTTGCCCAGCTCGATGCTGCCCGTCTCCTCATCTGGACCGATTGACCTTGCTGACACTGCTGTCACGGCTGCGATCGTTTCGGCGACGGTCATGTGAAGCCGGCGTCGCGCGAGATGCGCGACCGTCTGCAAAGAGAAGCACGGGCTCGTGCCCGGATTGAAATCCGTCGCAAGCGCTACCGGAACACCCGCGGCAATCAATGCACGCGCCGGGGCGTAACGCTCAAGCCCGAGATATTCCGTCGTGGTCGGACATAGCACCGCGACGCAGCCCGCGCGTGCGAGCCCGGCGATGTCGGAGGGCTCGGCGAAATTCAGATGATCCGCCGACGTGCAGCGCAGTTCTGCGGCAAGCGCGCTGCCTCCGGAATGCGCGAGCTCGTCCGCGTGGATGCGAAGCCGCAGACCGCGCTCCGCGCATGCGCGCAGAAAACGTCGGCACTGCTCGACGCTGAAATAGCCTGCTTCACAAAAGGCGTCGGCGAACCGAGCGATGTGTGCGGCGCTGATCGCCGGAAGCGTTTCTGAGATCAGCATAGCGACAAATGCGTCGGCGTCGGTGAATTCGGGCGGAAGCGCGTGCGCGCCGCAGAACGTGGCCACGACGTGCGGCAGCGCCGAGTCCGCGTCCAGCGTTTTGAGTGCCGCAAGCATGCGGCACTCGCCTTCGGTGGTCAAGGCGTATCCCGTCTTCACTTCGGCGGTCGTGGTGCCGTGGTCGGCCATGAGGGAGAGCCGGCGAGCGCCGAGCTGTACGAGTTCGACGTCCGACATCGCGCGCGTCTGTTCAACCGTGTGCGCGATGCCGAGGCGCGGCTTCCGGCCGGCGCTAATATCGTCGAAATCTTGAACGCGATCGCCCGCAAAAAGCGCGTGCGTGTGCGCATCGATCATGCCCGGCATCACGACGGCCCCGTGAACATCGAACTCTTCAAACGCATCGCCGCGCTCTTCGCGTACGTCGGACAGTCTCGCCCGGCATTCAGCGTACGACCCGACGGCGGCGATTCGGCCTGCACGCACGACCACGGTTCCGTCTTTGATAATGCCAAGGGCTGCCTCGTCTGCGGGCAGCACGCCGTGGGCTTGCGCGAATGGGGCAAGCGTCAGCAGGGTCGCGTTGACGACCGCGAAGTCTCGCTCGTTTCTTACCACGTGATCTGCAAGGAGTCGATCGATTCGAGGTTCAGGTAGTATGCGGCAGACGCCGCGACCGCGGCGAGCGGCGCGAGCCCGACGAGCTCGCATCGCTCGACGCCGACGCCGCGATCGCCGGCTTCGCGACGGACGATCTCTGCGACCCGGTAAAGCGGTATGGCTCGATAGTCCAAGACGTTCATCGAGACTTGCACCCGGTTCTCGCCGATGACGAATCCTTTCGCTTGGAGTCCGAAGAAGCCGCCGCTGGTCTGGCGGACGCCGGCCGCGATCCGCTCTGCGAGCGCGAGATCGTTGGTCCGAAGATCGACATTGAATGCGATGAGGAAATCGCGCGCGCCGATCGCCACCGCGCCGGCGCTCGGGTGCAGCACGGGCTCTCCCACGTCCGGACGCCGTTCGGGCGTTTTGACGGCCTCGAGCAGACCTTCGAACTGTCCCTTGCGCACGTCCGCGAGCCGGCGGCGCTCCGGCCGTGTGGCGGCCGCGCCGTAGTAATAGGAAGGCACGCGCGCGCGCTCCCAAATGGCCTGAGCGCAGCGATGCGCCAAAAGCACTGCGTCGTCCATCGTTGCGTCGCCGACGGGGATGAACGGGATGACGTCGACGGCGCCCATGCGCGGGTGCTCGCCTTTATGGCTTCGCAAATCGATGAGTTCGACTGCTTTTTCGGCGAGCCGTACCGCTGCGCCGAGCACGCCGTCACCGGTGCCGACAAGCGTGATGACCGAGCGATTGTGCGCTTCATCGGAACTGACATCGACGACCGTGACGCCGTCGCCGGCAGCAGCGGCAGCGCGTACCGCTTCGATCACATCGATGCGGCGCCCATCCGAAATGTTCGGCACGCATTCGAAGACCTTCGCCATCGATGCGACCGCTTGGCCTCCGGCAGGCCGCTCCCCTTGCGCGCGACAATTCTACGGCATGGCAGTCATCGAAAGCCGGATCGACGTCTCGTCGCCGTCGTTTACAGCAAACCGCGACTACATGCTCGGCCTGCTCGACGAATTGCGATCGCGGACGGCGCAAGCCGCCGCCGGCGGCGGACCGGAAGCGATGGCCAAGCACACGTCGCGCGGCAAACTTCCCGTGCGCGAACGCATCGCGCGGCTGTTGGATCCGCGCTCGGCATTCCTCGAATTTTCAAGCCTCGCCGCGTGCGACATGTACGACGGCGATGCGCCGTCGGCCGGTCTCGTCACCGGAATCGGCGTCGTGGAGGGGCGCGAGTGCGTCGTCATCGGCAACGACGCGACCGTCAAAGGCGGCACGTACTACCCGATGACGGTCAAGAAACATCTGCGCGCGCAAGAGATCGCGGAGCAGAACTATCTGCCGTGCATCTATCTGGTCGACTCCGGCGGCGCGTTTTTGCCGCTGCAAGACGAAGTGTTTCCCGACCGCGATCACTTCGGGCGGATCTTTTACAATCAGGCGCGCATGTCGGGCAAAGGGATTCCGCAGATCGCAGCCGTCTTAGGGTCGTGCACTGCCGGCGGTGCGTACGTGCCGGCCATGTCCGACGAGACGGTGATCGTGAAAGGCCAAGGAACGATATTTCTGGCCGGTCCGCCGCTCGTGAAAGCCGCGACCGGCGAGGTCGTGAGTGCTGAGGATCTTGGCGGCGCCGATGTGCACACGAAGATCTCCGGCGTCAGCGACCACTACGCCGTGTCCGACGAACACGCGCTTGCGATCGTGCGCGAGATCGTCACGAATCTCAACTCGCGCAAGCGCACGCCGTGGCCGGTGCGAGAGGCCAAACCGCCGCGCCACGATGCACGCGAGCTCTACGGCATCATCCCGAGCGACCGACGAAAATCGTACGACGCGCGCGAAGTGATCGCACGCATCGTGGACGGTTCGGAATTTCACGAGTTCAAAGCGCTCTACGGTCAGACGCTCGTTTGCGGATTCGGCCACATCGAAGGGCAGCCCGTGGGCATCCTCGCGAACCAAGGCGTGCTGTTTTCCGAGAGCGCTCTAAAGGCGACGCACTTCATCGAGTTGTGCTGCCAGCGCGGTGTTCCGCTCGTCTTCCTGCAGAACATCACCGGTTTCATGGTGGGCAAGAAATATGAAGAAGGCGGCATCGCAAAGGACGGGGCCAAGATGGTGATGGCGGTGGCCAACGCCGAAGTTCCGAAATTCACGGTCATCGTCGGCGGATCGTTCGGCGCCGGCAACTACGGCATGTGCGGCCGAGCATATGGTCCGCGGCAGCTTTGGATGTGGCCGAACGCCCGCATCTCGGTGATGGGCGGCGAACAGGCCGCAAACGTGCTGCTGACCGTGAAGCTTGAGCAGTTGGAGCGTCAGGGGCGCTCGCTGACGCCTGAAGAACGCGACGAGTTCATGCGCCCGACCCGCGAGAAATACGAAGCGGAGGGTAATCCGTACCACAGCACGGCGCGGCTGTGGGATGACGGTATCATAGACCCGGCGGACACGCGCGCAGTTCTCGCACTCGGTATCTCGGCATCGGCCAACGCGCCGCTGCCGCCGACGAAATTCGGCGTATTCAGAATGTAGATCGGCGTCATGTAGGGCGAGCGGTGCTCGCCCTACGACGGCGGACCGCGGGCGGGCGATGCTCGCCTTATAACGGGGAACAGAGGAAAGGTCGTTCATGCACGATACCATAGCGATCGATCGCAGCGACGCGGTCATGCGCGTCCGCATGAACAGACCCGACGTGCGCAACGCGCTCGACACACGGATGATCGCGGAATTGACCGAGGCGTTTGCTTCGGTCGGCTCCGATGCGTCGGTCCGAGCGATGGTCCTTGAAGGCGCGGGCAAGATGTTCTCGGGCGGCGCCGATATCAACTACATGCGCCAGAGCCTCGAGCTTTCGCGCGAAGAGAATCGCGCAGATGCGCTGCGGCTTTCGGACATGTTCGCAGCGATCGATGATTGTCCGGTGCCCGTCATCGCGAGAGTGCAATCCGCGGCGCTCGGCGGCGGCGCCGGGCTGATCGCCGCGTGCGATATCGTGATCGCCGCAGACGACGCGATCTTTGGATTCACCGAAGCGAAGCTCGGCATCGTGCCGGCGGTGATTTCGCCGTTCGTGCTGCGAAAGATCGGTGTCGGCCACGCTCGAGCATTATTCACCACGGGCGAACGATTCGGCGCCGCTCGAGCGCTGCAGATCGGTCTCGTGCACCACGTCGTGCCGGCAGCGGACCTGGACAAGGCGCTGGAAGCGACGATCCATGAAGTGCTCGCGTGCGGACCGCAAGCGACTCGGACGGCGAAGATCATCGCGCGAACGGTTCTCGGGCTCGACAAAGACGAGGCGCGCGAATGGACCGCCGCCACGATCGCGCAGCGGCGGAGCAGCGACGAAGGACAAGAGGGACTGCGCGCATTTCTTGAAAAACGGACGCCCAAGTGGCGCTAGCCCGTCCTTTCGAAAGAGTTTTGATAGCAAACCGCGGCGAGATCGCGGTGCGCATCGCGCGAACATGCCGCGCGATGGGTATCCATACTGTCGCCATCTATTCCGACCCGGATAAAGAAGCCGTGCACGTCCGAGCGTGCGATGCAGCGGTGCGGATCGGACCGGCGGCCGCCCGCCAATCGTATCTGCGTGCCGACGCGATCGTCGAAGCCGCTCGAGCCAGCGGCGCGGACGCGATACATCCCGGTTATGGTTTTCTCTCCGAGAACGCGGACTTCGCGGCGGCGTGCTCTGCCGCCGGCATCGCGTTTGTCGGACCGCCCCCGCATGCGATGCGCGCGATGGGTGACAAGATCGCGGCCAAGCGCACTGTCGGCGAAGCGGGCGTGCCGACCGTTCCGGGCTACTTGGGGGACGAACAGTCCTTTGAGGTATTCGAAGCGGAAGCCAAGCGTATCGGAGCCCCGCTTCTGGTGAAGGCCGCCGCCGGCGGCGGCGGCAAGGGCATGCGAATCGTGCGCGATCCGGCCGATCTGCGGTCCGCGATCGAGGGCGCTAAGCGTGAGGCAGGCGCTGCGTTCGGCGACGACACGGTTTTCCTGGAGCGCTATCTCAGCGCGCCGCGGCATGTGGAGATCCAAGTACTTGCCGACGCGAGCGGCGCGTGCATCCACCTCGGCGAGCGCGAGTGCTCGGTCCAGCGCCGCCATCAAAAAGTTCTCGAGGAGACGCCATCGACCGCCGTCGACGCCGCTCTTCGCGCGCGCATGGGCGCGGCCGCGGTACAAGCCGCTCTTGCCGTCGGCTATGTCAACGCCGGCACTGTCGAGTTCATGCTCGACGCCGACGGATCGTTCTACTTCCTTGAAATGAACACGCGGCTGCAAGTCGAGCATCCCATCACCGAGTCTGTCTTAGGAATCGACCTCGTTCGCGAACAGCTCTGGATCGCCGCCGGCAAGCCGCTCGCGTTTTCTCAGGACGAGATGAGACCGCGCGGTCACGCGATCGAAGTGCGAGTGTATGCCGAGGACGCTTCGAACGGATTCTTACCGTGCACCGGAATGATAACGGCGTTCGGTCTCCCCGAAGGACCAGGCATCCGCAACGATGCAGGCGTTGCGTTAGGCACCGTCGTCTCGTCCGACTACGATCCGATGCTCGCAAAACTCATCGTCTCCGATCGCACGCGTGGGGCATGCATCGAGCGCCTGACGGCGGCTCTCGACGACTACCGCATCGGAGGCGTCGGCTCGAACCTTCCATTTCTTCGCTGGCTTGTGAGCCACGAGGCATTTCAACGCGGCGAGACCACGACCGATTTCATTGAGCGCCATTTCACCACGAGCGCGCTTGCGCATGAGGGCGATCAAGAACTCGCGCTGATGGCCGCGGCCGCGGCGCTCGGTTTCGGCTTCGAGCGCTCTCGCCCGCCGGACCCGTGGCGAGCGCTCGGGCCGTGGCGGCAGTCGCAGGCCGAACGCACCGTCCACTTCGGTCGGCCTCTTGCGAGCGACGTCCGGCTGACATGGGATCCGCGCGCCTCGGCGTGGTGGTGCTCCGCGGGCGATCGAACTACGCGCGTGTCTACAACGGGCAACGGCGAGTTTGTCGCGCAGGTAGACGGCACTGAGCGCCCGTTCGTCGCGTGGCCGTTGCGCGGCGGCATCGGCGTCGCCTTCGACTCATTCTTTGCCGACTGTGTGCTTGCGCTGCCGCCCGCGGTCGCCGAAAGCGCGAAAGGCCACCGCCATGCCGCGCATGGTTCGACCGGATCGGTCGCCGCGCCGATGAGCGGAACGGTCGTCAAAGTCGCCGTGGCGCCCGGTGCAGACGTCGAAGCGCACCAAGTGCTCGTCGTCATGGAGGCGATGAAGATGGAGCATAGCATCGCCGCGCCGCACGCGGGCTGCGTCGCGGAGATTTCGGTCGCTCAAGGTGATACCGTGGCCGCAGGCGACGTCCTCGTGCGCATCGACGCATGAGCGAGATGCCGAGCCGCGTCACCGTGGTCGAAGTTGGGCCGCGCGACGGCCTGCAGAACGAAAAAGAGATCGTTCCGACCGAACGCAAAGTCGCGTTTATCGAAGCGCTCGCCGACGCAGGCCTTCCTGTCGTGGAAGCGACCTCGTTCGTAAGCCCCAAATCTATACCGCAACTCGCCGACGCGGATGACGTGATGCGTCGTGTCCGATTTCGCAACGGCGTGCGCTATCCGGTCCTTGTGCCGAACGAGCGCGGGTTGGATCGCGCGATCGCCGCCGGCGCGCGCGAGATCGCCGTGTTCACCGCCGCTTCTGAATCTTTCGCGCGTGCGAATATCAACGCGTCGATCGCCGAATCGATCGGGCGATTCGAACCCGTCGTCCGGCGTGCGAAGACACAAGGCATGCGCGTGCGCGGCTATGTCTCGACGTGCTTCGGTTGTCCGTACGAGGGAGAAGTCGCGCCGCACGCTGTCGTCGACGTCGCGTCGCGACTGCTGGCCCTCGGCATCGATGAGCTTTCGATCGGCGACACGATCGGCGTCGCGACGCCGAATCAGGTCGTCGAACTGTGCGGCCTGCTTTTCGCGCACGTAGAAGCCGCGCGCTGCGCGATGCATTTCCACGATACGCGCGGCACGGCGCTTGCCAACGTGCTCGCGGCGCTGCAGTGCGGTGTCTCGATCTTCGATAGCGCCGCCGGCGGCTTCGGCGGCTGTCCGTACGCGCCGGGCGCCGCCGGCAACCTCGCAACAGAAGATCTCATCTACATGCTGCACGGCATGAAGATCGAGACCGGCGTTTCCCTGGAAAAGGTCGTCGCCGCAACTTCACTCATCGCAGGCGACCTTTCTCACGCACCAACGAGCAAGGCCTGGCAAGCTCTTGCAAAATAATCGTAGGGCGGACCTTTCTGGTCCGCCGGCGGACGACAAACGTCCGCTCCTCATGGGAAGCAATGCCCACAGGTCCGAGTTCATGAACTTCGAAGTCTAAGACGTTATGATAGATAACGCCTCAGCGGCCATTCTATCTCTTGCGCGCGGCCGCGCGCGCTGGTTCTGGATCCCGATGGCAGCGTGGTCGCTGCTCGCGATCGCCAACTTCAGGGATCCCTCAGCGCTCTTCTTGTGCGCATTCGTCGCCGCGATGTTCACCACGTTCTGGTATTTCGCGTCGCAAGGTCAAGGCTGGCCGTTCCTCGTCGGCGCGATCCTTGCCGGCGTGAACGCGCTGGTCGGCTTGCTGTCCATCCTTGGAATCATACCGGGCCTCATAGCAGCGTTCGTGTGTTGGCGCCTGTGGGATTCGTACGTCACGTGCTCAAGTCTAGAGTCGACGAAAGCGCTCCATGCGCAACTCGTCGACCGTCTTACGATCCCATCGCGGCTCGCAGGCCAAACCCCGCGCAACGTATTCAAACCGGACTTACCACGCCGCGTCGCCGAAGAATCCGACGCGCCCGCGCCGGCGCCTTGGCAGCCATATCGCCCGCCGAAAATCATCGACGGACCGCCAGAAGCCACAACCTAGGTGGTCGACGAAGGGCAAGATTTGTAGGGCGGACCTTTATGGTCCGCCGGCTTCCGACGTCACTCGGTGGCTAGCATCACCGACATCGACTGGAATCCCAACTTGCCCGGGCCCGTGAAGCGATTCCAAAATAGGTTGCCGCCGCTTGCGAAAATACCCGTCGAAAGCTTTTGGAAGATCGTCTCCATCTTCACGGTTTGCGATTTATAAAGCCACGCGCCGGGTTCGACATCGATCTGCTCCCCAGCGCCAAGCTCTACTTCGAAAACATTTCCATAGCCTTGCAGCCAGATTACACCAGCATCCGACTGGCACTTGAACGTGTCGATGAAAAAGCCGGTGCCGCCGAAGAACATGCTCGCGGCGCCTTTGACGCGCGCGAATGAATAGCCGATGCCGTTCGTGGCGGCGAGGAATTGATGCTCGCGAACGTCGACCGTCTGGCCCCTTTCCATGTGCATGGCCAAGACGTGGCCGGCGCCATCGCGGCTGAACGCGATGCGCCCCGGCCCACCGGCCTGCGTCACGAAGACCGGCATGCCGGCGAGCATGCGCTTGAGCGCACCTGGCACCGGCATGATGCTGATCTCGACCGAGAGATCTTTCCAGAGCAGTATGTTGTGCTCGAAGTAGATCTTCTCAGACGTGAGTTCGACGTGGAGGACGGGGACGAGTTCGCCTTCGATGTGATACGTGACGCCGCCGAAGGTCTCGTCGCGGGCCTGTGTCGGCAGTAAGACGGGAACGTTCATCAGAGCCTCCAGTCGAGGTGATTGCGATCGGCAGCGGCGATCGCTTCGGGATAACCGGCATCGGCGTGCCGGATGATTCCCATTCCGGGATCTGTCGTGAGCACACGTCGAAGCCGCTCGCGAGCATCGTCGGAACCGTCGGCGACGATGACCATTCCCGCGTGGATGGAGTAGCCGATTCCGACACCGCCGCCATGGTGCACGCTCACCCAGTGCGCGCCGCCGACGGCGTTGATCAGCGCGTTGAGAATGGGCCAGTCGGCTATCGCGTCCGACCCGTCGCGCATCGCCTCCGTCTCGCGATTCGGCGAAGCGACCGAGCCCGCATCGAGGTGGTCGCGCCCGATGACGATCGGCGCTTTCACACGCCCCGTCCGCACGAGCTCGTTGATCTTCAAGCCGAATTTCTCGCGCTCGCCGAAACCGAGCCAACAAATGCGAGCGGGCAGACCCTGGAACTTCACGCGTTCTCGTGCGAGCTCGATCCAACGGCGTAGGTGCCCGTTGTCCGGGAAGGTCTCGAGCAAAGCATCATCAAGAACCGCGATATCCGATGGTTCTCCTGAGAGCGCCGCCCACCGGAACGGCCCTTTGCCTTCGCAGAAGAGCGGCCGAATGAATGCCGGCGTGAAGCCGGGGAAGTCGAACGCATCCTGCACGCCGGCGATCTTGGCTTGCGCTCTGATGTTATTGCCGTAGTCGAAGACCACGGCACCCGCGCGCTGGAAGTCGAGCATAGCGCGGACATGCACGCCCATCGATTCGAGCGCGCGCTGTTCGTAGCGCGCGGGATCCTCTTCGCGAAGCTCCTCGGCGCCATCGAGAGTGAGGCCCGCCGGCACATACCCCGCGAGCGCATCGTGCGCGGACGTCTGATCCGTCACGACGTCGATCGGCGCGTTGCGGCGGCGCATCTCGGGAAAAACGTCGGCCGCATTGCCCAGCAAGCCGATCGAAAGCGCCCGCTTCTCGCAAGCCGCCGCGGAGGCAAGCCCGAGCGCTTCATCTATTGATTGAGCCGCGACGTCGCAATAGCGGCCTTCGATGCGGCGTTGGATTCGCGCGGGGTCGATCTCGACGCATATGGCGACGCCGCCGTTCATCGTCACGGCGAGCGGCTGCGCGCCGCCCATTCCGCCCAAGCCGGCGGTGAGCACGATGCGTCCGGCGAGCGACCCGCCGAAGTGCTTAGCCGCAAGCGCCGCAAACGTCTCATATGTCCCCTGCAATATGCCCTGCGTGCCGATGTAGATCCACGAACCGGCGGTCATCTGGCCGTACATCGTCAGGCCCTGTGCCTCAAGCGCGCGAAACGTCTCCCAGTCCGCCCACTTCGGCACGAGCATGGAATTCGAAATCAAAACGCGCGGCGCGGCTTCGTGCGTCCGCCAGACCGCGACCGGTTTGCCGGACTGGACGAGCAGCGTTTCATCGTTCTTGAGCCGTTTGAGCGTGCGCACGATCGCGTCGAACGCTTCCCACGACCGCGCCGCGCGCCCGCTGCCGCCGTAGACCACGAGATCCTGCGGCCGCTCCGCCACGTCCGGATCCAAATTATTCATGAGCATGCGCATGGCGGCTTCCTGGCCCCAGCCAAGGCAAGTCCGCTCGGGTCCGCGCGGTGCTCGCACGACGCGGCTGGATGACGTGCTCATCAGAGTCTATCCTCTTACTATGTCAGAGTGGACCGATTTCGGCTTCGACGGCGCTGACGAGCTCGCCGCTCGCAAGCAGTTCGCGGGCCGTGGCGATGTCGATGCTCAAATCGCGATCATCATCGAGATGCGGCACGCGGGCCCGGATCGCGCGGTGCGCGATCGCCGTGCCGCGCCCGAACGTGAGCGGCGAGCGGAAATCGAGCGCTTGCGCCGCCTCGAGCAATTCGATCGCGAGGACGTTCTGGAGATTCTCGACTACACGCGCGCACTGACGCGCGGATATAGTGCCCATGCTGACGTGGTCTTCCTGGCCCGCCGACGTGGGAATCGAATCCACGGATGCGGGCGCGCAGAGCGTCTTGTTCTCGCTGACGAGCGCCGCCGCGGTATACTGCGCAACCATGAAGCCGCTGCGCAGTCCGCTTCGCTCGGTGAGGAACATCGGCAAGCCTTCGAGACCATCGAGCAGTTTGTAGACGCGCCGTTCGGAGATCGATCCAAGTTCGGCAAGGGCGATCGCGAGGTAATCCATCGCCATCGCGACCGGCTCGCCGTGGAAGTTCCCGCCGCTGACAAAGGAACCGTCCTCCGGGAAGATCACGGGGTTATCGGTCACCGAGTTGATCTCGAGTTCGATCGTGTCCTTGACGAATCGCACGCAGTCGCGCACCGCGCCGTGCACGACCGGCATGCAGCGAAACGAATACGGATCCTGCACGCGATCGCAGTCGCTGTGCGAGGCCATGACGCCCGAATCGCGCAGCAAGCGCCGCAGATTCGCGCCGACGCGCAGCTGCCCGGCGTGCGGCCGGAGCGCGTTCATGCGTTCGACGAACGGTGCGTCGCTGCCGAGGAAAGCCTCGAGGCTCATCGCACCCGTGATGTCGGCGGCTTTGCACGCGTTCTCCGCGTCGAAAAGCGCGAGCGCGCCGATCGCGGTCATCACTTGCGTGCCGTTGATCAGCGATATCCCTTCCTTATACGACAGGCTGAGCGGTGCGAGCCCGGCGGCAGAAAGCGCGCGGGCGCCGGGCAGCAGCTGACCGTCGTACCACGCCTCGCCCTCGCCCATGAGGACGAGCGCGACGTGCGCGAGCGGTGCCAGATCGCCGGAGGCACCGACCGACCCTTGACATGGCACGACCGGCAGCACGTTGCGGTCCAGCATGGCGAGAAGAAGATCGATCGCCTCTTGCCGGACGCCGGAATTGCCGCGGGCGAGCGAATGCGCACGTAGCAAGACCGATGCGCGCGTCGCGGCGCTTGACAGCGGCTCGCCGACGCCGGTCGCGTGGCTGCGGACGAGGTTGCGCTGCAGTTCGAGTGCGTCCTCGGCCGGTATCTTGACGTTCTTCAAGTGCCCGAAGCCGGTCGTCACGCCGTAGACGCGGTCGCCGGCAGTCACGGTGCGCTCGACGAGATCGCGGGCGGCCGCGATCTTCGCGCGGCACGCATCGGCGAGCGAAACCTTGGCCCCGCGGCGCGCGACCGCTTCGACGAGCGATAACGACAGATTCGTGCCGTCTATAGCGATCGGCCGGGGATTCGTCATGACGCGTCGTTTCGGCTAGCGGCGCGCGCCATCATGCTCGGAGCGGGCGTTCAATCCGCAAACGCTATGGCGACGGCTTCCGAGAGCGTTCGCGCCGGAGAGACGAAGAGCGCGGCGGTCGAATAGACTGCGCGCGCCGAGGCGGGCACGATAGCGCGTTTGAAGCCGAGCTTCTCGGCTTCGGCAAGGCGCCGCGCCGCGCCGCTGACTTCGCGCAATTCGCCGGCGAGGCCGACCTCGCCGAACAGACGACATCGTGCGCGATCGCGCGATCGCGCAGCGCCGAGACGATCGCGACGGCGATCCCAAGATCGACCGCGGGCTCGGTCACGCGCAGTCCGCCCACGACGCTCGCGTAGACGTCGTTCGTGCTGAGCTGCATACCGAGGCGGCGCTCGAGGACCGCGACGATCATGCAGACGCGGTTGTAATCCACGCCGCTGACAAGTCGGCGCGGACTCGAATAGCCGGCTGCGGAGACGAGCGCCTGGACCTCGGCGAGCAACGGCCGAGCGCCAGCCAACGTGGCCACGACCGTGGCTCCCGGCGTGGCTCCGCGCCGTTCGCCGAGAAAGACAAGCGACGGATCGCGCACTTCGCGCAGTCCGCCTTCGGCCATCTCGAAGACGCACACGCCATCTGTGGCCCCGAATCGATTCTTCGTGGCGCGCAGGAGGCGATGCACTCCAAGATGTTCGCCGTCGAACGAGAGCACGACGTCGACAAGATGCTCGAGCACTTTCGGCCCTGCGATCGAACCGTCTTTCGTGACGTGTCCGACGAGCAAGACAGCGCAGCCGCTTTCCTTGCCGAAGCGCGTCAGCATCTGCGCGCACTCGCGCACTTGCGAGACCGAGCCGGGCGCGCCGTCGACGCCGGGCAAGAACACCGTTTGGATCGAATCCACGACAAGCAGTGCGGGGCGCGTTTCGCGCGCCGCTGCGACGATCGCTTCCACGTCGTCAGAAGCGGCTAAGAGGATCTCATCGGAGGCCGCCAAGCGGCCTGCGCGCAGTTTGGTCTGCGCAGCCGACTCTTCGGCGCACGCGTAGAGGATCTTCGATCCCCCTGCGAGCGAACTCGCGACTGCAAGGGCGAGCGTCGACTTGCCGACGCCCGGCGGCCCGGCGACGAGCATCACGCCGCCCGGCACGATGCCGCCGCCGAGCAGATCGTCGAAGTCGAGAATGCCAGTGGATAATCTGCGAGCGGCCGCGTTCTCGACGTCCGCCATACGGAGCGGCGCCGCGTGCGACCGTGCGGCACGGCCGGCGTGGCTCGAGGATTGCTTTTGCAATCTCGGCGCCTCGTCGAAGGAATTCCATGCGTCGCAGGACGGACAGCGGCCGATCCATTTCGGCGCTTCGAAACCGCATGCGCCGCAATAGTAAGTCGTCTGTCGTTTCGCCACGAGCGGTTCTTTCTGCGGCAGGACCGATGTCGCCCGCCACGGGAACATCGCGACTCGCGATTAGACCGCCGCGCGCACCGGCGTGAAAGGATTTCTTGTGGGCGTGGCCCCCCGTCACATTGCGATCGACGGTCCGGTCGCCTCCGGCAAGAGCACGGTCGCGCGGCTTCTCGCGGCGCGTCTCCACTGCTTATTCCTGGACACCGGTGCGCTTTATAGAGCGGTGGCTTACGTCGCGATCGCGCGCGACGTATCGCCGGACGATCCGTTGGCTGTGGGGCGGCTCGTCGATACGCTCGATCTTCGCATCGAATCCGATTCCCGAACCGCGCTCGGTTACCGTCTGCTTGCGGACGGCGTGCCGCTCGAAGTCGAATTGTTCTCCACGGCGGTCTCACGCGCGGTATCGCCCATCGCCGCGATGCCGCACGTCCGCAAACAGCTCATCGACGTGCAGCGTGAGTTCGCGCGCGGCGAAGACGTGGTGATGGCCGGCCGCGACATCGGCACGGTGGTGTTGCCGGACGCGCGCTTCAAGTTCTATCTCACCGCGAGCCTCGACGCGCGAGTGGATCGCCGTCTCGCCGAACTGCGGGCGGGCGGCAGTTCGATGAGCCGCGAGGCGCTGCGCGCCGAGATCGAAATGCGCGATTTGCGGGATTCGTCGCGCACCGCTTCGCCGCTCGTCAAAGCTCCGGATGCCGTCGAGTTCGATACGTCGGGCATTCCGGTCGAAGAAGTCGTCGCACGGCTCGAGAACGCGGTGACTGCGGCCCCGTGAGCGTCTACATGGCCGCCAAGGCGTTATTCCGTCCGCTGACCGCGGCGCTGTTCGCGGCGCACGCCGTCGGCGCGGACAACGTGCCCGCAACCGGTCCGCTTGTCGTGGCCGCGAACCATCGATCGTACCTTGATCCGCCGCTGCTCGGCACGTGGTTTCCCCGCGTGCTGCACTACATGGCCAAGCGGGAGCTCTTCGCAAACCCGTTGATCGGCGCGATCTTGCGCAGCGTCCACGCGTTTCCGGTCGAACGCGACCGCCCCGATCTCGGCGCGATCAAGCACGCGCTCGAAACACTGAAGCGCGGTGAGTGCGTCGGGATTTTTCCGGAAGGCAGGCGCAATCGTGACGGCGTTGCGAAAGCGCGCGGCGGCGCCGTTTTGATCGCGGCCACCGCGCGGTGCCCGATCGTGCCGGTCGGACTCGTCGGCACGGATCGCGCCGCACGCCGATTGCGCGGCGCCCGCGTTGAAGTGAGGATCGGCACACCGCTCGTCTTCCAGGGAACGGTACGAAAACCGACGAAAGTTGAAATCGAGCGGTGGACTGAAGAACTTTCGGCGTCGATCGAGCGCCTGCTGGCCGACTAAGTGATATGGAAATACTGAGAGCGCGGACTCAAGGCTTCTGCTTCGGCGTGGAACTCACGTACAAGAAGGCGCTTTCCGAGACCGCCGAACGCGACGACGTCCACACGATGGGGAACATCGTTCACAATCCGCTTATCGTGCGCGAGCTCGATGAAAAAGGTCTGAAGAACGTCGAATCGCTTGACGATATCCAATCCGGCACGCTCTTCGTCCGCGCGCACGGCCTCGCCCCGCAAGTGATCGCGGCTGCCGAACAAAAGGGCCTGCGCGTCACCGACGCCACGTGTCCCATGGTCACGCGGACGCAGCGGCTTGCCGCGCGACTCACCGCAGAAGGGCGCAGCGTCATCATTCTCGGTGATCCGAACCATCCCGAGGTGAAGGGCATCGCCGGTCATGCGCCCGGCTGTCTCGTGCTGAACGAATGGCCAAAAGACGAGACGGAGGTGCGCCGCCTCCGGCGCATCGCGATCGTCTCGCAGAGCACGCTCAACGGCGACAAGTTCAAAGAGCTCGTCGGAAAGATCTCCGCCATCAACTACGAGGTGCGCGTCTACAACACGATATGCTCCGATACTCAGGGGCGCCAGGACTCGTCGCGCGATTTGGCGCGTGAAGTCGACACGATGGTCGTCATCGGGGGCACTCGTTCTGCGAACACGCGTCATCTCGCCGAGATCGCCGAAGCGGAGGGCGCGCGCGCCCATCTCGTTGAGAACGCCGGCGATCTGCGCCGCGAATGGTTCACGGGCGAAGAGCGCATCGGCATCGCCACCGGCGCGTCGACGCCAGGCTTCCTCGCCGATGAAGTCATCGCTCGTCTGCGCGAATGGTTTCCGGGCGCACGCGCCATCGAGGCCTGATAGCCATCCCGAGCGCCGCGCCGCCGCTCGAGGATTTCGAGCAATACCTTCGCCGCGCGCTTGATGACGGCGTGGGCAGCGAACCGGTCCGCGAACAACTGCGCCACCATTTCGGGGATGGACAAGACGGCGGCAGCCGTATCGGCAAGCGGCTGAGACCCAGGCTCGTTCTCGCAGCGGCGCAGGATCTCGGCGCCGACCGAGCCGATGCGATGCCCGCGTGTGCGGCGATCGAATTGCTCCACAATTATTCGCTTATCCACGATGACATCGAAGACGGAGACAGGCTGCGCCACGGACGCGAGACGATCTGGTCCGCATTCGGACTGGCGCACGGCGTGAACTGCGGCGACGTCGTCGGCGCGCTCGCGTATCGCGCGCTGACTCCCGTTTCGGCACGCCTCGGATCGAAAACCGCGGCGCAGATGTCAGCCGCGCTTGCATCCGCGCACGTCGCGATGTGCGAAGGACAAGCGGCCGATCTTGACGCGGAGCACGGCAACCGCGTGACGGTCTCGTCATACTTCCAGACCATTGAAGGCAAGACAGCAGCACTCTTCGCGTGTTCGGCTCGCCTCGGCGCACTCGCCGCGCGCGCTGCCGCGGCCGATGTCGAACGCTGCGCGTCGGTCGGACGCAACTTCGGTTTGCAATTTCAGATCCGCGACGACATCGCCGGGATCTGGGATGAAACTGCCGCGACGGGTAAGACGAGCGGCGGCGATATCGCCCGCCGCAAGAAAGGCTTTCCGATCGTGTGGGCGCTCGAAAAGGGACCGAGCGCCGAGCGTTCTGTGATCGAAGCGGCGTATGCCAACCCGGGCGGCGACACGGAAACGCAGACCGTCGCAGAAGTGCGCGCGGCACTTGAATCGGCCGGAGCGCGTGAAGCGAGTGAAGCGGCGGCTGCGACGTGCGCTGATGACGCACTCGAATTGGCGGCAGGACTCAAGCACGTGACGGCCTTCGTAAAGGCGTGGAGCGGCAGGTAACGAAGCGTGAGTGCCGTGTCGAAGGTGAAGCAGCTAGACACGCGGTCAGAACCGCGCGCGTCTCGTGATGTCATCTGGCTGCTGATCATCCTCGCAGCCGGCCTGCTGATCCGCCTTTTGCTCTTGCCGTCGCAAGGGCACGTGACGGACATCGGCAGCTTCGAGTCGTGGACGATGGCCCTGGACAAGTATGGGTTCAAATCGTTCTACGACAAAGCCGGATTCGTGGACTACCCGCCGGGCTATCTGCTCGTGCTGTGGTGTGTCGCGAAATTCTTTGATTTCTTCCATCAGCCCACCAACTACGGTCTGCTGCTTCAGCTGTGCAAGCTGCCCGCCGTTCTGTCGGATCTCGGCATAGCGATCTTCGTCTATCTCATCGTGCGCCGACGCTGGCCGGCGGCCGCGGCTCTCACCTCGGCAGCCGTCTTCGTTCTGAACCCCGCATCGTGGTTCGTGTCGGCGTACTGGGGTCAAGCGGATTCCGTCGCCGCCGTGTTCTTGGTGCTGGCGATCTACCTCGCCGTCACGGATCAGTTCGAGTGGGCATGGGCCGCGCTTGCATTCGCGGTGCTCGTGAAGCCGCAGCCGCTCGTCACCGCCCCGCTCTTTCTCGTCTGGCAGCTGCGCGGCCGCGCGCCGTGGCGCGCTCTCTTCGCGCCGCTGATCGGAGGGCTCGTCGCATGGATAGGGTCCATGCCGTTTGCTCCGGGAAACGATCCCGCGACCGTCTTGACGTGGCTGTACGATCGCTACCATACCGGCATCAGCGTCTATCCATATAATTCCGTCAACGCGTTCAACCTTTATTCCGTCGTGCGCGACATGTGGCAGCCGGACACCGAGATAATCCGCGTCTGCTTGCCGAGCGGCATCGCGGGCGGATGGTGCGTGCCCGGCCTCGCCTTCGCGCAATACGATTGGGGGATCGCGATCTTCGTCGTCTTGCTCGCGGCGCTGGCCTGGCGCATGTGGCGGACGGTTGCGCCGACGGCGGATCGCGCCGAAGCTGAGTACCGCTTTGCGGCTGCTTGCTTCATCGCGCTGCTCGGCTACTTCATGCTCACGACGCGCGTGCACGAGCGCTATATGTTCTCGGCCCTTGCGGTTGCACCGCTCATCTGGAATCGAAGCGCGCTCTCGAGGGTGGCTTACGTCGTGCTCTCGGCCACCTTCATGTTCAATCTCACGTACGCGCTACGGTACTTGTTCGCGCCAAGCGCGGACTTGAACCCGTTCGAAGTGCACATCCTCTCGTTCGTCAACGTGGTCGTGCTGTTCGCGCTTGCCGGATCGTATCTCGTCGAGGAGATGGATGTCTCGATCGCGGCCGCATTTGCGAAGTTCAAGTTCAAGACCGGCTCCCCGTCCGGCGCCTATCGTTCGGTGTTTGAGGGGTTGGTCGGATGGACGCGGCTGGACTACATCTTCGTGGCGCTGTTCATGCTCATGTCGGGCGTCATGCTCTTCACCGGGCTGCACACGCCCACCGACCGCTATTTCGACGAGATCTACTACGCGCGCGCGGCGCAGGAATATCTGCACCATCTGGACTTGTATGAATGGACCCATCCGCCGTTCGTCAAGCTGCTCTATGCTGCGGGCGCGTGGTTCTTCCAGACATTTTTCCATCAAGGCGATCCGTTCGGAGCGCGGATGACGAGCGCCGTCTGCGGCGTCATGACGATACCGCTGCTCTACGGTTTTGCGAAGCGGCTCTTCTCTTCGACGGTAGGCGCGTGCCTCGCGGTCGTCTTGCTGATCACCGGGAATTATTGGTACGTGCAATCGCGCATCGCCCAACCCGAGATCTTCCTGGGCTTCTTCGCGCTGCTCACGCTGTACTGCGCGTACCGGCTCATCATCGCATCGCAGATCGTCGCGCGGCCGAAGCCGGTGACGTACCCTGAAGCGCGGGGCATCTGGGCTGGAGTGGCCGCGTTTGTCGGCGTACTCGTCTACCTGAAAGTTCAGGCGATCGTCGTGGGCAACCCCGCGACCGAGAACGCATCGCTTGTGCCGTATCTTATCGCCGTCGTCGTATTCGGAGCGGTCAGCGTCTGGCTCTTCGCACGCGACCTGGGTTATGCGCGCCGCCGCGCCGCAGTGGTGTTCGGGGACGGCGTCTCCCACGAAGGCGATTCGCTCGTGCTGCCGTCCGGCGACCGCCGGTCCTTCAAGGATGCCGCGCTCACCGACGGCGACGCGACCGTGACGTGGTCCGCGGCGGGATGCGACGTGAAGACCGCTTCGGGAACGTTGCGTCGCGGACGGGACGGCACGATCGAAGGCCGGCTCGAAGACGCCGACATTCGCGATACGCAGCCGTGGCGCTTCTGGTTCGTGGTCACGTGCCTCTCGATCGCGTGCATGGTCGCGAGCAAGTGGTACGGTCTGTTCGACCTTGCGTGTCTGTGGTTCATCGCCGCTCTCATCACCGCGCAGCAATTCCTTCCACTTCTCTGGTCAAAGGCTCGTGCCGCCACCGAGCGCTTCGCGTGGGGAAATCCCTTCGCCGCGCGCCTGCCGCTCTACATCAGCGCGATTTCGTTTGCGACGCTTGTGGTCTACGTGCTTTCGTATCTTCCGAATTACAGTCACGCCGTCCACACGGCGATGGACCCGAGCCAAGGCGGCCACAAGGGGTTTGCTGCGCTCCTTTGGCTGCAGAGCATCATGTATCACTATCACCACGATCTCGTGGCGACGCACCCGTACGCATCAGCATGGTGGACGTGGCCGTTTGAGATACGGCCGGTCTCATATTACTGGAATCCTCCGGCTCATAGTGGAGATAATCAGCTCGTCTCTGAAATCATCGCGCTGCCGAACCCGTTCGTCTGGCTTGCCGGCGTGATCACGGTTCCGGTCGCGGCGGTCTTTGCATGGCGCGAGCGGCACAAGGGCATGCTGCTCGTCACCATCGCGTATGTCTGGCAGTGGCTGCCGTGGGCGCTGTCCACACGCATCGACTTCGAATACAATTTCTACTCGAACACCGCGATCATCTGTCTGTGCACCACCTACGTGATGCTGCGGCTCTGGCGCGAGGGCGCGCGAGCGGACAAGACGACTCGAACCTTCACCAATCTCGTGCTTGGCGCATACGTCATGGCGTGTGCGATCGGATTTCTCTACTTCCTTCCGATTCTCAACGCGACGCCCATCACGTGGGCGGCCTGGGATCACAAGATGTGGTTCCATTACGGCGCACCGAACTGGTATGGCTGGATATGATCCAAGCGCCGCCGGCGGCGCTCGGCGTGAGCGTGTTCTTTCCGGCGTTCAACGAAGAAGCGATCATCGAGAAGACCGTTCGCGACGCGCTCGCGGCGCTCACGCCGCTCGCATCGGATCTGGAAGTGATCGTCGTCGATGACGGCAGCGCCGACGGCACGGCATCGGTCGTGGAACGCCTAGCGGGAGAGGACGCGCGCGTGCGTCTCGTGCGTCACGAGCGCAATCGCGGATACGGCGCTGCGCTGCGGACCGGATTCGCCGCCGCGGCGAAGGAGCTCGTATTCTTTTCAGATGCCGACGGCCAATTCGACCTGCGGGAGATCTCCGGCTTTTTGCCGTTGGCGGCGAGTGCGCCGGCGGTCGTAGGCTACCGGATAAAGCGCAACGATCCCCCGCATCGCCTCTTCATCGCCAAGACCTACAACTTGATCGTCCGGCTGGTGTTCGGATTGGCGGTGCGCGACATCGACTGCGCGTTCAAGCTGTTCCGGCGCGACGCTTTGGACGGCATCCAGCTCGAATCCAACGGCGCATTCATCAGTTCCGAACTGTTGATCAAGCTGCGGCGCCACGGGGTTCCAATCGTGGAGCGCGGCGTGCACCACTATCCTCGCACGACAGGTTATTCAAAGGGCGCGAATGCGGGCGTCATCCTGCGCACGATCCGCGACATCATCCGGCTGCGGTTGGGCATGTCGCTCGCGCCGCGCTAAACGGACGAGTGCGCTGACATGTCGGGTCACTCTAAATGGCATAACATCCGCCTCCACAAGGGCAAAATCGATGCGCAACGCGCGCAGGTCTTCACGAAGATCAGCAAAGAGATCATCGTGGCGGCCAAATCCGGCTTGCCCGATCCGGACGCCAACTTCAAACTCAAGCTCGCCGTGTCGAAGGCGCGCGAAGCGAACATGCCGATGGAGAACATCAGGCGCGCGATCGCGCGCGCGACCGGCGCCGGCAGCGGGTCGGCGACATTCGAGGCGATCCGCTACGAGGGATTCGGTCCGAGCGGCGTCGCGGTGATCGTCGACGCGGTCACCGACAATCGCAACCGCACCGCCTCCGAGATGCGCTACCTATTCTCTCGAAACCGGGGCAACCTCGGCGAGAGCGGCTCGGTCGCGTGGCAGTTCGAAGAACGCGGCGTCCTGCGATTCCCCGCCTCCGGGATCTCCCAAGACGATCTGTTGGAATTTGCGGACATCGTGGGCGTGCTGGACGTCAGTATCGAAGGCGATGAGATCGAGATCTTAACGGAGCCGGGCTCGCTTTCTGCCGCCCGTGAAGAGCTTGATCGCCGGCTTCTCGGGCCGCGCCGCGTTACATTGACATCCGCGTCCGTCGAGATGCTCCCCAAGACCACGGTCGCGCTCGGCGCAGCGGAAGCGCCCGACGTGCTGCGCCTGCTCGACGCGCTCGATGAGCACGAAGACGTGACGCGCGTCTCGTCAAACGCCGACATCCCGGACGCGTTGATGGAGGAGCTCGCGTGAACGGATCGGGCGACCGGCCGTCCGCGGTCGGCAAGCGCTCCGCGAAGCTCGCCGCGGAAAAAAGCCGCGTGAGAGGCAGGCGCGCCCTCGGTTGGACATGGCAGACCTACGCGCTTTGGTCAGCGCTAGGCGTCGCTGTGATCGTCGCGCTCTGGTTTGCGATCACGCTGAACGTATTTCTCGCACCCGCAGGTGCATCGGTCACCGTTCCCTCGCTCGAGGGCCTGTCGCTCTCTGAGGCGCAGACCGTCACCGCGCGCGCGCATCTTGAACTGCATACCATCGCGCGTCGCGCGGACTATCGCGTGCCCAAAGATGACATCTTGGGCCAGCTGCCCGAGGCGGGCGAACACGTCCGCGAAGGGCGAAGCATCGACATCATCGTTTCGGACGGTGTGCCGACCGTGAAAGTGCCGAATGTCGGCTCGATGTCGCAACGCGACGCGATCGTCGCCCTCGAGAATGCACATCTGGTCAGCGGCGCCGTCACGACGCGCGAACAGTCGGACGTCACGGCAGGCATCGTCCTCGATCAAAAGCCGGATGCGTTCACTGAAGTGCCGGCGGGCTCGAAGGTGGATCTTGTCGTCGCTCGGGGCCGGCCGCTGAAGTACGCGCCGAATTTCGTCGGCTATCCAGCAACGTTTGCAGCGGCTGCGGCGAAAGAAGCGGGCATCTCCCTCGACAAGATCACGGTGCTCGCGATCGCGCCGAATGCGAAGCCGAAGGGGATCATCGTGGCCGAAGATCCGCCGGCCGGTTCGCCGCTCTTGCCGAATCAGCGTATCTCGCTCCAAGTGAGCGGCGGCGCGCCGCCCACACCCGCACCGTTGCCGTCGTTTCCCGTCGGCAATGCCGCGATCGACTCGCCGCCGCCGACCTCGCAGCCGTCACCGTCGCCCACCAGCGCGCTTCCGCAGCCTGAGTCTTCGCGCGGCATGCGGGTATCGGTCGCGTTGCCGGCATCGTCGTCGCCGGCGCGCGTGCGCGTCGTGCTGTTGGATGCGAAAGGTTCGCGCACGCTGTACGATCAGGATACTACCGGCGGTTTCACGTTATCGTTCGATGTGACGGTCACCGGAGCCGCGACGATTGAGACGTTCGTCAACGACGCGCTCGTGAACTCGACCGAGCTCTAGGGAATTCTCCTCGAGCGCCGCGAAAGCGACGGCATGGCGGTCCATCGTGTCTCCGACCGGCGCGCATTTCGCATCGCGCCGTCGCTTCTGTCGGCGGATTTCGCCGAGATCCGGGCGCAGATCGAATTGGTCGAACGCGCGGGAGCGGATTACCTCCACATCGACGTCATGGACGGCCGCTTCGTTCCCAATATCACGTGGGGTCCGAAGATCATCAAAGATATGCGCCGGCTTTCGGCGCTGCCCTTCGACGTGCATCTCATGATCGTCGAACCGGAGCGTTACGTCGACGATTTTATCGCGGCGGGTGCGAACATCGTGACCGTGCACTGGGAAGCCACCGTGCATGCGCATCGTCTCGCGCAGCAGATCAAGACCGCGGGCGCGCGCGCCGGGCTTTCCATCAATCCCGCGACATCGGTGCGCGTCCTTGACGAGATACTGCCGTACGTCGACTTGCTGCTCGTCATGAGCGTCAATCCGGGATTTGGCGGTCAGACGTACATCCCGACATCCACTGCGAAAATCGCTGAGGCGCGCCGCACGATTGACGAGCGCCGCCTGGATGTCGAGATCGAAGTGGACGGCGGCGTGCATGTTGACAACGTCGCCGACGTGGCGCGCGCGGGTGCGGACACGGTGGTCATGGGCGCCGGTATCTACGGCACGAAAGATCCGGCGGCCACGATCCGGCGCGTCCGCGAATTGTGCGCGCGCTGACCGCGCCGCAACTCTCTGAAGACGCGCTCATCGCTTCCTTACGGGATGCGCTCGGACGACCGCCGCGCGCATTGCGCGTTGGGATCGGAGACGATGCAGCTGTCTGGAAGACGTCCGGCTCACACCTCAGCGTACTGACCACCGACATGTTGGTGGACGGCGTCCACTTCCGGTCGCACGCCACGACGCCCGAGGATCTCGGCGCAAAGGCGCTCGCCGTGAACCTGTCCGACATCGCTGCAATGGGAGCGCGGCCGGCTGTCGCGGTCATCGCGCTCGGCATCACCGAAGGTTTTGATTCGGACTGGCTGCGCGGGCTGTACCGCGGCATGGCGGGACTCGCGGACTCGTCGCAGTGCGCGATCGCCGGCGGCGATATCGTACGCGCGCCCGCACTGACGATCGCCGTGACGATCGCGGGGCACGTACGCCCGAGCCGATTGCGCGTTCGATCGGGCGCCAAGCCGGGTGACCTGATCGCGGTGACGGGAGCGCTTGGACGCGCGGCCGCAGGACTGCGAGCGCTCGACCGGCAGGTGGCTGAAGCGCTCGATCCGGTGCAGCGCGCCGCCGTCTGCGGCGCATACCTACGCCCGACGCCGCGTTTGCGCGAGGGCGCATTTCTCGGCGGCTCGTCGGCGGTGCACGCGATGATGGATATCTCGGACGGTCTATCGACTGACGTCGGACGACTGTCTGCGGCGTCGGGCGTCGACGCTGTCATCGATCTTCGTTTACTGGCGGTGGATCCGGCGGTATCCGCTGCGGCGAAACTGACCGGCGACGATGCGTTACGACTGACGCTCGACGGCGGCGACGACTACGAGCTGCTCGTCGCGATCAAACGACGATCCTTCGCGCAAGTGGCCCGGGGGCTGCGAAGCCGCTGCGGCACGGTCCTTCGCGCGATCGGCACATTTGAAAAAGGGAGCGGTGCCGTTTGGTCGGTCGATGAATCTGGCCGAAAGCCGCTGCCGCCGCGCGGCTACGACCACCTGAATAAGATGTAGGGCGGACCTTTATGGTCCGCCGGCTCAAAAGATGTAGGGCGGACCTTTATGGTCCGCCGGCTCAAAAGATGTAGGGCGGACCTTTATGGTCCGCCGGCTCAAAAGATGTAGGGCGGACCTTTATGGTCCGCCGGCGGACGATGAACGTCCGCCCTACAGAGTTAGACGGCGCGGGTTACTTTTTTCGAGCGCAGACAGCTCGTGCAGACCCGCGAGGTCTTCACCGTGCCGGCGTCTTTGACGCGGACGGACTGCAGATTCGGCAGCCAGCGCCGGCGCGTCTTGCGCATCGAGTGACTGACATTATTTCCCGATGCCGGGCCCTTGCCGCAGACATCGCATCGCTTCGCCATCAGATTTATCCTTAGGTTCAATTGGACAACCTACGCATGATACCACACGAGAGGTTAGCCTTCAAGGGCCTGCTGTACGGGACGTCGTAATCACGGCCGTGCGCATCACGACGTGCGACGGAAAGACGTTCGCCGACTTCATCGTCGCCGGAACGTATTTCTTGCGGAAGTATCGTTCGGTCATCAATGACCTGAACGTGTTTCCCGTTCCGGACGGCGACACGGGGACGAACATGTTCTTCACCGTGCGCAGCGCGATGATCGAGGCGTGCAAGGTGAGGAGCCGCGATCTGAAGGCGGTAGCCGCCGCCGCCGCGCAAGGCGCACTGATGGGCGCGCGCGGGAATTCGGGCGTCATCATATCGCAGATGTTCCGAGGATTTGCCCACTCCGTGCGGCACAAAGCGGCGATCGAAACGATCGATTTCGCCACGGCGCTGGAAGAAGGCGTGCAAGCCGCGCGGCGTGCGCTGCTCAAACCGGTCGAGGGTACGATACTGTCCGTCGCCTCGGCCGCGGCGGCCGCGGCATTCAAGAGCGCGGTGTCGGAGAAAGATTTCTACAGCGTGGTCCATGCCGTCGTCTCCGCGGCGAACGAGGCGCTCGAAAGGACGCCCGACCAACTGGCGGTTCTCAAAGAAGCGAACGTCGTCGACGCCGGCGGTCAGGGCTTTGTGTATTTCATGGAAGGCGTCGTGCGCATGCTGCCCGGACGCGCGCCGTACACGACGGCGTTTCCGCGCAAGCCGATCCGGGCCGCCACTTTCACGACCAGACAAAAGGTGGACGTCAACCGCTACTGCACGGAGTTCGTGCTGACCGGCGCGACCATCGACGCGGACACCTTTCGCACGCTGCTCTTGCCGCAGGGCGATTCGCTCATCGTCGCGGGGGGCGAAGGCACCATCCGCGTCCACATCCATACGGATTTTCCGCAGCGCGTCGCTGACAGCGCGCGCGAGCACGGCGTCGTCTCCAAACTCAAGATCGACAATATGGAAGAGCAGCACAATGTCCTCGTCGTCGATCGTGAGGCAAAGCCGCGAGGCATCGTCGCCGTCGTGCCGGGCGAAGGCTTTGTGAAGATCGCCAAGGAGCTTGGCGCCGACGTGAGCGTCCTCGGCGGCGCGACCATGAATCCATCGGTGAAAGATCTGCTTGTCGCAGTCAACAAAGTCTTGGCCCCGGTCGTCTATCTGCTGCCGAACGACAAGAATGTCATCCTGAGCGCGCGCGAAGTCGGCGCTCTCACGGACCGAACGGTCGTGGTGGTGCCGACGCGCACGATCCCCGACGGCATCGCGGCGCTCTTCGCCCTGCTCAACTCGGCTGCCGATGCGCAACCGGGCCCCGAGGAATTGCTCGCGGATTCGACCGTCGCCGTATCCGGATCGATATTCTCGGCCGGCCGCGACGCATCGATCGGCGGCGTTGCGGTAAAGCAGCATCAGCTCGTGGGCGCGGTCGACGCCCGCGACGGCCGCCCCGAACGCCTCATCGACGGTGACGACGCGGCCAGCATCGCCCTGGCGATGCTGCGCGATGCCGGCGCCGGGGATGCTTCTCTTCTTTCCTTATACTATGGCACAAATCGCAAACTAAAAGATGCAGAGGCGGTCGCCGCGGCGGTACGCACCGCTCATCCGCAGCTCGCCGTGGAAGTCTATTATGGCGGCCAGGCGTCGTCGGACTACGTGATCAGTATTGAACGCTAAGGACGCCCGCATCGCGATAGACGCCATGGGCGGGGATCTTGCGCCGGATGAGATCGTGACGGGCGCTTGCCGCGCCGCAGCTCAGCTCGGTTTCTCGCTTATCCTCGTCGGTGACCAGCAACGCATCGAAGGCTTGATCGCCGGCGCGAATTCGACCGCCGATGTTCGGATCGTGCACGCACCGGAGGAAGTCGCGATGCACGAAGCGCCGGCGGGCGCGGTGCGGCGCGGCTCGGCGACCTCGATGGGACGGACTGTCGAACTCGTACGCGACGGCGAAGCGGACGCCGCGTTCTCGGCGGGCAATAGCGGCGCGTTCCTCGCCATCTCCACCATCCGCCTACGGACGCTTCCGGGTATTGCGCGCGCGGCGTTTGCAACCGCATGGCCGGCGCGAAAAGGCCCGATGTTGCTGCTCGACTCTGGCGCGAACGTGGACTGCAAACCCGAATGGCTCGTACAGTTCGCGATCATGGGATGCGCTTACGCGCGCGGTGTGCTCGGCGTCGAGGCGCCGAAAGTCGGACTGCTCTCTGTCGGCGAGGAAGAGGAGAAAGGCAACGCGTTGACCGCCGCGGCGTTTCCGCTCTTGCGCGCCGCGCCGATCGAGTTCATCGGCAACGTCGAGGGGCGCGACCTGCTCTTGGGCGATGCAGATGTCATCGTCTGCGACGGTTTCGTCGGCAACGTCGCGCTCAAGCTGGTCGAAGCCGCATCGGAGTATCTCTTTGACAACGTCCGCGCACGGGCAAAGGACAACGCGCGCGCTCGGATCGGCGCGGCGCTCATGCGCCCCGCGCTGCGAAAGGTGAAAGCGATGCTCGATTACCGCGAGTACGGGGGCGCGCCGCTGCTCGGGGTGCGCGGCATCTGCCTGATCGGTCACGGTCGCGCCGACTCGTTCGCCGTCGAGAGCGCGTGTCGCGCCGCGCTCGCGGCTGTCAGCCACGACGTCCTCGGCTCCATCGCGCGAGCGTTCGCAGCGGCCGGCGCATGAGCGGGCGTTTCGCGATCGTCACGGATTCGACAGCCGATATGGGGCCGCTGGCGGCCGAAGCCGGCGTCTCCGTGGTCCCGCTGACGATCCGATTCGGCAACGAAGAGTTTCGCGACGGCATCGACCTCACGAGCGAGCAATTTTACGCTATGCTGGCGACGAGTCCTCAGCCGCCGATCACCGCGCAGCCGACGCCCGCTGCATTCGAAGCGGAGTATCGCCGCATCCTGAATGAGGGTGCGGCCGAGCACGTCCTCTCGCTGCACGTCTCAAGCGCGTTGTCCGGAACGTTCAACTCGGCGTCGCTTGCGGCGTCTGCCGTCGATCCGGCGCGGATCAGCGTCGTAGACACGCGATCTGTTTCCGCGGGGATCGCAATGCTCGCGATCGAGGCACGCGCGCGCTTCGAGAGCGGCGCGTCGCCCGCAGAAGTCCTTGAGGCATTGCAAGCCGACATCCCGCGCGTTGAGCTCTTCGCGACGATTCCGAATCTCACGTATTTGGCGCGGGGCGGACGCATCGGCGGTCTACGCGGTTTGCTCGGCAACGTGCTCAAGATAGTGCCGATCCTCAAAGTCGAAGACGGCGCGGTGGCCGAACAGGCGAAAGTGCGGACATTTACCCGCGCAGTCGACCAGCTGGTGGAGACTGCCATCGCCCATATCCCGGTCAAGGGCTCGGCACGGGTGGCGATTCTCCACTCGGTCGCTCCCGATCTCGCCAAGTCCGTGGGCGAACGGATGCGCGCGGCGGTCGCGCCGTCGTCGCTGATCACGTGTGAGATCGGCCCGACAGTAGGCACGCACGCTGGGCCCGGAGCGGTCGGCGTATGTTTCATCCCCTGAACGATCCAACGCCGCGCGAGAGCACTGGAGACGATGCTGCCGGCGTCTACGTCCATATCCCGTTCTGCGATCGGATCTGTCCGTACTGTGATTTCGCGGTGGTTCGGACAAGAGAATCCGCAATCGATCGCTACTGCGCGGCGCTGCATGCGGAGATCGGCCGCTCAAGCGGTCCGCGCCGAGTCGGAACGGTATACTTCGGCGGAGGAACGCCGTCGGCCATCGGGCCGGATCGGATCGCGGCGCTGACCACATTCATATTCGAGAAATTCACCATCGCGCCGGACTCGATCGAATGCACGCTTGAGGCGAATCCGTCGCGCGGCGGCGACGACATCCGGCGCTGGCGAGAAGCCGGCGTAAACCGGCTCTCGGTCGGCGTCCAATCCTTCGACGACGCCGAATTGCGCCGGCTCGGACGGGACCATTCGTCGGCCGATGCCGCTGAGTTCTTGCGCGCGGCGCGATCCGCGGGTTTCGAGAACATCAGCCTCGATCTGATCGCGGGCTCGCCCGGTCAGTCGCTCGAGGGATTTCGCGATTCACTTCGGTCGGCGGTCGCGACCGGCGTCGATCACGTCTCCGTCTACGGCTTGACGATCGAAGCGGCCACACCGTATGCGACGTGGTTCGCGCGCGAGCCGCAGGCGTTTCCCGATGACGATCTCGTGGCGGCGCTGCTCGAAGAAGCGGATTGCCAGTTGACGGCCGCCGGCTTTGTGCACTACGAGATCTCCAACTTCGCTCGGCCAGGCTTCGAAAGCGCGCACAACCGCGGATATTGGCGGCAAGCCGACTGCGCGGCATTCGGCATGTCGGCGGCCGGCTATCGCGATGGTGTGCGCTTTGTCAACGTTCGCGGCTTCGATGCCTACTGCGAAGCGATCGAAGCGCATCGTTCGGCGATCGCTGAGCTTGAGCTGCTCGACTTCGGGCGGCGCGTCGGGGAAGCGGCGATGCTTGCGCTTCGGACATCGGACGGCATCATCTATGACGAATTCGAGCGGCGATTCGGCGTGGATGCGCGCGCGATTTTCGGCGCCGCGCGGAAAAAATGCTCGGCGGCCGGCTTGCTCGAAGAGAGCGCGGCGGGCGCGCACCTCAGCAGCCGCGGTCGCCTCCTCGCCAACTCGGTCTGCGCCGAGTTCCTCACGCCCGACCTTCCGCGAAACGAGCACGCGTGACACGAATCTTTTTCCGGTCGGCCTTCGCCATCTTATTCTGCATCCTCGGCATCATCGGCGGCCACGAACTCTCCTTACATTTCGCCTCGCAGATCGCGGCTACGGGCATGGTCGAATTTCTGCGCGATTTCGGGTTGCCGACGCTCGGGGCGGTCGTCGGCATCGCGATCTCACCGCTGTTCTATCGCCTCTTTGAAACGCTGGTCTTTGCGATCGAAGACAGCATCGCGCGGCTCCAACCCGCCGAAGCGCTCTCGGGAGCCATCGGCCTCGTGGTCGGCCTCGTCGTCTCGTTTTTTGTGCGCGACATATTCCAAGGATTCACGCAGCTGCCGCGCTACGGGCCGATGCTCTCGTTCGTGCTGTACGCGCTGATCACGATGTTCTTCAGCTATCTGGGCGTGCGGGTAGGCCTGCGCCAGCGGCTCTCCACGTGGACGCGAGGTGCGATGCACGGCGGCGACGCGCCGCCCAAGCTGCTCGACACATCGGTCATCATAGATGGGCGCATCCTCGAGATCGTGCAGGCCGGCTTCTTGGACGGTCGGCTCATCGTTCCCAAATTCGTGCTGCGCGAACTGCAGACGATCGCCGATTCGGTGGACGCGCTCAAACGCGGCCGCGGCCGCCGCGGGTTGGAAGTGCTTTCGCAGTTGCGCGACGCGTCGCAGTCGCTCGAAGTGCTCGATCGCGACGTCCACGAGCGCGATGTGGACGGCAAGCTCGTCGTGCTCGCGCGCGACATGGGCGCGCACATCCTTACGAACGATTTCAATTTGAACCGCGTTGCAAGTCTGCAAGGCGTGAAGATCCTCAACATCAACGTGCTCGCAAACGCGCTCAAACCGGTCGTGATCCCGGGCGAAGGGATGGCGGTGGCGATCGTCAAGGACGGCAAGGAGCCGAATCAGGGCGTCGGGTACCTCGATGACGGCACGATGATCGTCGTCGAAAACGGCCGCGCGCTGAAAGGCGAGAATGTCTCGGTCGAAGTGACGTCCGTGTTGCAGACGGCGGCGGGGCGCATGATCTTCGCGAAACTCAAACGCTGACGTGACAGGCGTCGGCGCGGTCACCGCGATCCTCGCGGCTGCCGGTCGCGGCGTCCGGCTCGGATCGCGCAAGCAGCTGCTCGCATTCCAAGGCAAGCCGCTTGCCGCGTGGTCGCTCGAAACGTTCGCCGCGTGTCCGCTCGTGACGGACATCGTCGTCGTGTGCGAAGCGGACGAGCATGAAGCATTCGTCGCTCTCTCGCGCGACCGCGGCGGCGGCAAAGTGCGCGCCGTCGTCAGCGGGGGCGAGCGGCGCCAGGATTCGGTCTACGCCGGCTTGCGCGCGGCGCCCGCGCAGACCGCGATCGCGATCGTGCACGACGGCGCCCGACCGTTCGTCACGGGCGAGCAGATCGAAGCGGTGCTTGCGGCTGCACGCGAAGGCGGGGCGGCTATCCTCGCTGTGCCGGAAAAAGAGACTGTGAAACAAGCGGGCGAAGGCGGAGCCGTCGCCCGAACGCTCCCGCGCGAGGCGCTCTGGCACGCGCAGACGCCGCAGGCGTTCGAATTCGGCATTCTCATGCGCGCGTATGCAGCCGCGGAGCAAGGCGGATTCGTCGGCACCGACTGCTCGATGCTCGTAGAAGCAGCGGGCGAGACGGCCGTGCGCATCGTCGAAGGGTCGTACGACAACGTGAAGATCACGACGCCCGAAGACCTGATAATCGCCGAGCATATCGCTCGCGCTCGTTTGGGCGCGACATGAGGGTCGGCTTCGGCTATGATGCACATCCGCTGGTCGCGGGAAGGCTGCTCGTCCTTGCGGGTGTGGAGGTGCCGTACGCGCGAGGTCTCGACGGATATTCAGACGGCGACGTCGTGGCGCACGCCGTCATCGACGCGCTGCTCGGCGCGCTCGCGCTCGGTGATTGCGGTTCGCACTTCCCCGCAGGCGACGCTCGTTTCGCGGGTGCGCGGAGCCTGGATCTCCTGCGCCAAGCCGTCGCGCTTATCGCGGCGGAGAATCATGTGATTGGAAATGTCGACTGCACCATTGTTGCCGAACGGCCAGCGCTCGCCGCGTACATCGGTCAGATGCGTTCAAATCTCTCTCGCGCACTCGACGTGACGACCGCATTCGTGAGCGTCAAAGCGAAACGGACCGAGGGCCTGGGATTTGAAGGCGAGAGCCGCGGCATCGCGGCGTATGCGATCGCGAGCGTGAAGCCTGCGAGGCCGGCATTCCAGGCAAGTGACGAGGAATGAACAACAAGGGACCGCGGCTACGGTTCGCGCCGGCCCCCACCGGCTCACTCCACGTCGGCGGCGCGCGAACCGCACTTTTCAACTATCTCTTCGCGCGCAAACACGGCGGCGCGCTGATCCTGCGGTCTGAAGATACCGACAGCGCGCGCTCATCCTTGGAATCGGAAAAAGTCATACAAGACGATTTGCGCTGGCTCGGCCTCGCATGGGATGAGGGACCGGACATCGGCGGCCCCTTCGCGCCGTACCGGCAAACCGATCGCCGCGACACCTACGCGCTGGCCGCGGCGCGTCTCATGGAAGTCGGCCGCGCGTATCCATGCTACTGCACGCCGGAGGAGTTGGACGCGGCGCGCAAAGACGCGGAAGCGAAAGGATTGCCGCCGCGCTATCCGGGCACATGCCGCGATCTGACCGCCGAGCAGCGCGCCGCGCGAGAGCGGGAAGGCCGAAAGCCGGCATTGCGTTTTCCGGTGCCGTCGCGAGACATCTACGTCGAAGACCTGATCCGCGGTTCGGTGCACTTCCCCGGCAACACCATCGGCGATTTTGTCATCGTGAAATCCGAAGGTTTGCCCACCTACAATCTCGCGGCAGTCGTGGACGACGCAGGGATGGAGATAACGCACGTCATCCGCGGCGACGAGCACCTCCCCAATACGCCGCGACAAGTGCTCTTATATGAGGCGCTCGAGTTGCCGCCGCCGCTCTTCGCGCACGTCTCCATGATCCTCGCGCCGGACCATCAGAAACTCTCGAAGCGGCACGGTGCAACAGCGGTCGCGGAATATCGCGCCCAGGGCTACCTTCCGGATGCGCTCGTCAACTATCTCGCGCTGCTCGGGTGGTCGCCCGGAGACGATCGAGAGTTCTTCTCGCTCGCCGATCTGGTAGAAGCATTTTCGCTCGAACGTGTCGGCAAAAGCCCTGCCGTGTTCGATCACGCGAAGCTGCGCTGGTTCAACGCACACTATGTGCGCAGGCTGCCCGACGAGCAGCGGATAGAGCTGATCGCAGATTGGGCCGGTCAAAGCCCGGTGGTCGCAACGCTTCCGGCGTTCAGAGATCCTGCGTGGCGGCGCCTGCTCGACCGCGCGCTCGCAGACCACATCCATGAATTGAGCGATGTGCCGCGCGAGGCAAGCGCGCTCTTCGCGCCCGACGTGGAACTCGAGCCGTCGATGGCGGACGCGCTTGCCGATCCGGCGGCCCGTGCAATGGTTTTCGAACTCGCCACGCAAGCTGAATCCGCCAAGGACAATGCGCCTGCCTGGGCAACGGCGGTGAGCCGCGATGCGATCGTGGCGCTCGGCGCGCGCCACGGCCTGAAAGGGAGAGCGCTCTTCCGGCCGGTGCGCGCAGCGGTCACTGGATCGGAACACGGCCACGAATTGCCGCTGCTGCTCGCGCTTCTCGGGCCGGAACTCGTCGTACGCCGCATCCGCCGGTCGCTCGCGCGGGAGGACAGGCCGCCGACGGCTTGAACCAAGCGCGGTGATGACAGTGGAGACGCCCACGAACGAACCGACCTGTTGCTGCTGCTGCTGCGGCTGCTGTTGCTGCTGTTGAGCGAGCGCCGCATGCGCCCGTCTTCCTATTAAGCGCAATCGTACGCGGCCCCGACCGCGCCGGCAAGCAGAGCAGAAGCGAACCCCATGCGTCACGAATCGATCTTCCGTAAGATAGCCGCAGACTGGCGCGCGTGCTTCGCGCGCGATCCGGCTGCGCGCAATGCGCTCGACGTGCTCTTGAGCTATCCCGGTTTTCATGCGGTGTTCGCGTATCGTTTCATCCATCCGCTGCAGAGATGGGGCATTCCGGTTCTGCCGCGTCTTCTCGCGAATGTCACGCGGTTCTTCACCGGCGTCGAAATCCACCCGGGGGCTGAACTCGGCGCGGGATTGTTCATCGACCACGGAACGGGTGTCGTCATCGGAGAGACCGCCGAAGTCGGCCGCGACTGCACGCTCTATCAAGGCGTGACGCTCGGCGGCACGAGCCTGCAGCGCGGCAAGCGCCATCCGACGCTCGAAGACGGCGTGGTGGTCGGAGCCGGCGCCATCATTCTCGGAGCGATCACCGTCGGTCGAGGAGCAAAAATCGCAGCCGGGGCGGTCGTCGTGAAGGACATTCCACCGGACAGCACGGTTGTCGGCGTGCCCGGACGCGTCGTCTTCCAAAACGGTAAGAAAGTCGAGGAACCCGTCATCCCACACGTCGATATGCCGGATCCGGAGGACGACGCGATCAAAGCGCTCACGCGCCGGATCGAGGCGCTGGAAGCCCGCGACCGCAGCGAGGAGTCGCATGCCGATCCGCTTTTTTAACAGCCGGACGCGCCGCACGGACGATCTCACACCGCTGCATGACGGCGAAGTGAGCATCTACGTCTGCGGCATGACGCCGAATTCGCATCCGCATCTCGGACATGCGCGTACGTTTCTGACCTTCGATGTCTTGCGGCGTCATCTGCGTTCGCGCGGCCTCACGGTACGCTACGTACAGAACGTCACCGATATCGATGACAAGATCATCGAACGGGCGGCTGCAGATAAGACGCCGTGGACGGACGTCGTGGCGCGATTCTACGGCGAGTACGAAGCATGCGCCCGACAATTGCGTATCGCCGAGCCCGACGTGCTCGCGCGCGCCACCTCCGAGATGGATGAGATCGTCGCGATGATCGCGCAGCTCGTCGCGCTGGACAAAGCGTATGAGACGGCGGACGGCGTCTATTTCAAGGTGAAGTCTTTTGCCCGTTATGGCGAATTGAGCGGACGCCAGATCGACGAGCTCCAGGCGGGTTCGCGCATCGAAGTGCGCGAGCAGAAAGCCGATCCGCTCGACTTCGCGCTGTGGAAGAAAGCCAAGCCGGGGGAGCCGACGTGGCCGAGCCCGTGGGGACCGGGCCGCCCCGGCTGGCACATCGAGTGCTCGGCGATGTCGCGCCGCCATCTCGGCGATCAGATCGATATCCATGGAGGCGCGACCGATCTGATCTTCCCGCACCACGAGAACGAGATCGCGCAGACTGAGAGCTGCACGGGCTTGCATCCGATGGCGGCCATCTGGATGCATGCGGGGCTCCTCAACGTGGACGGTCAGAAGATGAGCAAGTCGCTCGGCAATTTCATGCCGCTGGTCGATCTGCTGAAGCGGCATTCCTGGGCGGCCATCCGCTATTTCTTCCTGCAGACCGGCTATCGCAAGCCCACCAATTTCACGGATTCTGCGCTCGAAGCGGCCACCAAAGGTCTGCGCGGCCTGTACGCTGATATTGAGGCGCTGCGAGTCGCCGCGGGCGCGCGCCCGGCGCGCACCGATCAAGCCGCCGACGCCGAAGAATTCGACGCGCTCTTGGACGATGATCTCAACACGGCCGGCGCCGTCGGCTGGCTTCAGAAGCGGCTCAAGGCGGAACGCACAGCTGCGGCGCAGCGCGATGGATCACCGCAGGCCGCCGTGGCGCTCGCCGAGCGCTGCCTGGCTGTGCTCGGCTTGCCGGCGACGGTCGACGAAGCCGGTCTGACTCAAGCCGAATCTTCACTGCGTCTGACGGACGCGGCCCGTTTGAGTTTGCGCATTATCGCCGGTGACGGCCACTCGGACGACCGTAAGCTCGTCGACCGCGTTGTCGCTATACGCTTGGCCGCGCGCGAAGCGCGCGACTTCGCCGCGTCCGATCGCCTGCGCGACGTGCTGCTGAAGTCGGGCATCGCGGTCAAAGATTCGAAATCCGGATCCGAGTGGACCGTCATTGAATCCGAGTAAGCCGGAGGCAAGACGCGAGTCTGAATATATCTTCGGCGTTCACGCCGTTGCGGAAGCGATAGCCGCCGGCGAGCCGCTCGAGCGCATCATCGTCGGGAAACGGCGTACCGCCGATCGCGAGCTCTCGGTCGTCCTCAAAGAAGCCGCGGCGCGCGGCACGCGCGTTGAAATAGAAGAAGAGGCGATGTTCCGCCGTTTCGGCGACGCGCGCCATCAACACGTGGTGGCGATCGCGCCGCCATTTCGTTATGCAGAGTGGAGTACGTTGCTCGCCGCGGTCCGCGAGCGGGATGACGCGATCGTCGTCGCGCTCGATCACATCGAAGATCCGCATAACGTCGGCGCGATCTTGCGCAACGCCGAGGCCGCGGGCGCTGTGGGAGCGGTGCTGCCGGATCGCCGGAGCGCGTCCGTCACCGCATCGGTTCGGCGAGCGGCAGCCGGAGCTGCTTCACACTTGGCGATTGCCCGTGTCCCGAACTTGGTCAGGGCGTTCGAGGATTTGAAGCGCGAAGGGTGCTGGGTCATCGGCACCGCCGCGGCGCCCGGCACGCCCGACTACACCTCGGTCGATCTAACGGGGCGTTGCGTGATCGTTATCGGCGCGGAGGGCAAAGGCATATCCCGCTTGGCTTTGGTGCGATGCGACCTGCTCGCAAGAATCCCGATGCAGGGGAAGATAGCATCACTGAATGCGTCATCTGCCTCGGCGATCATGCTCTTCGAGGCGGTGCGTCAGAGGTCGCAACGAAAGCTTGTGACGAGCAGAACAAGCGGTCAAAGCCCCGTCAATCCTTGACTTCCGCCCTGCGCACACCTATAATCACAAAGGATAAAAAGAGGGGCAGAGCCGCTCTAATCATCGGGGGTAGACAACACACTTGGCGGCACTCCATCAGACCGAAGAAAACCTAGACTATAGCGAACGCGCCGACGAAGAACTCGTAAATGCAGCGAAATGTGGCGACAATCTCGCCATGGAGTTCCTGCTCAATAAGTATAAGAACTTCGTCCGCATCAAAGCGAAAAGCTACTTCCTCATCGGCGCCGACCGAGAGGACATCATCCAAGAGGGAATGATCGGCCTGTACAAGGCCGTTCGCGACTTCCGCGCCGACAAATTGTCGTCGTTCCGCGCGTTTGCGGAGCTGTGCATCACGCGGCAGATCATCACTGCCATCAAGACGGCCACGCGCCAGAAGCACATCCCGCTGAACCAGTACATCTCGCTGAACAAGCCCATCTACGACGAAGACAGCGAACGAACGCTGTTGGATGTCATGGCGAGCGCCAAGATGTCCGATCCCGAGGAACTGGTGATCAATCAGGAAGTCTCGGAAGACATCAAGGAGCGGATCCAGGAGAATCTGAGCGACCTCGAGTCGCAAGTGCTCCTGAGCTATCTCGAGGGCAAATCGTACCAGGAGATGGCGCGCGACTTGAACCGGCACGTCAAGTCCATCGACAACGCGCTCCAGCGCGTCAAGCGCAAGATCGAAAAGAACTTGAGCGAAGTCGACCTCTACTAAGACGAAGATGAATGTAGGGCGGACCTTTATGGTCCGCCGTTACGCTCGGACGACACATGTGGGGCGGACCTTTATGGTCCGCCTATCCATTTTGTCTCTCTTGGGATTACTCTGCGCATGCGCGGCTTCCGATCCGCTCGATGGCTTCGCATTCACGCCGCCGGCTGGGTGGACGGCGCTGCCGCCGCACGAGGGTTCGCGGCTTTGGACAAATCCTCGCAATCCGGGTGAAGAAGTGCTCGTGACGCGGCCCGGCGACCTCGCGCCCGGCGAAGACCGAACCGTTTCCGGCAAACCCGTCACGATTTGCGGCGGTCACCCCGCTACGCTGACGGTGAAGATCGGCTCGGCATTCGGCCAGCCTGCGCGTCTCGAATCGATCACGGCGATATGGCAGAACGTCCGTATCATGGCCGCGTACATCCGTCCGATGTCGGCTCGCGCGAACCCAAACGCCGAAGCTTCGCTCCGCTCCGTCTGCCCCCGCTCGATCTGACGGCCACGCAACGAAGGAACGGTACTGAAGGGGCCGACGCTAGTCGGCCCACTCTAATTCACGCTGGACCGCGCAGACGTTCCCGACAGGAGCGCGCCGGCGGCTGCGCGGAAGGCGTCAGAAAGTTTGAGAGGCCGGCATGAATACTCGAAAAGAACTTCTCCCGACCGGCGGATCGCGCCGGCAACGCACCGCTGAAGAGATCGCCGCGGCATCGACGTTCGACTATCCGGCCACCCAGCTCGGTGTATCCGGCAATATCACGGTCTACTACGATCCCTCGCTTGGACCGCCGGGGCTGGCGCTTGCTCAGCAGTTATTGAACGCGATTGTCGGGCCTTACTTGGATATGCAGTCGTTCTTCGGGGTCACGGGAAGTGCGGCCGACGTCATCGTCGCCCCGCTGAGCGGAAACAACGATGGCACCGGCGGCGCATACCACTACGGTTGCGACTTCACGTCTGGCGGCGTGCTCTACCTCGACGCGACGTTCGCGAACACGACCGTCAACGCGCTCGATCTCGAGGTAGGGCTCTACGTCGCCGAGTTGAGCGAGTGCTTCATGGGTCTGCAAGCCGGCGGATGGGGCTGCGGCTCGAGCAACGGTGAAGGCCTATCTCGTTTTTGCGCCGAGGTTGAGACACCCGCGGGCACGCTCGACGCATTTGCCACCGGGCCCGCATGGGCGAAGGCCGGCTATCCCGATTGGATCTCGCAGACCGAAACAACCGATCAAGACTCGGTCTCAACCGGCTGCGCTATCGTCTATCTCTATTGGCTGCGCTCGCTCGGCTACACGATACCGAACATCGTGCAGGCCGCAGGCACAACGCTCTCCGCGAACTACACGACGTTGACGGGCAAGACCACTGCCTATCAGGATCTGCGCGCGGCTGTCTCGGCGCTGACCGTCAACTCGGACAATCCGTTTGTCTCTTGACCACATCGCAAGCCTGTAGTCACACCGCGGCGCGGCGCCCGAACTCGAGCGCCGAGGACCGCCTCATCGCGTAAGAGAAGCGGCGACCGTGCCGTCGCTCGCATGGAAAAACCTGATCGAGGACCGAGGACGGCTTGCGGTCGCGCTCGCCGGCATCATGTTCGCGGTCGCGCTCATCGCGATCCAGACCGGCATCTACGCCGGTTTCGTCAAATCAGCCGGCTTGCTCATCGATGAATCGACGGCAGACATCTGGGTCTGCGCGCAAGACATGCGCTACGTCGAATTGACCCTGCCGATACCCTACGCTGATCTGGACAAGGCGCGCCACGTCGCCGGTGTCGCAAGCGCCGAACCGATGGTCGTGCGCACGTCGGCATTCAAAGGACCGCAACATCGACTCGAGTTGGTCCGTGTCGTCGGCTTCGATCCGGACGGCACGCTTTTCCGCCCGGGCCCCGTGAGTGATGCTGACCTGCGTAAATTACGCGCGAAGAACACGTTTCTGGTAGACCGTGCGAATCTGTCGGCGATGAATCTGCACGGAATTGGCGACACCGGCGAGATCGGAGACACGACGCTTCGTCTGGTGGCGCTGACGCAAGGCACGCAGCCGATCGTCTCGGCTACGTTGATCTATACGTCGCTGCCGAACGAACGGACATACTTGCAGCTTGGACCGGCGATTGATACGAAGTCGTTCAACCCCTTGGCGGCATATTTCGGCTTTCCGGTCGGCGCGCTCGACACGCTCGGCCCCGATACGTCCTTGAGCTACGTGCTGATACGCGTCAAGCCCGGCGCGGACATCGCAAAAGTACAGAGGGACTTGGAGCGCGCGCTTCCCGGCACCGACGCGTATACGAAAATGCAGATGGGTGACGTCACCAAGACGTACTGGGAAAAGCGCACAGGTCTCGGCTTCATTCTCGGTCTTGGCGCCGTCGTGGGCATGATCGTCGGCATGGCCGTCGTCGGCCAGATCCTCTACACGTCGGTCTCCGATCATATCCGCGAGTACGGCACGATGAAAGCCATGGGCGCATCCGACTGGACGCTGCACAAGATCATCATCACGCAGGCTGTGCTCATGGCCGTCGTCGGCTTCTTACCCGGCATTCTCGTGAGCGAATGGGTCGCGGCGTTCGCCATGGCGCAGCGCGGGCTGCTCGTTTTGATCTCCCCTGCGGTCGCGCTGCAGGCGCTTGCGATCACGGTGGGCATGTGCGTGCTATCCGCCGTATTCGCGATGCAGCGCGTGACGCGTGTCGATCCCGCGATCGTGTTCAAAGCATGAGCACGGCGATGCGGGCGCGCGGGTTACACAAAGTGTATGGCTCGGGGCATGCGCGCGTTTGCGCGCTTCAGGACGTCTCACTCGATGTCACGGGCGGTGAGGTGCTCGTGCTCATGGGCCCGTCGGGCTCGGGCAAGACGACGCTGCTCTCCGTGCTCGCGGGAATCCTCACGCCGACGACCGGCTCTGTGTACGTCGACGATACGGAAATCACCGCGCTGACGCGGCGAGACGCTGCGGATTTCAGACGGCGCCATTTCGGCTTTGTCTTCCAAGGGTTCAATCTGTTCGGGGCATTGAGCGCGCGCGAGAACGTGGAGCTGGCGCTGCACCTGAAAGGCGTTCGCGGCGCCGCGGCGCGCGATCAGTCGCACCATCTCTTACAGAGCGCTGGAATCGGTCACCGTGCAGGTTCGCATCCGCGCGATCTCTCAGGCGGCGAGAAGCAACGCGTCTCGATCGCGCGCGCGCTTGCGTGCGATCCAAGCGTCGTCTTCGCGGATGAGCCGACGGCATCGCTTGATTCCGAGAGCGGTCATGCGGTGATCGCCCTGTTGCGGGCACTGGCGAAAGAGCGCGGGTGCACGGTGTTCATCGTGACGCACGATAGCCGCATTGCCGACGTCGCTGATCGCGTGGTCTACTTGAGCGATGGGGCGCTAGCGGAACCTGCGGCTCGATAGCCGCCAGCCCTCACCGTAGTTGCGTGGCGCCCATGTGCGCGAACAGCGCCGATGTGAAGCGCGCCGGCTGTTCCACCATCGGCAAGTGGCCGCATTTGGTGACCCGCACGAACGTGGCGTCTTTGACGTGTTCGCTCAAGCACGCCCAATCGGTGCAGTCGCTGACCTTGTCGTCGTCGCCCCAGACCAAGAGCGTGCTGACTTCGAGCTTTCTCAGCATGACCGCGACGTCGAGCGACTGCGCCTCTCGCAGCAGACGGATCATATTTGCCAGATGCCGCCGGTCGAGAAACAGCCGGAAAGCGTGCTCGATCCGTTCGTCGGCGATCCGCGACCGATCGTGGAATAACCCGCGAGCGACATCGAACGCGATGCTCCTCGTGAGTTTCCCGAAGGACGCGATGCCGAGAGTTCTGCCGCCCATGGCCGGAGCACCGCTTAAGACGAGCGTTTCGACGCGGTGCGCATTGTTAACAGTGTATAGGAGGGCGACCGCGGAGCCCAGCGATGCGCCGAGAATCGTGGCGCGCTCGATCGAGAACTGGTCGAGCATTTCCCCGAGTTCAACCGCCGCTGCTGCGATGGAGCTGTGCGTCACCGCGATCGGATCGCGCATGGTCACACATGGGTAGCCGGCGGCGATCAATGCGTCGCGGACTTCTATCCAGATCCAATCGCCCGCCACCAGGCCTGAGAGCATGATGATGGGAGTCCGTGCCATGCGGCCTGGATAGTAGGTGAACGCGTCAGCGTCATAGACGCGGCGAGCCATGCGCCACGGATTCGAATGCCCGTCGGGAGCCACCTTGACGCAATGAAAGTCGCGCGACGTCGAGCGCACAATGGTTCGATCCGGCGTTGGTGAACGCTCTTTTCGTCCTAGGCTGAATACATTGGAGGATATTATGGCGCAGCGGACGGCCTTTCTCGGCAAGCTCATCGGCATCTACTGTATTCTCGCTGCAATCCCGATGGGAATAAACAAGCAAGCCACCATTCAGATGGTGACGGCTCTCGTTCACGACGCCCCGTTGCTGTTCTTCTTCGGTTTGATCGTCGTCGCCGCCGGTTTGGCGCTGATACTGAGCCACAAAATCTGGTCCGGCGGCGCACTTCCGGTCATCGTCACGATCGTCGGTTGGCTCACGCTGCTGAAGGGGCTGGCTTTCCTGTTCTTTCCGCCGCCGGCATCGGTCGGGATTGTCGTGTGGGGATCAGCGTACGAGCAGTTCTTCTATGCAGATGTGGGAGCAGCTCTGCTGCTCGGTATCTATCTGACATACGCGGGGTTCAAACATCGATGATGCGTCACGGACGCGAAAACGAAGTTTAGCTCAAACAAGCTAACCTTTGCAAACGGTTATTCCCGTTTCGTCGCGTTTCAAACCATGTTTGCAAAAGGCGCGCCAAGGGAATCAGCGTTGACGGGACCGGAGTCACGCTGACATCCGGAGCTTGGAGGAGCATAAAAAATGGCAAACCTGCTTTGGACGATTATCGTGATCTTGTTCGCGCTCTGGCTTATCGGCCTTGTCGCGCATATCGGCGGCGGTCTGATCAATCTCTTGTTGGTTGTCGCCCTCGTGATCTTCGTGATCAACCTGCTTACTGGGCGGCGAACCGTGGCCTAGATCCCAGATATCGTGCCGACTCCGCGCGGTGTTGTCCGCCGCGCGGAGCCGTCTCGACAGATCCCGTGACAACGGGAATGAAGAAATCGTCAAGAGAAATGCAACGTCGCGCGTCTTCTACATGCGCCGACGTAGCTCAGTTGGTAGAGCGGCGGTTTTGTAAACCGTTGGTCGGGGGTTCAAGTCCCTCCGTCGGCTTATCCGATCAGGCGACCGCAGGACGCCAACTGCGCTATCCTAAATCGCAACGGGATGCTAGTCCCGATTCTCGAGACAGATCGTCTTAAGCTCCGCGGCCATCGGCTCGAAGACTTCGAAGCCTGTGCAGCAGTCTGGGCGGATCCAGCTGTCGTTCGTTACATATCCGGCAAACCGTCAACGCGAACGCAAAGCTGGCTGCGAATGCTCGCGTATGGCGGCCACTGGCAGCACGTGCCGTTCGGATACTGGGCCGTTGAGGAGAAGAAGACGGGCCGTTATATCGGGGACGTCGGATTCGCCGATTTCAAACGCGACACCATCGAGCGCATGCGCGACGTACCCGAGGTCGGTTGGGTTCTTGCATCGCAGGTGCATGGGATGGGTTACGCCACTGAGGCGGTTCACGCGGCGGTCGCCTGGGCCGACCAGAAGATCGACGCGCCGCGAACCGTCTGCATGATTGATCCGGAAAACCTCGCGTCGCTGCGAGTGGCCGAGAAAATCGGTTACGAGGCCTTCGAACGCGGACTCTTCAACGATGCGCCGACCGTCTTTCTGCAACGCGCTCGGCTGATGACGTCCCAAAGAACCTAACGCGACGCGTTCATTCGCTCGAATATCTGCGCGCGTTCCTTGCCGGAAGCCGCTGCCGCCTGCTCCGAAAACCCGTAGGTGATCTCTTCGCTGCCGGCCTCCAACTGCGCCATCGCCGCCTCGATGAACTCATCCAACGCCATGAATTGCGTGTGCGTGCCCGGACCCCCAAGATCGGTGTTTAGCGCGGGCGGTGCCACTTCGACGACCGCGATCGGGGTCGCGGCGAGCTGCCGGCGCAAGCTCAGCGTGAACGAGTGGAACGCCGCCTTCGTTGCGCAGTAGACCGGTACGGCCGCAAGCGGCACGAACGCCAATCCCGACGTGACATTCACGATCGCGGGATGCTGCTGCGTGCGAAGATACGGGATGAGCAGCGAACACAGATGTACCTGTGCCTCGAAGTTGATCGCGATCTCTTCGTGCGTGTGTTCCCATGATTCCGGCGCGGTGAGATCGATCCGGCGTTGAACGCCGGCATTGTTCACAAGCACGTCGAGCTGCGGGAACTCTCGAATCACCCATTCGACGAGTTCAACGCGCGCGGCCGCGGTCGAGAGATCGCATGCTCGCGTGCGTACGCCCGGAAGCGCGGTCTCGATCTCGCGCAGCTTGCTCTCGCGACGGCCGCACACCACGACCGAACTTCCAGCCTCGGCGAAGCGGCCGGAAAGGGCACGGCCGATGCCCGAACCTCCGCCGGTGATGAGAACGGTATGACCTGCAAGCTCCATGATGTCGGCGGTTTGCCACCCGCGCATATGGGCCTGCCGATCGGTCGCATGGCAGTAGCACGGCACCCGGGGTGGCATGGTTCCGGCCCTCAGAACGCCGAACGCGACGAGCACAATGCGAAAAATATTGATCGTCGCGCTGTTCGCGGCGTTGTGCAGCCCCGCGCGCGGCGCGGATACCCCGATGTTCCGCGGAGACCTCGATCACACCGGCGTCTACGATTCTCCGCCTGTAGCCCAAGCGGCACACGTGAAGTGGGCCTTCCACACGCGCGGCTATGTGAACTCGTCGCCGGTCGTGGCGAATAGCGTCGTCTATGTCGGCAGCGCCGACGATAATATGTACGCGCTCGACGAAACAACCGGCAAATCGCTCTGGCATTTCAAGACAGGCAGCCGAGTCGTTTCGTCACCTGCGATCTGGAGGAGCGCCGTCTATTTCGGCAGTTACGACGGCAACTTTTACGCGCTGAGCGCAAACGATGGCAAGCTCCTTTGGAAGTTCAAAACCGGTGGGGAGCGCCGATTCGAAGGCACGCATCTCCATGGCTCGCAGCCGGTGGACGAGACCATGCCCGATCCGTTTGATGTGTATCTCTCATCGCCGGCGATCTGGCATGAAACGGTGTATTTCGGCAGCGGCGACGGCCACGTGTACGCCCTGAACGCAAAGACCGGCGAAAAACTTTGGAGTTTCAAGACCGGCGACATCGTCCACGCATCACCGGCGATCGATAACGGCACACTTTTTGTGGGGAGTTGGGATAGTTACTTCTATGCGCTCGACGCGCTGAGCGGCAAAATGCGATGGCGCTTCAAGACCGGCGTGGATCCCGACATCCACAATCAGGTCGGCATCCAATCATCGGCGGCGGTCATGGACGGCACAGTGTTCTTTGGCTGTCGCGACTCGCATCTCTATGCCCTCGACGAACAGACCGGAGACAAGAAATGGTCGCTCGACATGCACGGGTCGTGGGTGATCGGGTCGCCGGCGGTTCGCGACGGCAAGGTGTACTTCGCGACATCGGATAGCGGGCTGTTCTATGCGGTCAACGCCGGCGACGGGTCCATAGTATTCTCCGAGGATTTCCACGGCTGGCCGGAATTTGCGTCGCCGGCGGTCGCTGGAGACATGCTGTATCTCGGCTCCTGGCGAGGCGTGCTCACAGCGATCGATCTGACGAAGCGGCAGACGGCGTGGTCGTTTCAGACGGATGCTTCAAAACGCCTTGGGCCGGATCTCACCAAAGCCGACGGCAGCCCCAACTACGCCCCGGCTTACGCCTCCGATTTTTACGACGACTTGATCACGGGATTCGCGCGGATGATGACCGTGGGCGCATTTCTCTCTTCACCCGCGATCGACGACGGCGTGATCTTCGTCGGAAGCACCGATGGCAACGTCTACGCACTCGATTAAGGCAGCAAGCGGCGGGTACCTAATACCTCGTGACTTTGAGCAATTCTATTCTCACCACGCTGTGAGCGTGCAGTGACTGCGGTCACACGCCGTGCGGTCCTCACGGGGCCGATAGTACAAGCATAGACTACCGGTACGCCGGGCCAGCCGAGGCGTCTCCGACAGATAGGCTCGGATGTCGATCTCTCAACGTCTCTACCTCGTCCTCGGGATCATGGTGCTCCTGATCAGCGCCGAATTGACCGCGCTCGTCTTCACCATCCACACGCTCTCGGCCGTTCGCGCCTACGTGGGCGGCGAAGGCCTCTGGTCGAAAGCTCAAAAGGACGCGGTCTATCACCTCGAGGCATACGGCCGCACGCGGGATCCCAAAGAATACGCCGCCTATAGGTCGTTGCTCGGCGTCTCGCTCGGCGACCGTGCGGCGCGTCTGGAGATGTCAAAGCCGAATCCCGATTGGAACAAGGAGTATCAGGGCTTCCTTCGCGGCGGCAATAATCCAAGCGACATCCCAGGCATGATCGCGCTTTTCCAGCGCTTCAACCGCATTAGCTATATCTCCGACGCGATCGCGGACTGGACGGAAGGCGATTCGCTGCTCAGCCAGATCCAAGGTCTCGCGACGCAGCTGCACGCTCAGATCACCTCGGGGCAACCGCCGCGGACCGCCGCCAAGACGCTCGCGCAGATCGGCGACGTGAACGCGAGCTTGACCGTTGTCGAAGATCGTTTCTCCTCAACGCTCGGCGACGGCTCGCGCTGGATGACCGGCCTCATCCTCACGATACTTTTCGCGGCCGCGCTCACCGTCGAACTGAGCGGCTTGCTGCTCACCGCATCGGTGACCCGCCGCATCTCCGTGCGCCTCAAAGCGATGCTGCGCGCGGCGGATCAGATCGCGCGCGGCGATTACCGAATCGATCTCGATACGCAAGCGCCCGACGAACTCGGCCGTCTAGCGTCTGCATTCACCGACATGGCCCACGATATCGAGACTGAGCAGCGTCGCGCCGCCCACGCGGCCAAGACGGCAGAAGCAGCGCTGCGCGAGGCGCAGCGCGTCGCCCACATCGGCAGCTTAGATTGGGATATCCGAAGAGACGTCTTCACGTGTTCAAAAGAACTGCGCCGCCTGCTTGAAATGCAGCCGACGATGGCGACGTCGACGTTCACGACGTTCATCGCGGGCATCTATGCGGAAGATAGGCAGAACGTCGCGGCAGTGCTGCGCTCGGCGTGCGCGTTGCGCGAGCCGTTCAGCGTGGACTTTCGCGTCGCGATGCCGGGTGGAGCGGTGCGCTGGCTCTGCGCACAGGGTACAGTGGAAGAAGATTCCACGGGGGATCCTGTTCGACTCATGGGCACGGCTCTGGATATCACGGAGCGCAAACGCTCTCAAGACCGGCTGGAGTATCTCGCGCAGCACGACTCACTCACCGGATTGCCCAATCGGATGCTGCTGTTCGACCGCCTGCGCCAGGCAATCGCTCTCGCGCGCCGTGCTGATTGCAGCGGTGCGTTGCTCTTCCTCGACCTCGACAACTTCAAAGAACTCAATGACACGCTCGGACACGCCGCGGGCGATCGGCTGCTCGTGCTCGTCGGCGAGAGGCTGCGCGCGGGCGTGCGCGAGATCGACACCGTAGCCCGTTCCGGCGGCGACGAGTTCTTGATCGTGCTCAATTCCCTGGCGTCGCCCGAGGCATGCAGGCTCGTCGGCAACGCGGTCTTGCGTGCTTTTTCCGATCCGTTCACACTGGACGGGAACGACATCCGCGTGACCGCAAGCGTCGGCATGGCGATATTCCCGCAAGACGGCGATGACGCCGAGGCATTGGTTCGCCAAGCCGACCTGGTCATGTACAAATCCAAGCGTCGCGGCACTCGGCAACACGAGGCGCAGCTCGGATCCGCCTGATTTAACGCTCGAAGCTCTTCAAAATTCGACGCTCAACCTGGCGCGCAAGATCTTGTGATCGGCCGCGCCGTAGTAGACGTCGTAGACGCCGTCGGAGATCACGTCGAGTCCGGTCGGGAAGACGACGTTGTCGACGATGCCGACGCTTTCGTCGATGGTAAGCGGCACGATCAAGGGTTCGGGCGAGCGGTAGAGTACGCGATGCGGTTGATGCAGGTCGTGAATGACGATACCGGCGCTATACGTTCGCTTGGGATCGTGGTCGGGGCCATGACTGTCCACCGCGTGGAAGATCGAGAGCCAACCCGCGCGGGAACGGACGGGAGGCGTGCCGGCGCCGTTCTTCAGCTTTCCCCATTCAGAATCGACGGGAAGGACGCGGACGGTCTCACGCGGATAGCGCAGATTCTCCAGATCTTCGAGCACGCTCTCGGCGGACATGTAGGCGATCCACATCGATTCCCTGTCCGCCGGATCGAGTTGAAGAATCGTCGAGATCGGCGCTTGGCCGTTCACGCTGAACGGAAGCATCGGCCGATGATACATCGCAAATGAAAGGACGCCGGCGGGCGAATAGACCGGTTCGGGAAAGAACGCGGCATCCTTATTGTCGAGCGCGTTGAGCGCACCGTCCGCGAACAGCACCGGACCGAGTTTCTTCCATTGGTAACCGTCATCTGATGTCGCTAACGCGATGCGCGGCCCCTGTCTGCCGAACGCCGCGTAGGCCATGATGTACTTGTCGAGCTTCGGGATGAACGTGACGCGCGCGTCTTCGCAGCCGAATCCGCCCGGCTCCGATCTGAGTTCGTAGTCGGTCTCCGGGTGGACGATGACGCCGAGGCGCTCGAAATGACCGCCCGAAGATGTGCCTTCTCGCGCTAACCCGATGCGCGACACATTGCCTTGCGCGACTTTACGCGGATAGAGAAGCAATTCGCCCTGACGGCTTCTCGCAACACCGGGATTGATGACGCCCCATGCTTCCCAATCCGAACCATCGGATGACAGCACGACCCCGTGGCGCTCGAAGTCGACTTGCACTGGTTCAGCGGGATTTATCTTGCGTTGATACATCTTATGCTTGCGGCCATGATTTCATACATTGCGCATACGACGATGTGGGACCGAATCCCGGTCGGGATGCACATATTGTGAGCCTAGCCTCAGGGAAAGAGAATATATCCCGACACCGGCGGTAGGAGTGACGGTGCGGCCGGGCCGTTGACGCGGATGGTGCCGCCGTCGAACGGATCCGACCCGGTCACCGCCAGCGTATGGGTGTAATTGTCGTATCCGCGCGCAAGCGCCGCGGTCTTCATGGGATTCACGATCGCCACGCACGGACCGGCGAGAACGCCCGACAGATAGCACGCTGCATATTCGCGCGCGAAGACGCCGGATGGGGTCATGAGTCCGGATATGTCCGTGGGTTGAGGCGCGACGGGGTCAAGCGCGACGAGGTGCGTCTCTTTGTTCTGCCGGAAATTGCTTCCCGTGAGCCACGGCTGCTTCAGGGACGCCTGCGCCGGCTGATACGTGAGCAAGAACGAAGCGAGCTGATACATGCGCTCGGGGATGGCCGCCGCCGCGTCGGTGCCGTTTTCGTAATCGCCGCTGCAAAACCAATTCTTGCCGGTCGCCATGATCGCGATTTCGGCAGTCTCCTGCGCCGTCCAAGCGCTTTCGGCCGGACCCGGATTCACGCCCGAGCCTTCGGTGTCGGCGTAGCACTCCTCGGTCATCTCGCCCCACACGGCGAAAGCGAGCGCGATGCCCGGGCTGATCCGATGTCCGCCGTTCGGCGACGGCGTGTAGAGCGCGTTTGCGAGAATCGCAAGTCCCGTGCGCTGCTCGAATGCCGCATACATCTGCGCGGTCGCGTGCGTCCATTCATATTCGTCGAAGCCTGTGTGCCCTGCGTTGTTGCACGGTCGAGCCGCGAACTTACGCAGATCGTCGACGCTATCGGCATCGACATAGTCGGCGTGGTAGCCGCTCTCGTCAACGACGTTTCGCGCTTGCGCGATCCAGAGTCGCAAGAGATGCGTCGAGTGCGGGTCCGTCAGGTAAATGGTCTGGCCTGCATACGCGCTCGTGATCCGATTGCCGCCGCAATCGTGCGCGAACGTCGTCTCATCCGATGTGAACAGGGCGTCGCTAGCGTGCAGAATCGCAACATCGCTGTACCAGCCGACGCGCTCGCCTGCGGCCGCCGCAAGATCAGATTCCGTTGGGCTGCTCGGTTCATCTGCCGTGAGGTACGCGCTCATCGACTGCCAGGACACTTTCGTCCGATGCCCGTCCTGTCCGATGTCCTCGAAGTTCGACAAATGAGTCATCGCGATCGTCTGCGGTGCATTGCGACTGCTGTGCAGCGGCGCTGCGGGCCGAACGGCCGAGATCGTATGCGGGAGCGTGGTTGCTTCGCACCCTGCCAGCGCAAATACGAGGACGAAGACGATATAGCCGTGTTTTGGCATGTGCATCTTTCGCGGAAAAGAAATTGATCCGATTCGCTTTTTGCGGATGCGGCAGACCGCGACCCTTGGGCGCTTAAGCCTAATGCCTGATGCCAAACGGTAACCGAAGGCAAATACGATGACGTCATACGCATTTGCGCCCGAGGTTCGCACGACCAGCCTGTCCCGTAGATTGCAATTCACGCGCTCTGGTACCGCAGGGTCCATCCATACGATGGAGACATCGCTTGCGCCGAAATATACGGCGTGATATGCTGTGAATGCCTAATAAATGGCTATTCTTGGAGAGCGGCCTTGACGATGATCGAAGGACCTGATCTGGACGAACTGGATATCCGTTTGCTCGATGCGTTGCAACGCAACGCGCGCACGACGTTCGCAGAACTTGGCGCTCTCGTGGGCCTGAAGGCACCATCGGTGCACGATCGGGTGAAGCGTTTGGAAGCGCGCGGCTACGTGCGCCGCTACGCCGCGCAACTCGACGGTCCGCGTCTCGGCCTCGCGCTAACGGCTTTCGTGAGTTGTTTTACATCCGCCGAGACCAAGTATGACGAGTTCACCGCGAACGTCTCCGCGATGCACGAAGTCTGCGAAGTCCACAGTGTCGCCGGTGAAGAGACGTATGTCTTGAAAGTGCTCACGCGTTCCACAACGCATCTGGACGACTTTCTCGCTCGCCTCAAGCAGATTCCGGGGATGGTGCGCACGCGAACCACCATCGTGCTCTCCTCGCCGTTCGAACGCGGCGGCCTCGAGCTCACCCAGGCCGCAGAATCGCAGCCGCGGCGCTTGCGCAGCGTCCGCTGATCGCGCGCCGGCCGCGTACGAATCTCACACTCACCTCATGAGGAATCGATGACCGCCGTTAACGCAGCATCCGCCGCAGCCGAAGAACCGATCGTCGCGCTCAAACCGCCCGTCGGACCAGAAGCCTTCGAGTACAAGAACCTTCGTCAGGGCGAGTTTTGGCGCCATATCCCCGCTTACGAAGCCGTGGACGAGAAAACGTTCTCGGACCACATCTGGCAAGGCCGCCACTCCGTCAAGACGCCCGACGAGTTGCTGAGCACGATCCAAAAGCTCGCATCCCCCGAATTTATCGAAGACGCCAAGCGCGGCTTCATGCGCGCGCCGATGCAGGTGCGCGTCTCGCCGTATATGATATCGCTCATCGACTGGAGCGACCCATATGGCGATCCGATCCGCACGCAGTTCATCCCGCTTGCATCGCGCCTGCTGCCCGATCATCCGCAGCTTTCGCTCGACTCGCTGCACGAACAAGAAGATGCGCCCGTGCCGGGGCTCACGCATCGCTACGTGGACAAGGCGCTCTTCCTGCCGCTCAACGTCTGCCCGGTCTATTGCCGATTCTGCACGCGCTCGTATGCGATCGGCGGAGATACGGAAACGGTCGAAAAGGCCGTGCTCGCCACCGATCCCAAGAAATGGGAGCGTGCGTTCAAGTACATCGAGTCGCGTCCGGAACTTGAGGATATCGTCATCTCCGGCGGCGACACATATCAGCTCTCCGCGAAGAGCCTGAAAGCTATCGGCGAACGGCTGTTGGCCATGCCGAACGTCCGGCGCATGCGTTTTGCCACCAAAGGACCGGCGGTGTTGCCGAGCAAGATCCTGACCGACGTCGCGTGGACCGATGCGCTCACGTCTATCGTCGACCAAGGACGCAAGCTCGGCAAAGACGTTATGCTGCATACACATTTCAATTCGCCAAACGAAATCACGTGGGTCACGGAGAAGGCTATGCGCTTGCTGTTCGAGCGCGGCATCATGGTGCGCAATCAGAGCGTTCTCATCCGCGGCGTGAATGACGACGCGAAGACCATGCAGCTGCTCGTCAAGCGCCTCGGATATTTGAACGTGCATCCATACTATGTGTACATGCACGACATGGTGAAGGGCGTGGAAGACCTGCGCACCACCATTCAGACAGCGGTCGACATCGAGAAATTTGTCCGCGGTTCGACCGCCGGATTCAACACACCGCTGTTCCTTTGCGACGCACCCGGCGGCGGCGGTAAACGCGATCTGCACAGCTACGAATACTACGATCCGGAGAACGGCATCGCTGTCTACACCGCGCCAAGCGTCAAGCCGGGGAAGACGTTCCTCTACTTCGATCCGATCGACAAGCTGCAGCCCGAAGCGCAAGCCCGCTGGCGCGACGAGAACATGCAACGCGAGATGATCGAAGCCGCCCGCGCAAAAGCCTTGTAGGGCGGACCTTTACGGTCCGCCGGCGGGCCATAAAGGCCCGCCCTACATAACGACGGCGGGCCATAAAGGCCCGCCCTACATAACGCCGGCGGGCCATAAAGGCCCGCCCTACATAACGCCGGCGGGCCGTAAAGGCCCGCCCTACACAGAGAATTGCGCGGGATCGTAGTTCGGACGCTTCGGCCGCGGCTCGTCCTTCCACCACGCGCTGTAGCGCGCAAGCCAATCGAAGTTCTCGTAGATGTACGGGTTGCCGGCCAACGTGCGCTGCCGCTCGACGAACGGCTGGATCATGGCCCACCGCGTCCGAAGCAGCAGCCCGACCGCATCGACGATCAGCGAAGCATCAAGCACCTCACGCCGGGCGAGACACGCAATCGTCTCGATGAACTGGGCGACGACGAACAGAGCGCGCTCGTCAGCGGATCCGGGGAATTTCTCGCGCAGATCGATATCCGTCGGATAGCGCTCGTTGACGCCGGCCAGTTCGTAGAACGCGGCCACCACCTCGGGCGATGAAAGTCTATCGATCGCTTCGATGAGCGCAAGCGCGTTACGCTCGTGCTCGATCTGCCGCGTCTGACGCGCCATCATCATCGTCGTGAACACGACGGCCGCGAGCGCGACGAGCGTCGAGAGCAGCGGGAGAAGGACGTCGACGGAGATCATCGGTATCGAGGTTGGGCCGACGTGAAGTCGGCCCCTTCAGACGATCCTTCAGATCAGACCGCGGCGAAACGCTTCAACCGCGGCTTGCGTCCTGTCCGCGACCGAAAGTTTTTCCAATATATCGCGGATGTGGCCCTTGACGGTGCCCAAACCGATCGAAAGGTTCGCCGCGATTTCCGCGTTCGACTTGCCGCCCGCGATCAGTTCCAAGACCTGCGTCTCCCGTTCGGTCAGCGGCGAAAGGGTCGCTCGAGCAGGCATGAGCGGGCGGCCGAATCCACGCAGCACGACGTGGGCGACGAGAGGATCGAAGTACACGCCGCCCTCGGCTGCGATTCTGACCGCGTCGAGCACACGCTCCGGGCGCGATGCCTTCAGGCAGTATGCATCGGCGCCGGCGGCAAGGGCTGCGATCACCTCGTCTTCAAGATCGTGCATCGTGAGGATGACGACGTGCGTCTTCGGCTGCGCGTGGCGGATCCGGCCGGTGAGCGCGATACCGTCTTCGCCAGGCAAGCCGATATCGACGACCGCGACGTCGGGCGCGAGTGCCGTGGCTAACTCAAATCCGCTCGGACCGTCCGCCGCTTCGCCGACGACCTCGAATCCGCCGTCGCGCGCAAGCGCGGTCACAAGACCCGCACGCGTCAAGGCATGGTCTTCGACGACGATGACCCGGATACGATCAGGCACGCGGTGCGTCGATCGGAAGCGGAAGAAGCACGGTGAAGCGGCTGCCCCGCGGCGTCGCCGGTTCGTATGTGGCGCGGCCGCCGTGACTCTCGGCGATCCGTCGTACGATGTACAAACCGAGTCCCGACCCGGCTCCGTGGCGTGCACCGGGAGAGAACCGTTGGAACAACGTCGCTCGCTGCGCCTCCGGAATCCCGAAGCCGTCATCCTGGATCTGCAAAACCGCTTGACCGCCGTCGTCCTTGACAGAGACGGTGACGTGCCCGCCGCTCTGCGTCGACGCTACCGCGTTTGCGAGCAAGTTGACGAGCATGCGGCGCAGCTCGCTCTCGTCTCCGGAGATCGAGCGCGCGACGTCGCCGGGCACGCGGCTGACGCTCACTCCATTGTCGCGAGCGAGCGGTTCCAGCTCTGCGATGACATCGTTCGTGAGGACGCCGAGATCGACGAGAGTTCGCGTCGGAGACTGTTCGCCCGATTCGTACTTGGCGACCATCAGCAGAGTTTCGGCGAGCCGCTGCAGCTCATCATTGGAATCGATCGTGCGCCGCAGTATTTCGACGTACGCCGGCGGCAGGTCGCCGAACGCGCCGTCAAGCGCCTGCCGCATCGTCACGCGGGCGGCGGCAAGCGGCGTGCGAAGATCGTGCGAAAGCGCGTAGACGATATCGCGGATGACCTCGCTGCGCTCGACGGCGGCTCCATTTGCCGTCTCGAGCTGTTCGTTCTTCGCGGCGAGCTCCATGAAAAGGTCCGCCTGCGCGATCGCGGCGGCCGCTTCATCGGCAAACGTCTGCGCGACGGTCGACATCTCCGCGTCGAACGGCTCCTCCGCGTTCTTGCGCAAGACGACGATCAGGCCTTGGCTGTTGGCCTTGCCGCCGAGAGGCACGGCGATACCATGAGCCGCACCCAATGTGTCGAGAGCGAATCGGCTCATCGGGTCCGTGGCGGCGAGCACGGCGACTTGACCGGATTCCCTCACGCGCGTGAGCATCGAAGCGAGTTCCGGCGCCGGTCGCGCGCGTCGGAGATCGACGTCGCGCACTCCGCTCTCCGCGAGGTATTGTTCCTCGGCGAACGAGCCCGCGCCGCGCGCGAAGACCACAGCCGCATCCGCCTGCAAGACACGTAACGATTCGCGCGCGATCGCGCGCAGCACGATCTCGCGATTGACCGACGTGCGCATGACCTCAAACGACTCGCGCAGCGTCCGCTCGCGCTGTACCTGCCGTTGCCGCACTTCGATCTCGGCGACCGAGCGGGCCGCGCGCTGCGTTCCGATACTGAGCGCGCCCACAAGGATGCACGACATCGCGGCCAGCACGCGGTTCTCAACGGCGATGCGGTCCCAATGGCCCTCGTGGTATGCGTTATACCAGCCCGCGATCGCGTTCGCGATGAGCGCCGCGAGGACGATCCGAATCGTGAGGCGCCGGTCGAACGCGAAGCTCGTGAGCGCTATAGGCGCGTTCAAGAGTATTGCCGCGATGAACAGTTGCGGTGTGAACATGTCGATCGCAAACGCCGTAAGCAGCAGCACGGCGCATGCGATCGGGATGTATTGCGGCTTCAAGGCCGAGCAGGTTCTGTGCGGGGTTCATAGCAGCCTCCGGGGGAGCGCTGCCGCGGCGCGCGAACGACTGAACCGTGGAGCGAGAATCCGTTCGCGAGAAACCGGACGTGCTCTTACGGCAGCTAGCCTCATCGCCTCGCTTGACCGTCTATCTGTCCGCCGCGTCCGGCAGCGGCAAGACGCGCCGGCTCCTGACGGAAGCGCGCGAGCTGTCCGCTCGCGGGGTTCGCGTCCTCATCGGATGGATCGAAACCAAGGGAAGGCCGAACCTCGCCGAGCTCTGCAACGGGCTCGAGAAGCTGCCTGCGCGCACGGTCGATATCGGTGCGAGCAGGTTTGCGGAGTTCGATCTCGCGGCCGCCCTAGCGGCGAAGCCGGATGTCATCGTGCTCGATGAACTCCCCCACACGAATCTTCCGGGTTCGCCCAACGCGAAGCGCTGGCAGGACGCAAACGCGCTCCGGGCCGGCGGCATCAGCGTTATGACGGCGTTCAATGTGCAGCATCTTGAATCGGTCGCGCCCACCGCCGAACGATTGCTCGGTTTTCCCATCCGCGAGATCATCCCCGATTCGTTCCTCGCGGGCGCCGATGAGGTGATCGCGCTCGACGTCTCTCCGGAACAACTCGCCGAACGCGTGCGCGCCGGTTTGATCGTGCGCCCAGAAGACGCGGACGCAGCGCTCTCCGGAGCATTCCGGCCCGCGACGCTGCGCGCGTTGCGCGAACTTCTCATGCGGACCATAGACGATCTGACGATACCCGCGGTGGAGGCGCGCCGGGTATCGACGGCAGTGCTTTTCGCGCCGCGCGGAGCGGATGTGCTCCGCGTCATGCGCAGGGCATCCGAGGTGGCGAACGCGCTGGACCTGGCGCTCGAGGTCGCGGTCGAACGGCAATCGGAGAACGACGGGGTGCAACGCGCCGTCCGTGAGGCCGGCGCACAACTCATCGCGTGGCCGCAAACGACGGACGGGCGTCCGAGCGATGCCGTCTCCGCGTCGCTCGTCGTCGTGCCGCATGGTCAATTGGCAGAACGCTTGGTCGCGGGCGCCGTCGATCGCGACATCTTCGTCGTTGGACAAGAACCGCCGGCGGGCCAGGCGTCGAGTTTTGACATCCACCCGCTCGCACAGACGGCGGGCGACAGGATGCGGGTCGGCTACGGCCGGCTCACGATCTATCTCGGCGCAAGCGCCGGCTGCGGAAAGACGTATGCGATGCTCGATCGCGCGCACGAGCTTGCCGCCGCGGGCGTTGACGTCGTCGGCGCGTTTGTTGAAACGCACGGCCGTAAGGAGACCGCCGCGCTTATCTCCGGGCTTGAGATGCTGCCTCGCAAGTGCATCGAGTCGGCGGGCATTCGTCGCGAAGAGCTCGATGTGGACGCCTTGCTCAAGCGAAAGCCTGCCGTGGCGCTCATCGACGAATTGGCGCACACAAACGCCACCGGAAGCATCTTCTCCAAGCGTTATGAAGATGTGCTCAGCGTTTTGCGCTCGGGCATCTCGGTGGTGACGACGCTGAACATCCAGCACCTTGAAGGCCTGGGTGAGGCCGTGGCGCGCCTCACCGGGGTGCGGGTGCGCGAAACCCTGCCGGATCGAATCCTCGATCTGGCTGACGAGGTCATCTTCATCGATTGCCCGCCCGATCTGCTGCGCGAAAGGCTTCGCGCCGGCAAGATCTATCCGGCCGACCGCATCGACCGCGCGCTCAGCAATTTTTTCAGGCCCGAGAATCTCGCCGCACTTCGCGAACTTGCGCTGCGCGAGTCCATCCGCGCCCGCGGCAGACGGCTCGTCCAGTCGGCGATAGCAAGGCTTATCGTCGGCGTCGCCGACCGCGAACGCGACGGCGCGCTCATCCGCCGGTGCGCTGCGCTGGCCGGCCGGCTCGAAGTGGGATTCTCCGTCGCGCACGTCGCCCGTAATGCGCAACATTCGTCGGACGCGCTGACGGCCTTACGGACACTGTGCAGGGATCACCGCGGCCGCTGGATTCTTCAGACCGCAGAAGACCCGGCCCGCGGACTTTTTGAAGCGGCAAAGGCGGACGGCGCCACGACAGTGATGATCGAGGGACCGCGAACGCGTCCCAAACTGTTCGGCGGCCTGTCCTTCGCGCGCCGTCTCTTGAAAGCCGGCGTACAGGACATGCTCGTCCTCACTGGCTACTAAGTGCCTGACCTCTCGTTTTTGAAGGGGGCCGACCGGCGTCAGCCCCTTCAAAAGAATCCATTCGGACTATCCGTTCGGCGGCTTGTCGCCTATGCCGGGCAGGCGTAGGATTGAGCTGCGCCCCGAGGAGGGCGATCCATGCTTGACCTGATTCTCCTCGTCGTCACCTTCATCGGATTTGTTCTGCTCGACCGCTACGCTGCGGCGTGCGAGCGGCTCTGACATGCTCGACCAGATAATCGGTCTCATCCTGTCCATCCTTGCGCTCGGCTATCTCGTATACGCCATGCTGCGCCCGGAGAAATTCTAGTGAGCAACAACCCGTGACCGGCATCGGCTGGCTTCAGGCGCTCGTACTTTTTGGCCTGGTCCTCGTGGCCGTCAAGCCGCTCGGCGCCTTCATGGCTCGGGTCTTTCAGGGCGAGTCGACGTTTCTGACGCCGATCCTCGCGCCTGTCGAGCGCATGATATACCGGTTCTGCGGCGTCGATCCCAAGAAAGAGATGACGTGGTACACGTATCTCTTCGCCACGCTCGCGTTCAGCGCGGTCGGGCTCGTCTATCTCTTCGTTCTGCTCCGTACCCAGGCGTATCTGCCGCTGAATCCGCAGAAATTCGGCAATCTGGCGCCGGATCTTGCGTGGAACACCGCCGTCAGTTTCGTCACCAATACGAACTGGCAGTTCTATGCCGGCGAGAACACGCTCAGCTATCTGTCGCAGATGGTCGGGTTGGCATGGCACAATTTCACGTCGGCCGCCGTCGGCATCGTATTGGCGATCGCGTTCATCCGCGGTATCGCGCGCACGGATCTGCGCACGCTCGGCAATTTCTGGGCAGACATGACCCGTTGCTGTCTCTACGTGCTGTTGCCGATCTCGATCGTCGGCACGCTCTTGCTTGTCTGGACCGGCGTGCCCCAGAACTTCCATCCGTACGAAACGGTGACGTCCATCGACGGCTTCCATCAGGCCATCACAGGCGGCCCGATGGCATCGCAAGAGGTCATAAAAGAACTCGGCACCAACGGCGGCGGCTTCGTCGGGCAGAACTCGGCCGCTCCAAATGAAAATCCGACGCCGCTCAGCGATCTCTTCGAGCTCTGGCTCTTGATGGTGATCGCGGCGTCGCTCACGTATACGTTTGGTCGCATGGTGAAGGACCAGCGGCAAGGCTGGGCTCTCTTGACCGCGATGTCCATTCTGTTCTTCATCGGCCTCACCGTCACGTATGCTTCCGAGTCGGCCGGCAATCCGATCACCCACCAGCTCGGCGTGCTCGGCGCGAACATGGAGGGCAAGGAGGTCCGCTTCGGCGCGGCCGCTTCGGCTCTCTGGGCGGTCGCCACGACAGCGACGTCGTGCGGCGCGGTCAATGCCATGCACGACTCCTTCACGGCATTGGGCGGTCTCATCCCGATGCTCAACATCCAGCTCGGCGAGATCATCTTCGGCGGCGTCGGCAGTGGGCTCTATGGCAAGCTGATCTTCGTCATCCTCACGGTCTTCATCGCGGGTCTCATGGTGGGCCGGACGCCCGAATATCTCGGCAAGAAGATCGAACGGCGGGAAGTGCAGCTCGCGATTCTTTTCATCCTTATAACGCCGCTCTTCACACTGGTCCCCACGGCGATCGCGTCGATCAACCCCGCGGGCCTCGCCACGCTCAGCAATTCGGGCCCCCACGGCTTCTCCGAGATCCTGTATGCATACACATCAGCCACCGGCAACAACGGAAGCGCGTTCGCCGGCCTCGGACCGAACCTGTTCTACAACGTCTCGATGGGCATCGCGATGTTCTTCGGCCGCTTCGCGGAATTCGTTCCGATGTTGGCGCTGGCGGGCGTGCTTGCGGGTAAGCGCGCGGTGGCTGCATCGGCCGGCACCTTCACAACGCACTCGCCGATCTTCGTCGGACTGCTCATCGGCACGATCCTCATCGTGGGCGCGCTGACGTTCTTGCCCGCCGACGCGCTCGGTCCGATCGTCGAACACCTCCTGATGATCCAAGGAAAGATATTCTAGATGAGCACGCGACTCGAGCGCAGACCAAAAGCGCGCTCGCTCTTCGACCGCAAGATCCTGGTCACCGCGGTGTGGGATTCGTTCCGAAAACTCGACCCGCGAGGTCAGTATCGCAATCCGGTGATGTTCATCTGCGAGATCGGCGCCCTGGTCACGCTCGGATTCTTCTTGCGCGATCTGCGCACGCACGGTCCGGCCGGTTTCGATTTTGCCATCTCGATCTGGCTCTGGTTCACGGTGATCTTCGCGAACTTCGCTGAAGCCGTCGCAGAGGGACGTGGCAAAGCGCAAGCCGAGTTTCTGCGCCGCACGAAGACCGATACAATGGCGCGCCGCATCGTCGGTGGGCGGGAAGAGATGATACCGGCGACGTCGCTGCGCAAAGGCGAGACGTTTGCCATTATCGCCGGCGAACTGATCGCGGCCGACGGCGACGTGATCGAGGGCGCGGCGTCTGTAGACGAATCGGCGATCACCGGCGAGTCCGCGCCGGTGATCCGCGAGGCGGGCGGCGACCGCAGCTCGGTCACCGGCGGCACGCGCGTGCTCTCAGACCGCATCGTCGTTCGCGTCACGTCGAATCCGGGCGAGACGTTCTTGGATCGCATGATCGCGCTCGTGGAAGGCGCGTCGCGCCAGAAGACGCCGAACGAGATCGCGCTTTCGATCTTGCTCGCCGGCCTCACCATCATCTTTCTGATCGCGGTGGCCACGCTGTCGCCGTTCTCGCTCTACGCCGGCACGGCGCAATCGGTCACCGTGCTGATCGCACTGCTTGTCTGCCTCATACCGACGACCATCGGCGGTCTGCTCTCCGCGATCGGCATCGCGGGGATGGACCGCGTTCTGCAGCGCAACGTGTTGGCGATGAGCGGCCGAGCGGTCGAGGCCGCGGGCGACGTGGACACGCTGCTGCTGGACAAGACCGGCACGATAACGCTCGGCAACCGGCGCGCCACCGAGATCGTTCTCGCTCCCGGCGTGTCGGAAGAAGTCGCAGCGCGCGCCGCGATGCTGTCTTCCATCCCCGACGAGACCCCCGAGGGCCGGTCGATCGTGATGCTGTCCGCGCCGCGCGCCGCTCAAGGCCAGACTTCTGCCTCGGACAGCGACTTGCGCGCGCTCGTTCCTGACGGCTCGACGTTCGTTCCGTTCAGCGCATACACGCGCATGAGCGGCCTCGATCTAGCCGGCGGCGGATCCATCCGCAAGGGCGCGCCGGATGCGGTGCGCGCATGGGTTCGCGAGCGGACGGGCGATGGCGCAGCGGTGCTCGCCGACGATGTCGAGCGGATCGCTCGGGCGGGCGGCACCCCGCTCTTGCTTGCAGACGATCACCAGATCCTCGGAGCGATCCACCTCAAAGACATCGTCAAACCGAATATGAGCGAGCGTTTCGATCGACTGCGCAACATGGGCATCCGCACCATCATGATCACGGGCGACAACCCGCTCACGGCCGCCACGATCGCGCGCGAATCCGGCGTGGACGACTTCCTCGCCGAAGCCACGCCCGAGACGAAGATGGCCCTCATCAAGCGCGAGCAAGAATCCGGCCGGCTCGTCGCGATGACCGGCGACGGCACGAACGATGCGCCCGCGCTCGCTCAGGCCGACGTCGGCGTGGCCATGAACTCAGGCACGCAAGCCGCGAAAGAAGCGGCGAACATGGTCGATCTCGACTCCGATCCGACGAAGCTGATCGAAGTGGTGGAGATCGGCAAGCAGCTGCTGATGACGCGCGGCGCGCTGACCACATTCTCTATCGCCAACGACGTCGCTAAATATTTCGCGATTCTGCCGGCGATGTTCGCGATCGCCTACCCCGCCATGAACGCGCTGAACATCATGCGGCTCACGACGCCGCAGAGCGCGATACTCTCGGCCGTCATCTTCAACGCCCTGATCATCGTAGCGCTCATCCCGCTTGCGCTACGGGGGGTTGCCTACCGTCCGCGAGGCGCCAATGCGGTGTTGCGCAACAACGTGCTCATCTACGGCGTCGGCGGCATCATCGCGCCATTCATCGGCATCAAGCTCATCGACATGCTGCTCGCGGCATTCCATCTCGTATAAGGCAAGACAGAAATGAACACGAAGGCGATGACCGATAACACGCTGCGCCACATATGGCCATCGGTCATGTTCACCCTGATCACCATCGTGATCTTCGGCGTGCTTTACCCCGTCGTCATGACGGGACTCTCGCAACTCATCTTTCCGACCCAAGCCAACGGTTCGATCGTCAGCGTCGGCGGCAAACCCGTGGCGTCGACGATCATCGGACAGCTCTGGAAATCGCCGAAATATTTCCAAGGACGACCGTCGGCGGCCGGCAACGGCTACGATCCGACGTCGACCGGCGCCACCAATCTCGGGCCGACTTCCAAGAAGCTCATCGGCGCGACGCGCAGCGCGATCGCAGCGCTCAAGAAAGCGAACCCCGATGCGACCGATCCCATCCCCATGGATCTCGTGACGACGAGCGCAAGCGGCATCGATCCCGACATCAGCCCGGAGGCTGCGTACTATCAGGCGCCGCGAGTGGCGCGCGCCCGACACATGTCGCTGGACGCGGTACGTGCCGTGATCGCGCGTCACGTCGCTCCAAGGCAGTTGGGATTCTTAGGCGAACCGCGCGTCAACGTGTTGGAACTCAACCTCGCATTGGATGGTGCGAAGTGACAATGCGCTTCTCGCCGATCGTTGCTGCGGCAGCAGCGCTTGCATTGGGATGTATGCCGGTCGGCTCACCTGCCGATCCCGCTCCTGCGCTCTCACCGCTTCCGACGCCGATCCCTTCACCGGTTCCCTCGCCGGCCGCGACTCCGACATCCCCGACCATATCGCAAGCGTCGCCGTCGCCGGCGGTCACGCTACACGGCGTATTGAGCGGCACGCTTGCAATGACGAGCGGCGTCAACGCCGTTGGAAGTTTCGATTCGCCCTCGGGCATGGACAGCGCGGCCCGCGTGAATGTCTCCAACGCCTTTGTGCTGCTCGCAAAAACACAGGGCGTCATGCAATTCGCGCTGCAAGGAGGCGCATATAGCATCCCGACGATCGGCGTCGCCGGGAATAAGACGACCGCTGCCAACGCGAACACGGGGCTTTTCGGGCCGCTGCCGCTTGCGCAACTCTCGTATGTTCCGACGAGCAACTTCAGCCTCAATGCGGGAATCCTGGCGACATTGACCGGCGCGGAATCCACGTACACGTATCTGAACTGGAACGTGCAGCGCGGCGCCGTTTGGAACGTCGAAAATGCCGTGAGCCGCGGCGTGCGAGCGTCGTTCTCGTCAGGCAAGTTCACCTATACGCTCGGGGCAAACGACGGATTCTGGAGCGGAAAGTTCGGCGCCGCCGAAGGATCGCTCACCTTCGCGCCCGACAGCAGCGACTCTCTGCTGTTCGTCGCGCTGATACCGAACAGCAGAACACCGGGAAATCCCACCGCATCCGTCGCGAACAAAGAACTGCTCAATCTCGTCCTGACGCGCACGCGCGGCAACCTGCAGCTCGCTCCGTATATCCTCTACACGCGGTCGCCCGCTGCGCCCAGTCTCGGATACGCCGGCCCGGAAAGCGCGTTCGGGGCCGCCTTCTTGGCAAATCTGACGCTGAGCGGTCATTTCACGACGGCGTTCAGATACGAGACGCTCCATGATGCGAGCACGATCAACGACAAGAGCGCGAACGCCGACCTCGTCGGCTTTGGCCCGGGCAGCGGCATCAACACCTACACGCTGACGCCGCAATGGTCCAACGGTCACACATTCGTCCGCGTGGACTTCTCCACCGCGCGCGTCACAAGCTCGGCCGACGGTTTGGCGTTCGGCGGCGACGGCGATCAGCGCAACCAGTCGCGCGTCGTGCTCGAGATCGGAACCCAGATCTGACCATCGGTGCGCGCCTACGGCAGGCGCCAAAACTCACCGGACAACCCGAGCGAGTCGAGGATTTTCTGATTCTTCTCGCGCGAATGCGGCCTCCAATCGACCACCAGCCTATCGTCCCACCACGCGTGCGCGAGCTTGCTCAACATCGAGATGGTGATCGTCTCACCCGCAGCTCTTCCGCCAAGCCAGAGCTTGATGTGCTCTTCCGACCGGAAGAGATTCATCGCGCTTCACGTGAAGACGATGTCGTCCCACCAGTGCCGAGCCGGAACAAGACAATGGAAGAGAAGGTCAGTCCGCGACGGCAATGCGCCCTGGACGTCGATCGCAAGCGGTTCGAGGCAGTCCGGACAAGAGGTCTCGATGCGGCCATCCGCGTGCAAGGCAGCGCAGATACCGAACGCATCCCACGCGCAGTTCGCGTACCACCAAAATCCGCGGGCGCTTACGCGGTAGGCTGAAGGCACAGCCGAGAACGGGTTAGCCATGCGCAACTCGGTCTTGAATTCGTTCAGCACGATCGCATGCTCGTCGTGGAGACGATGCCACGACGCTTGAACCTCTGCGAACGGCACGCGCAAGAAATCCGCCACTTCTTGGGTGGCGGGCGCGCGGCGCAATTCGACAAATAATTGATATGTCGCATTGCGGACGCGAATATCGCGATAATCCATCATCAGGAACATCGCGATTGCACGCGGCACCTGATTTTTCCCTACCGCGTGGTCTCGAGTTCTGCCGCCGATCTAGCGGCGTTCAATTCACCGTTCTTTCAGCAGCCCTGGGAACATTCGAAGCATGAGTAAATCTATCGCCGCTCCGATCGCGGGAGCAGTCTGTGCCTTGTTGCTGCTAGCCGGGATCATCGCCGCTGTGTTCGTAGCGGGACAACTTCGCGCCATGTCGGCGAATCTCGACCGAATGTCTGCTCGAATGGATGCCTTGACGAGCATGAACGGCAAGCTCTCCGTCACGAACACGCTGTTAAAGCAGACCAATCGGAGCTTGTCGAGGATGACGGCCGAGTCGACCAGCGCAGATCAGAAGCTCGGTCGCATGCAGACCGATCTAGCCCTCATGTCGCACAAACTTGCGGGCTCGTTCCTGTTTCGCGGCGTGAAATGAACTATACGCCGGACCGCGTTCTCAAGCTGACACCGCGCGAGACAAAAATTCGATAAAAGCTTGCCAGGCGTGCAGCACTCGACGCATTGCAAGAACCTCGTCGGCACGTGGAGCCGGTCTATCGTGAACGGTGCACCCGCACCTACGTTACCCACCCTGACGGAGATGAATCTCGTTCTTGCCCGCCAGATCGCAGCGAGCGAATACTAATCGTGCCTTCGCTGCCGCTTCGATACGTAAGTAGGGACTGCGCCGGGACTTGGAGCATCAAGTGCCGCAACGACCCCTCACGGGCAGGTGACCGAGTGGTTAATGGTAGCAGACTGTAAATCTGCCGCGCTCAGCGCTACGTAGGTTCAAATCCTACCCTGCCCAAACGTTACGAACGCCGCATGCGAAGTGTGGCGGAGACATAGTTCCCATAGTCTCCCAGCCGCTCGACGTGGACGCTGTCGCACGCGGCGCGGATGAGATAGAGTCCACGTCCTGACTCGGAGTACGAGTCCGGCAAATGCGACTCGAACTTAAAACCTTTGCCGCGATCGATGGCGTGGATCACTGGCCTTGAGTCGGCCCAATCCACGTAGATATTGACGGGTCCCGGCGCGTGCTGCACGATGTTCGCCATGAGTTCGCCAAAGACGAGTTCCGCTTGCGCAACGGAAGCGTCGTCGTCGATGTACCTGCGAAGATACTCCACAAACTCCGCACGCGCGTCCTGCGCCGCAAGCGCGCTCTCCGCCTCGAATGACCAGGCATCAACGGCGCCCAAGGCGACCGTCATGACCGCGACGTCGTCGCGCGATTCGCCGGCGATGCAGACGTCGTGGATGAGTCGAGCCGGCCTGCCGACGTGACGAACGGCGGCGCTCGACGCTATCGCGTGGAGCGCGCGTTCTCCGGCGTCTATGTCATGGTTCCATTCGGTAAGGCCATCGGTGTAGAGCACGATGAGGTCGCCCGGTTCAAGCGCCAGCTCCTCCGGCGTCGACGTCTGCTCAATGAGCTTTCGAAGCCCGAGCGGCGTCCCATGCGCCCGCAATTCGATAAGCTCGTCGCCCCGCCTGATCAGCGGCGATGGATGCCCGGCGTTCGCGAATCTGATGGTCTTGCGGTCTGGGCTGATGATCCCGACGAACGCCGTCACGACGGCATCGGGGAATCGATAATGCAAGATCCAATCGGCGGCGTCGAGGATCTTCACCGGGTCAGATTCGTGATACGGGCCCACGGCGATGACATGGCGGACCTTGCTCATGATCACGGCGGCTTCGAGTCCGCTCCCAGCCACATCGCCGACGCTGATCATAACCGACCCGTCGTCAAGAGCGATCGAGTCGTACCAATCGCCGCCGACGCTTGCGCCTTGGCTCGTCGGCGTGTAGACACCGTCGAATTGCAAGTCCGGCGCGGACGGCAGTACCGAGGGCAGCGACGCCTTTTGCAGCGTGGTCGCGATCGCGCGCTCGCGCTCGTAGCTCTCGGCGTTCTCCATCGCGATCGCGGTCCGGCCCGCGATCTCCACTAAGACCGGCAGATCGTTTGCGTCGAACGATCGCCCCGTCGCGCCATTGAAGACGAACACGGCGCCGCGAGCTTTCCCTCGGACGTGAATCGGGATCCGGACTCCCGACTTAGGAGCGAGCGCGGCCACATCGGTTGCCAGATGTGGCCATATGTCGGCGATAAACGCTTTGAGCGCGGCGGCATTCAAAATCATGGGCTTGCGTTCATCGAGCTGTCGCATCAGGTTCTGCTCTGCGCGCGATTGCATGATCCGAGAATCGCGCAATCGGCCGACAGCCTCGGACAGTGCGGCATCCCGGTGCGCCGCCCCGACGACGCGTAGGCCGTCGCCATCGACGTTGATCACGAGCGCGAAATCGGCGATCTCGGGCACGACGATCTCCGCGAGTCGCTGGAATGCGCCCTCGATATCAAGCGACTCGAAAAGATTGTCGGTGACCTTGGCGAGCAAACGCAAGCGTTGCGTCGTGCGGTGCTGTTCGTCGAAAACGAGCGCGTTCTGAATCGCCGCCCCCGCGCGTTCGGCCGCGCGCTCCGCAACGGCGAGGTCGGAAGGCGTAAACGTGCGGCGCGATTCCGCGGACACAAACGTGATCGCTCCGTAGAGATCACCTTTCGGGCTCTGCAGCGGCACGACCATGGCCGAATGCATTTCGAGGCTCTGGATCGCTTTGAGGTGTTCTTCGTCCGTCGCTCCGGCACGGATCTGTTCGTCAGTCACGCGAGGGATAAGTGTGGCGCCGCCTCGCAGCGCATCGACCACGGCCTTGGGCCGACGCCGGGTGGCGTTCTTGCGTTGGAACTCGCGGATCTCTTCGACCCGTTTCGGATCCTTGTGTGCGGCGGCGACGGTCGTGAACGTGTCGGGTTCCTCGAACGTCATCACGAAACACCAGTCGGCGAAGTGCTCGACTGCGAGATTCGCAAATCGCTCGCAGATATCGCGCAGGTCGAGAGACGAGCCGAACGCGTTGACGGCTTTCAGGACGAACTCAAGACTCTCGCGCGAACGTTTCTGCTCGTCGATGTCCGTTGCTGTGCCGATCCAGCGGGCGTTGCGACCCGACTCGTCCATGACGGGCATCGCGCGAGCGAGAAACCAGCGGTAGCTTCCATCTTCGACGTTGCGCAGGCGATATTCGATCTCGTACGATGTGCCCGTTTGGAGCGCATTATTCCAGCGCTTTTGCGTCTCGTCGAGATCCGCGGGATGGACGACGCCTTTGACGCCTGGCGAAGTCATAGCCCCGACGGTAAGGCCGGTGTATTGGAGCCAACGCCGGTTGAAAAAGGTGATGGTGCCGTCGGCCTCGGCCAGCCAGACGAAATGGGGCATGACGTCGGCGATGGCATCGAAATGATCGCGACCTTCTGTGAGGGTCGATCGAAGCGCGACGAGCGAGCGGTCCTCGGCTATTCCAGCCTTCGATGGCACGCCGCGCCCGACTTTATGAGCCTGCAATCGCGCACCTTTCGAAAATTCTTGCATTCGTCGCCGGGCAGACCAAACAATCATATTCCCTTCCAGGCCTCCCGCCTAACGCGATTTGGCGCCAATCGAGAAACCAGGAGCGGGCCTTCGGCATGGGCGAGTATAGAGGGACATGGTCCGTCAACCCTTCCGCACCTTCGAGACCATCGCTTCCGGGCGCGGCGGAATCGCAGTTCTCGCGCTGCTTGCGCTCGCGCTCGCCGCCGGATGCGCACGAGCGCATCTGACGCCCGAACCGCTCTCCATCGAATCGTTGTGCGGAAACGCCACCGACCGCGGTTCGCACGGCCGGCATCATCCCGTTCTCGGCCGATACGTCGATGACCGGATCGCAGGAGATTCCACTGAATCACTCGTCGACGTAGGCGCGCTCGGACGCGACTCAGATATCGTCAACCCATCCGCCGGAAGCAAACCGCTGCAGACGACTCGCGCGCTGCGTTCGTACATCCGAGATCACGGCGGCGGCGTGATCGCATACTGGGCCGACCTCACCATAGGAACGAGCGGTGCGCCGATCGACGGGACCGCATTTGCTGACGGAGACGATAACGGAAAGGGCCGCGCGGCGTTCGTGCGCGCGCGCGGCGCGCAAGCATGGTCGTTCGCGCACGTCGATGAACCGTACGCTCCCGTCTGTGAATAGCCGACGATGGAAGAGTGCAGGTTGAATCGGCGAAAATACCGTAAGGCTTGCTCGGAGCGGGCGGGAGTAGCTCAATTGGTAGAGCGCTAGCCTTCCAAGCTGGATGTTGCGGGTTCGAGACCCGTCTCCCGCTCCACGAGAATTCAGAAAGAGCCGGCTCTGATGAGCTGGTTTTTTTCCTGTGTGACGGCGGTCGTCTCGAATCAACCATCACGCGGAACCCAATAGTCCACGGTGGGCAAGCGATGCTCGCACCCTACGGTTCGCAGGGGCAAAAACCGAACACTATGTGAGGGGAAGGGCTCGCTGAGATAGCCCTCCAGAGAGAACACGCTTTGGAAAATCCACGGCGCGCCGCCCGGCACGAGAAGCTTGGACCCGCGAATGGCGCCCTCGATCGGCAAACGGAACATTCGCTGCTCGTCGCCACATTGGAGGCGACGGCCGATGGTATCCTCGTGGTCGATGCTGCTGGGAAAATCGCCCGTTTCAACGAGCGCTTCGCACAGCTCTGGCGCCTTCCGCAAGAGATCCTCGAGAAAGGCGACGACGACGCCGCGATCGGCTTCGTTCTCGGGCAACTCAGCGATCCGGAGATGTTCATCTCGAAAGTCCGCGAGCTCTACGCAAAACCGGAGGCGGAGAGCTTCGACATTCTCACGTTCAAGGATGGCCGCATCTTCGAGCGCTATTCGATCCCGCAGCGCATGGACGGAAAGCCCGTCGGCCGCGTCTGGAGTTTTCGCGATGTCACCGATCGCGCAAACGGAGAACGCGCGCGCGATCTTGCCGAGACACGGGCGCGACGCCGTCTGGCCCGGCTCGACTCGCTCTGGCGGCTGCAGACGCACGAAGATCGCAACAGCGACGGCCTTGCCCGAACTATCCTCGCGGAAGGCAAACGCGCGCTCGGAATGGATTTCGCGGCGATCGGCGATGCGGTCGGGGAACGTCACATCGATCGGGCCGACGCTGAAATATCGGGCGCGATTGGGGCCTGCATGGCGGCGCTTGGCGCGCTCGTCGATCACGAAAGGCCGACGATCGAGTTCGACCGGCGCAGCTCGAACAGCGACGTGCCATCCGCAGAATTGGAGGCGGCCGGACTCCACGACGCGATCGCGACCGCCTGCTGGCTTGACTCGAAGAAATACTTGCTCGTCTTCGGGTCGAGCGTGCCGCGCGCCGAACCAATCACCCAGGAGGATCGCGAATACGTCGAACTGCTCTCGGCGTATCTCTCGCGCGTGCTCCGCGATCTCGACCAGCGCAGCCGCATCGCGCATCTCGCGTATCACGATTCGCTCACGGGCATGGAGAACCGCGCTCGCTTTCTTGAACGCCTGACCGAAGCCGCCGCGCTGAGCGCTCGCACCAATCGACGTTTCGCCGTGCTGTATGTCGATCTCGATCGTTTCAAGGACGTCAATGATTCGGCCGGCCACGCCACCGGGGACCGCGTGCTGCTTGAAGTGGCTCGGCGCCTGCATTCGACCGTCCGCCAATCGGACGCGTGCGCGCGATTCGGCGGCGACGAATTCGCCGTGCTCGTGCCCGAGGTGGACAGCGCAGCTGAGCTCAGCATCTTGGCGCAGCGCATCGGCGACGCGATGGCCGCGCCCTATTGCATCGACGAGACAGATATCTACCTTTCGGCGAGCACCGGCATCGTGATCTTTCCGGAAGACGGCGACGGCCCCGACACGCTCTTGCGTCGCGCCGATGCGGCGATGTATCGCGCAAAAGAAGACGGTCGCAACCGGTATCGTTTTTACAGCGAGGAGATCGCCGCGAGACTCGAGCGCCGGCAGACGATCCAGTCCGGCGTGCGCGATGCGATCGAACGTGCGCGGCTGGAACTCTACTATCAGCCGATCATGGATCTGGAAACGGGTCGACCGCACAGCGCCGAAGCGCTCCTGCGATGGAACCGGCCGGGGCATGGCGTTGTGCCGGCGGTGGACTTCATCGCAGAAGCGGAAGACGCCGGCCTCATGCCGCTGATCGGCGAGTGGGTCATCACACAAGCGGTCGCGCAACTCGGTTCGTGGACGCGCGCCGGTCTCGATCTGCGCGTCGCCATCAACATCTCCGCGATGCAGCTACAGGACGCAGGGTTGATCTCGACGCTGCGCGCTGCGATCGCATCGGCTGTCGTCGACGCCAGGCGGATCGAACTCGAGATCACGGAATCTGCCGCGCTTCGCAACCCCGACGCCGCTGCGGCAGCGCTCCATGAATGCCGGGCGATGGGCATCCGCGTCGCGCTCGATGATTTCGGCACACAGTTCGCGTCGCTCGCTTATCTCAAGCGACTGCCCGTTGACGTAATTAAAATCGATCGCTCGTTCGTCGCAGGGCTGCCGTCGCGGCTCGAGGACGCCGCGATCGTGCGCTCCGTCATCTCGCTCGGCGCGACGCTCGGAAGGACGATCGTCGCCGAAGGCGTTGAGCTCGAAGAGCAAGCCGCGTGGCTGCGGATCGAAGGATGTCGATTTGCGCAAGGCTATCTGTTAGGCGTGCCGATGCCGGTCGCGGCTTTCGATGCATGGGTCGCTTCGCGCCAACTCTCGTCTTAGGAACGCCTTGCGTTGTGCTCATCGAGTACGATACTATTGTGGCGCGCCGACTTGAGCGGAAGCAGGCCCTTGTAGCTCAGTGGTAGAGCGCGTCCTTGGTAAGGACGAGGCCGCGGGTTCAATCCCCGCCGAGGGCTAGTAAATCTTGCGCGCGCCCGTAGCTCAACTGGATAGAGCGATGGACTCCTAAGCCGTAGGTTGGAGGTTCGAATCCTCTCGGGCGCGAACTGATTCTCTTTGCCGCCCCGGCATCCGGGGCGTGCGTAAGCACGGCCGCATGCTCGCGGCTTATATTACGGGACGGGTCTCGAGGTAGCAATGGCTAAGCAGAAGTTCGAGCGTTCGAAGCCGCACGTGAACATCGGCACGATCGGCCACGTGGACCACGGCAAGACGACGCTGACGGCGGCGATCACCAAGGTGCTGGCGGCATC
>Ga0070735_10000127_pt1 | contig 95986 bp, 76 predicted proteins | sample Coa_R1_FD_66443 | JGI IMG/M metagenome (GOLD analysis project Ga0070735, IMG submission 66443) | Surface soil microbial communities from Centralia Pennsylvania, which are recovering from an underground coalmine fire - Coalmine... | ecosystem: Environmental > Terrestrial > Soil > Unclassified ...
CGACGGCTCACCGCTTCGTCGCCTCGTCCTCGACCCGACGAAGGACTACCAGCGAATCCCCTGAACAGACCGGTCTACGATGTCCTGAGACATCGGTCTCCGATGTCTTGAGACATCACAGTGGCAGCCCCAACGGGATTCGAACCCGTGTCTCCACCTTGAGAGGGTGGTGTCCTTGGCCTCTAGACGATGGGGCCGAGCGGACCCGTCAGGCGGATCCTCGGCGGCGCCGTCGGGCCGCCTCAGGACCCTCCGGAGCCCCGTCATCGTAGCCGGGCGCAGGGCTCCGTCAGCCCGCTGACCGACGACCCAGCCTGACCATGACGAGGCGCCGAATCGCTCAGCGACGCCGTCGCCGCGCTGGCACCAAGCCGGCGGGGGGAGCGGCCGCGGATGCGGATGCGACCTCAGCCAGACGCCGGACCGTCGACGTTCACGGTCGGGGCGCCCTGGCCAGAGCGCACGACCACGAGGTGGCTCTCCTCGTCGCCGTCGTTGCCTTCCCGATGGATCGCTCCCTTCGGGACGTGCAGGAAGTCGCCGGCCACAGCAGTGACCACCTCGGAGCCACCCGGTCCGGACTCCATGCGCAACGTCCCTCGGGCGACGTAGATCGCCGTCTCGTAGTGGCCGTGGTGGTGCCAGGCAGACGTCATGCCCGGGGCGGTCCGAACGAGCCCGGCCCACAGACCGTCCGCCTCGATCGCTCGCTCACGGCGCATTCCGGGTGTCGGGTCCGCCTCCGCCCTCGCCTCCGGGCGGACGAGCCGGACCGGTTCCGCCGCACTCACGAGCCGCTCGCCCCTTGACCTCGCATCGCCGAGTAGGTAAGCACACCTCTACCGCCCATGACGAGGAGGCGATGTCGATGCCGCAGCAGACCGATGACCGCACGGCTGCCGAGATCGACGGGCCGGACCCGGGTGAGGTCGTCGGCGCCTTCGGTGCCGCCTGGGGCGCCCACGATCTCGACGGCGCACTCGCCCTCCTGACCGAGGACTGCGTGTTCGACGCCACCGGTCCGGCACCGGACGGGACCCGGCACGCCGGAACCGCCGCGATCCGCCAGGCCTGGCGGCCCATCTTCGACGACACCTCCTCCCTGTTCGAGGTCGAAGAGACCATCCCCGCCGGCGACCGGGTGGTGCAGTTGTGGCGCTACAGCTGGGAGGGCGGACACGTGAGGGGGGTCGACGTCTTCAAGGTCCGCGACGGCAAGGTCTCCGAGAAGCTCTCCTACGTGAAGGGCTGACGATGCCGGATCGCACTGACTCCGAAGCAGTCGACCGCCTGCTCGCCGGCGTCGAAGCAGGCGTGGTGCCAGACGACGTCTTCGCCACCGACGCGGTGCTCGACGCGACCGTGCCCGAGTGGCGCTTCACCGTGCGCGGGGGCGAGGCGGTCCGGAGGCAACTCGCCGAGTGGTACGCCGATCCGGGCCGTTTCACGTCGCTGCGACGGTCGCCGCTCCCCTCAGGTGAGCTCGTGGAGTTCACGCTCACCTGGACCGAGCACGGCGTCGAGCACACCTGCCACCAGGCGCACATCCTCGAGCTGGTTCGTGGGCTGGTGTCGCACGACACTGCGTTCTGCGGTGGCCGCTGGCCGGCTCCGCTCGTCGCAGAGATGGAACGGGCCGAGCGCTCCGCGGCGGCGGAGGCGGCCGAGGCGAGCTGAGGCGAGGCTGAGTCGGGCTGAGCGCCCGAACCCGGCAGAGCCTCAGCCGGCCGAGGAGAGCAGCGCCTCCGCCCGCTCGATCAGCACGGCGAGGTTGTCCGTGCCGACTTCGGCAAGCGCCTCCGGGAAAGAGAGCCAGCGCAACCGGGCGAGCTCGTTCTCGGGCACGGCGCGCTCGGGAGAGTCGGTGGCGAGCACGAAACGGAGGTCGCCGTGCAAATGGGCCGGCTCACCCTTTCCCGCCGGCACCTCGACGACGGCGACGTGGACGAGTCCCCGGCCGACCAGCCGCAGGTCGTCGAGGCCGGTCTCCTCGACGGCCTCCCGCACGGCGACCTCGAGAGCGCTCGAGTCCCCCGGGTCGCCGTGGCCGCCGACGTGCAGCCACATCTGCTGGCGCTCGTGCCAGCGCAAGAGCACCCGGTGGCCGGCCGGCTCGACCACGAGGGCCGACGCCGTCAGGTGAAGGGGGAGGGAGCGCAGCCACGGGTCGGGCGGGGCGTCGGCTCCTGCGACGAGGGCGCAGAGCAGCTCCCAGTCGCGCTCCTCGAGCGGGCCGGTCGGAGCGAAACGAGCGAGCTCCCCGGCGACGTCGCCTGCCGGCTCACTCGCCGCCTCCCTCATGCCACGGCAGACTACGAGCCGTGGATCTCAGCCCGGAACTGCGCATCGAGACCCTCGAGCAGGAGGGCGGCCGGATCGTGGATCTCGCCACGCCAGCCAACCTCGACAATCCCGTCCCCTCCTGTCCCGACTGGACGATGCGCGACCTCGTCAGCCATCTCGCCCGCATCTACGGCTGGGCAGGCACGATCGTCGAGGGCCAGCTGCAGGAGCGGCCCGACCGAGATGCCCTTCCCGCCAGGCCGGAGGAGATGAGCGTGGTCGACTGGCTGAGCGACCGGCTCGACTTCCTCCTCGGAGCGCTCCGGCGGACACCGAGGACGGTGCCGATCTGGAACTTCACCGGGACGCCGGCGCCCGCCGGCTGGTGGATCCGGCGCCAGGCGAACGAGACGATCATCCATCGGGTGGACGCCGAGCTCGCCGCCCACGCCGCCGTCACCGATGTCGAGCCACCGGTTGCCGCCGACGTGGTCGACGAGCTCTTCGAGCTGTTCGGTTTCGAGGCCACCGACCTCGAAGGGTTCGACCACGCGGCAGACCTCTGGATCCACCTTCACGCCACCGACGGCGAGGGCGCCGAGTGGACCATCGACACGGGGGCCCGTCGCTTCTCGCGGGCGCACATGAAGGGCGACGTGGCCCTTCGCGGCCCCTCCTTCTCGTTGGCGCGCTGGCTGACCGGCCGGGCCTCCATCGGCACGCTCGAGGCCTTCGGCGACACGGCCGCCGCCGACGCCTGGCGCGCTTCGATCGAGTTCTGAGCGGCTCGGCAGAGCCCCCGTGCTGCAGAACGACGAGATCCGCCTGCGACGGGTGCGCCGGCTCGTCGGCGAGCTGTTGCCTCCGCACGTCTTCCCCGACTCCGAGCCGCTCGAGGTCGAGGCCCACTTCGTCAAGGGCGAGCCGATCGGCGCCGGGGAGGCCTTCGAGGCGGACTACCGGCCTTTCGGCGTTGGCGAGCCGTGGGGCGGCGCCTGGTCGACGACGTGGTTCCACTTGGTCGGCAGGGTGCCTCGCCGATGGGCAGGGGGCGAGGTGATCGCCCGCATCGATCTCGGCTACCACGCGATGGAGGGCTTCGGCGGCGAAGGGCTCCTCTACCGGGACGGGAAGGTGCTCCAGGGCGTGAACTCGCGCCACCGCTTCGCCAGGCTCTTCACACAGGCGCACGGCGACGAAGCGGTCGAGCTCCACCTCGAGGCGGCCGCCAACCCGTACGTGCCGTGGGGAGGTCTCGAATGGCCCCGCCTCCTCCCCGACTACGAGGGCTCCCCGCTCTACCGGCTGGAGCAGGCGGAGCTCGCCCTGCGTGACGTCGAGCTCGAGGCCGCCCTGCACGATCTCGACGTGCTCGCCGACCTCGCCTCCGCCCTCGGCCCGGCCCACCCACGCAGCCGCGAGATCCTCGCCCGCCTCGACGAGGTGGCCCTCGCCCTCGACCTCGACGACGTGCGCTCGAGCGTGCTGCGGGCGAGGCCGCTGTGGGACGGCGTCTTCGGCGACGGGGAGAGCGGGCGCGTCCTCCGGCGCCACCTCGTCCGGGCCGTCGGGCACGCCCACATCGACTCGGCGTGGCTGTGGCCCGTGCGCGAGACGAGGCGCAAGTGCGCCCGAACGTTCTCGACGGCGCTGCGCCTGATGGAGGATCACCCCGACTTCGTCTTCGTCTGCTCGCAGGCCCAGCAGCACGCCTTCGTCGAGGAGGACCACCCCGCGCTCTTCGAGGCGCTGCGGGAGAAGGCGAGGACGCTGCAGTTCGAGCCGGTCGGCTCGATGTGGGTCGAGCCCGACACGAACCTGCCTTCAGGCGAGTCACTCGTCCGCCAGCTCGTCCACGGCAAGCGCTACTTCCTCGACCGCTACGGCGTCGAAACGGCCGACTGCTGGCTCCCCGACGCCTTCGGCTTCTCCGGCAACCTGCCGCAGATCCTCGCCGCGGCCGGCGTGCGCTACTTCCTCACCCAGAAGCTCTCGTGGAACGAGGTCGACCGCTTCCCTCACCACACGTTCTGGTGGGAGGGCATCGACGGCACCACGGTGCTCGCCCACTGCCCGCCGACCGACACCTACAACGGCACCTTCCGGGCGGCCGAGCTCCTAAAGGGCGAGGCGGCCTTCGCCCAGCACGGGGTCTCGCGGCGCTCCCTCTACGCCTTCGGCTACGGGGACGGCGGGGGCGGCCCGACCGAGGAGATGCTGGAGCGTGCCCGGCGGATGCGACACCTGGCGGAGTTCGACGGGGTCGAGCTCGGGACGGCCTCGGGCTTCTTCCAAGAGGTGGAGCGGGACGCCCTCGAGTCCGAGTCCGCCCTCGAGGTGGCCCGGCCAGGCACCGTCGCCACCTCGCACGCCCCGGGGGCGGGCGGGCTGCCGACCTGGGTCGGCGAGCTCTACCTCGAGCGTCACCGTGGGGTCCAGACGACACAGGCCGCCATCAAGGCCGGGAACAGGCGCTGCGAGGCCGTCCTGCGGGAGGCCGAGCTGTGGTCCGTCGCCGCCGGCGGCGACTACCCGCAGGGCGAGCTCGACGAGCTCTGGCGGACGCTGCTCCTCCACCAGTTCCACGACATCCTCCCCGGCTCGAGCATCCAGTGGGTGAGCGCGGAGGCCCACCAGGCGCTCCTGGAGGTCGCCCGGCGGGGTGACGAGCTCGCCGGCGAGGCCCTCGCCCGTCTGTGCGAGCGGATCGGTGCGGACACCCGGAGCGTGGTCTGCTGCAGCGCCTCCTCACATCGGCGGACGGACGTCTGCGAGGTGGACCTCACCGGCCTCGGCCTCGCCGACGCCCGCTCCGCCTCGGCGCCCGACGGCGCCCTCAGCCCGCTCCAAGCGCTCGAGGACGGCAGGGCGCTCATGCTGGCGACGGTGCCGGGCCTCGGGTGGTCGGCCCACCGCCTGCTCACCGACGCCGTCGAGGACTGGCCGGAGGCCGTCTCGGTGACGGTCGACGGCAGCAACACCGTCCTCGCGAACGGCCTCGTCACGGTGAGGGTCGACGAGCGCGGCGAGCTGTCCTCGGTCGTGGACCGGGCGACGGGCAGAGAGGTCGTGGCGCCGGGCGCCCGGGCGAACGTGCTCCAGCTGCACGACGACCTCCCGATCGACGCCGACGCCTGGGACGTCGACGAGGGCACCTTTGCACGGGCTCGTGAGCTCTCCGAGGCCGACCGGGTCGAGGTCACCGAGCGGGGGCCGCTCCGGGCCGCCGTCCGGGTGGAACGGGGCTTCGGGTCCTCGCGCATCGTGCAGGAGATCCGGCTCTCGGCGGGCTCGCGGAGGGTCGAGGTCGCCTGCGAGGCCGAGTGGCGCGAGCGGCACAAGTTCTTGAAGGTGGCCTTCCCGGTGTCGGTCCGGGCCGCCTCGGCCACCTACGAGATCCAGTTCGGGCACCTCGAGCGCCCGACGCACGCCAACACGAGCTGGGACGCCGCCCGTTTCGAAGTGCCGGCGCAACGCTGGGCCGACCTCTCCGAGCCCGGCTTCGGCGTCGCCCTCCTCAACGACTGCAAGTACGGCTACGACGCCCGCGCGAACGTGCTGCGGCTCTCGCTGCTGCGGGCGCCGACCTGGCCCGATCCCGACGCCGACCGGGGGACGCACCGCTTCTCGTACGCCCTGGTTGTCCACAACGGGCTCGCGACCGACGGCGCCTCGGTGGTCGACGAGGCCGAGCGATTCAACCTCCCCGTCCGGGTCGTCCGCGGCGGGGGCGCACCGGGTCCCCTCCCCGCCTCCGGCTCCGTCGCCGAGGTCGAGGGCGCCGCCGTCTCGGCCGTGAAACGGGCCGACCTCTCCGACGACCTCGTCGTCCGCTGCTACGAGCCGCGCGGCGCCCACTCAGGCGCCGTCGTGCGCCTCCCCGACGGGCAGCCGGCCGAGGCCCGCCGCTGCGACGCCCTCGAGCGCCCGCTCGACCGTGCCCCGATCCCGCCCGGACCCGACGGCGCCGTCCGGATCGAGCTGCGGCCCTTCGAGCTCGTGACGCTCAGCTTCCCTCGAGACGGCCGACGCTGAGGCGCCGTTCCTCGCCGGCTTCCCCCTCGGCGAGGACGAGGTAGGACGAGAACCCCTCTCTCGCGAGCTCGTCGAGCTGGGCGCGCTGGTTCGAGCGCCTCGGCAGGAGCGTCACCCTTCTCCCGTCGGCCCTCAGGCGGCGGCCGGCGGCGAGCGTCCCGGCCACGTCGGCCGTGCTGTCGTACAGCACCGCCAGCCCGAGGTCGGGCCGCCCCGGGCCGACGAGGTCGACGATGCGCTCGAAGCCGATGGAGATGCCGCAGGCCGGCACGTCCCGGCCGAGGGACTTGCCGACGAGGCCGTCGTACCGCCCTCCCCCGGCGACGGACCCGGCGGCCCCCTCGTGGGCGAACTCGAAGATCTGTCCCGTGTAGTAGCCGAGTCCGCGCACGACGGTCGGGTCGAGCTTGTAGACGAAACCCCCCGGGCCCCGCGGATCGTCCATCAACCGCCCGAGCGCCTCGGCGGTCGTCCGAAGGTCCCCGAGCACCCCGTCGTCGACCCCCGGGACGGTGTCGGATGCCCTGGCAAGCAGGTCGTCGGGGGTCTCGGCGGAGGCGAGCAGGGTCACGAGGCGCTCGGTCTCGGCGGCCACCTCCTCGCCGAACCCGCGCCCGAGCAGTTCCGCCCGCACGCCCTCCCAGCCGATCTTGTCCCGCTTGTCGAGCGTCACGAGGAAGCCGGCCCGCCGGCCGTCCGGCACCCCGCAGGCGGCCGCCATCGCCATGAGGAGGCGCCGGTCGTTCACCCGTGCCGTCACGGGCGAGACGCCGGCCGCGGCGAGCGCGGTCAGGGTCGCCTCGAGCAACTCGCCCTCCGCCATGACGCTCGGCTCGCCGAGCGTGTCGATGTCGCACTGGGTGAACTGGCGATAGCGGCCCTTCTGCGGGCGCTCCGCCCGCCAGACCGGGCCGATCTGCATGGAACGGAACGGCGTCGGCAGCTGTCCCTGGTTGTTGCCGTAGAAGCGCGTGAGGGGGACGGTGAGGTCGAAGCGCAGCCCGAGGTCGACGAGGTCGTCGGTCGGCGTGTCGGCCTCGACCACGGCGCCGAGCCCGCGCTTCAGCACCTTGTACATGAGCTTCTCGTTCTCGCCCGCCTCGCTCCCCGAGAGACGGGCGAGGTCCTCGAGCGCCGGCGTCTCGATGCGGCGGAAGCCGAAGCGCTCGTAGGCGGCGACGAGCTTGGCCTCGAGCTCCTCTCGCCGGCTCACCTGCTCGGGCAGGAGGTCCCGGGTCCCGCGGGGAGGACTGGCGTCGGGCTTCGGCACGCCACAAGCTAACCCGGCGCTCGTGAGCGCAACCCGCACTTGCGACCGCCGGGACGCGGCACGTCCGGCACGGCGAGGGCCGCCGGTGCCGGACGCTGAGGAGCTCGGGGGGGAGGACTCGAACCCCCAATAACAGGGCCAGAACCTGTCGTGTTGCCGATTACACCACCCCCGAAGGGCGCCCTGGATCGTAACAGCTGGCCCAGATCGGGCGACCCGGGCGTCGCCGGTCGCTAACGCCCCTTCATGCTCCGGTGAAAGGGCCCGACGGACCGCTGGGGGAGGTCGCTGCGCAGCACGCCGATCGCCAGCCACACGGCCGCCACGGCGGCGAGGAGCAGGAACACGATCGTGAGCAGCGGGTAGCCCCACACGCGCACGCCGCCCTTCATCGTGGCGAACACGGCGGAGGCGAGCAGGAGGGCCGCGATGACGACCCCCGTGGCGCAGCGGTTCGCCAGCTTCTGGACCCCGCGCATGATCTCGCGCTCGTCGACCCCCTCGACGTTGAGCGTGAAGCTGCCCTCGGCGAGCGAGTCGAGGACCTTGTTGAGCCGGTTCGGCAGCCTCTCGGCGAACTCCTTCGCGTCGAGGGCCGCGGTGAGGAGGTGGCCTGGCGAGGCCGACTCGAGCATGCGGTGGCGCATGAGGCTCGCCGCGTGGGCGCGGATGGTGGCGGCCGGCTCGAAGTCGGCGTCGAGGATGCGCGCGACCTCGTCGAGGTTGAGCATCGCCCGGGCGAGCATGGTGAGCTCGGTCGGCGGGCGCAGGTCCGACTCCGCCGACACCCGGGCGAGCTCGGAGAGCAGCCGGCCGGTGTGCAGCTCACCGACCGACGCCCCGGACGCCCGCAGGACGAGCTCGGAGACCTTCTTGGAGAAGAGCCGGTCGTCGAAGTCCTCGAGCGGTTCACCGAGGGCGACAAGGTTCTCGGCGACCTGTGCGCCGTTGTGCTCGCTCACGCCGAGCACGAGGCGCAGGAGCAGCTCCTGGGTCTCTGGCCGCAGGCGCGCCACCATGCCGAGGTCGACGAGGGCGAGGCGGCCGTCCGTCGTGAGCAGCACGTTGCCGGGGTGCGGATCGGCGTGGAAGAAGCCGTGCACGAGCACCTGGTCGAGGTAGGCACGGAACAGCTCGTCGGCGAGCGGGGCGCCGTCGAGCTCGAGGCGGCCGAGCGGCCCGATCGAACCGACGTTGCGACCATCCACCCAGGTCATCGTGAGGACGCGGTCGGTGCAGAAGTCCGCCACCGGCTGCGGCACGACGATGTGCTCGTACGAGGCGAGCTGCTCGCCGAGGAGCTGCAGGTTCTCGGCCTCCCGCCGGTAGTCGAGCTCCGCCAAGAGGCTGCGGCGGAACTCCTCGGCCATCGAGAGGAAGCCGACCCGTCTCGCCCTGTCGGAGTGCTCGTCGAGGAAGGCGGCCAGCTCTGAGATGACCTCCACGTCGTCGAGCACCCGGCGGCGCACGCCGGGTCGCTGCACCTTGACGGCCACCGGCCGCCCGTCGCGAAGCGACGCCCGGTACACCTGCCCGAGCGAGGCGGCGGCGACCGGTTCGGGCTGGAACTCGGAGAAGGCCCTCGACACCCGGACGCCGAGCTCCTCCTCGACGAGGGCCACCGCCTCGTCGCCGGGGAACGGCTGCACCCGGTCCTGCAGGCGGCCGAGCTCCTCGAGATAGACGGGCGGCAGGAGGTCGGAGCGGGTGGAGAGGAGCTGACCGAGCTTCACGAAGGTCGGTCCGAGGGACTCGAGCGACTCTGCGAGCTGCCGGGCGTCCTCCTCGGTCGGCTCCCCGTCCGCCTCGACGTCGTCGAGGCCGGGCAGCTCCGCCTCCTCGATCGTCGCGGCGTCGCGGTGCTTGAGGAGCAGGCGGCCGAGCTCCGCGTAGCGGGGGGCGTGACGGGCCTTCAGCGCGGGACTCACCAAGCAGCACTACCCGCCGCCCCAAAGGCGCTACCCCAGCTTTCCCGCTCCGGGCCGCCGGAGGCTCAGCCGCTCACCCACCCGGTGTGGCCGAAGCCGAAGATGCGGCCGAAGCCGACCGCCAGCGACTGGTCCCAGATCGTGCCGACGGTGGAGAAGAAACTGCCCTTCGGAGCGGGGGCGGGCGACGCCACCGCCTTCAGTCCTGAGGCCGACGCGAGCGAGAGCACCCACTTCGTCTCGAGCGGGTCGGCCACGATGATGACGCTCGCACCGTTCGCCTTCGGGTACAGCTCGGCGACGGCCTCGAGCTGGGCCGGGACGCCCGCCACGGGAAGGGCGTCGATGGCGCGGCGCGGCACGGCGTTTCGCACGAGGCAGTTCTCGAGCACGACCGCCTCGACCGGCTCGCCGGGCGCCGGGCGACCCCCAGTCGTCACGACGTGACGCGACCGGCCCGAGTGGTAGAGGGTCGCCGCCTGGCTGCAGCGGGCGCGCACGTCGGTCGAGATGCCGCTTCGCCCCGCCGCCGTGCCGACGACCACGATGGCGGACGCCCGTTTGACGGCTGCCACCGCCCTCGGTGCCCGTGAGGCCGTCACGACCTGCACCGAGGTGATCACGAGGTAGGCGAACACGGCCGCGACGAGCACGTAGACGACCCGGCGGAACCACCGGAAGATCCCCCGGAAGATGAACATCAGCCGGCCCGCCGGGATGCCCGCTCGAGGGCTGTGTCGAGGCGGGAGAGGACCGCGTCGCGGCCGAGGACCTCGAGCGACTCGAAGAGGGGGAGGCCGACGGTGCGCCCGAGCGTGGCGACGCGCACGGGTGCCTGCGTCTTGCCGAGCCGCCGGTCGTGCTGCTCGGCGACGGTCTCGAGGACCTGGCGGAGGCCGTCTGCGGAGAAGGGCGAGAGGCCGGCGGCGAGCTGGCGGACCTCTTTGAGGATGGCGGGCGCCTCGGGGTCGCGCTCGACCGCCTTCGCCCACGAGTCCGCCTCCACCGAGAAGCCGTCGGCGAGGAAGTCGAAGTAACCCGGCAGCTCCGAGAGCACCGCCACGCGCTCCTGGGCGAGGGGGGCGAGGACGGACCATTCCTGGGTTTCGAAGAGGGAATCCGGAAGGGCGCCGGTCTCCTCGGCCCAGCGACGGCAGCGGCCGGTGAACTCGTCGCCCGAGAGGGCCCGGATGTAAACGCCGTTGAAGTGGAGCATCTTCTGCTCGTCGAAGAAGGCCGGCGAGTGCGTCACCTCCTCGAGGCGGAAGGCCGACACCATCTCCTCGCGGGTGAAGAACTCGCGGCCGCCCGGGAAGCTCCAGCCGAGGAGGGCGAGGTAGTTCATGATCGCCTCGGGCAGGAAGCCCTGCGCCCGGAAGTCCTCGAGGGCGACCCGGTCACGGCGCTTGGAGATCTTCTGGCGCTTGGCGTTGACGAGGACGGGGAGATGGGCGAAGGCGGGGAGCGGGCAGGCCGACTCGGGGGCGGCGCGGTTCAGCGCCTCCCACACGAGGACCGCCTTCGGCGCGGTCGGGAGGTGCTCCTCTGCCCGGATGACGTGGCTGATGCGCATCTCGCGGTCGTCGGCGACGACGGCGAGGACGAAGAGCGGCTCCCCGTTGGATCGCTGCACGACGAAGTCCTCGATCGTCGAGTTGGCGAACTCGACCTCGCCCCGGACGAGGTCGTGCACGACCGTGACGCCGTCGTCGGGGGCGCGGAAGCGGAGCGCCCTCCCCGGCCCGCGTTCGAGACCCCGTTCGCGGCAGAAGCCGTCGTAGCCGGGCGTCGGGTTGTCCCTCGTCCGCTCCTCGACCATCTCGCGCGTGCAGGCGCAGGCGTAGAGGGCGCCGGCGTCCCAGAGGACCTCGACGGCGGCGGCGTAGAGGGGACCACGCTCGGACTGGCGGTAGGGGCCCTCGTCCCAGGGGATGGCGAGCCACTCGAGTGCGTCGAGGATCCCCTGGTACTGCTCCTCCTGGTGGCGCTCGCGGTCGGTGTCCTCGATCCGGAGGATGAACGCACCGCCGTTCTGGCGGGCGACGCACCAGTTGTAGAGGGCGGTGCGGGCGGTGCCGACGTGGAAATAGCCGGTCGGCGAAGGCGCGATGCGGACGCGGACGTCGGCGGACGGGCCGGCGGTCACTCCTCGTCGACCGAGATGGCCTGCTTCGGGCAGGAGCGCACGCACTCCATGACCTTGTCGCGCAGCTCCTCTGGCGGGTGGTCGTTCAGCACGTAGAGGAAGTCGTCGTCGCGGACCTCGAAGACCTCGGGCAGGATCCCCATGCAGACCGCGTTCGACTCGCAGAGGTCGTAGTCGACGACCACCCTCATCCGGCGCTCCTTCCCTCGTGCCCTCGGGCCGGCATCAGGGCGCCGGCGCCACGGGGCAATGGTAGATGGCGGGCCGGACCGACGGACGGCCGCGCCCGGCCTCAGCTGCCCCCGGACGAGGACGCCGCGAAGTAGGGTCCGCCCATGCGCAGCCGCGTCCCACAGGCGATGCTCCAGCGGCTCGCCGGCGTCCCCCTCTTCAGCGAGTGCTCGCGCGACGAGCTGCGTTCGATCGCCGGCCTCGGGACCGACGTGGGCGTGAAGGAGGGCTACGTCCTCTGCGCCGAGGGACGGCCGGGCTCGGAGTTCTTCCTCATCGCCGACGGCACGGCTCGTTGCGTCGTCGGGCGGAAGGAGGTCGCCCGCCTCGGCCCGGGGGACTACTTCGGCGAGCTCGCCCTCCTCCTCAACCGTCCGCGCAGCGCCACGGTGACGGCCACGAGCGACATGACGGTGCACGTCTTCGACCGCCGCGAGTTCGCCGCCCTCCTCGACGACTCACCGCGCATCGCCCGCAAGCTCCTGGTCGCCCTCGCCAAGCGGGAGGAGCCGGGCTACCGCGGCTGACCGCCCGCCTGCTTCGTGGGCTCGTCTCGGGCGAGCAAGGCCTCGAGGCGGTCGACGAAGACCGCCTGGGCCGGGTTGAGCTTGGCGCGGGCGATCCCGGGCGGGAACCACTCCGCCCGGTCGACCTCAGGAAACCTGCCCTTCTCTCCCGAGCGCGGCGGCCACTCCATCTCGAATTCGTTCGAGAGCACCGCGCTCGTGTCGAGGTCGCCCTCGACCGCGTAGCAGCGCACCCGCTTGCCGCTCGCCTGGCGGACCTCGCCGAGGTCGAGGCGCTCACCGTCGGGCGGCATCTGGCCGAGCTCCTCGGCGAACTCCCGGACGGCTGCTGCGAGCGGCTCCTCCCCGCCCTCGTACTCGCCCTTCGGGACCGTCCAGCAGCCGAGGTCCTTGCGGGCGAAGAGCGGGCCGCCCGGATGGGCGAGGAGCAGCTCGAGACCGTCGGGACCGGTGCGGTAGACGAGGAGCCCGGCGCTCTGTTTCGCCATGCGACGGCGGCGCCCGGTCTCCGTCAGATCCGGGGGGTTTCCCGCCAGCGGCCGAAGACGTCAGCGAGGGCGTTCATGATCTCGCCGACCGTGGCATAGGTGAGCACGGCGTCGTGGATGGCGGGCATGAGGTTGACGTCGGGACGCGAGGCGGCGTCCTTCACGGCCTCGAGCGAGGCGGCCACGGCGTCGGCCGACCGCCGCGACTTCACGTCGGCGAGCCGCTTGCACTGGAGCTCCTCGACCTCGGGGCCGATGTGAAGGATCGGGGGCGGGTCCTCGTCGTTGCCCTCCGTGAAGGCGGTCACCCCGACGACGTGACGGCGCCCGCCGGCGAGCCGCTGCTCGAAGGAGTAGGCGGCGTCGGCGATCTCGCCCTGGAACCAGCCCTGGTCGATCCCGGCGTAGATGCCCTCGAGGATCGAGCCAGACCCGAGCTCGTCGAGGTAGGCGAAGACCTCCTCGGCCCGGCGCTCCATCTCGTCGGTCAGCTCCTCGACGAACCACGAGCCGCCGAGCGGGTCGGCCACATGCACGACGCCCGTCTCGGAGGCGATGACCTGCTGGGTGCGAAGGGCGATGCGAGCCGCCTTCTCGGTCGGCAGGGCCAGCACCTCGTCCATCGAATTGGTGTGCAGGCTCTGGGTCCCGCCGAGCACGCCGGCGAGCGCCTCGATGGCCGTGCGCACGATGTTCACCTCGGGCTGCTGGGCGGTGAGCGAGCAGCCGGCCGTCTGGGTGTGGAAGCGCAGCTGCAACGAGCGCTCCAAGCGGGCCCCGTAGCGGTCCCGCATCCAGCGGGCCCAGATGCGGCGGGCCGCCCGGTACTTGGCGATCTCCTCGAAGAAGTCGATGTGGGCGTTGAAGAAGAAGCTGAGCCGGGGGGCGAACTCGTCCACCCCGAGGCCGGCGGCCGTCGCCGCCTCCACGTAGCCGAAACCGTTGGCGAGCGTGAAGGCGAGCTCCTGCGCGGCGGTCGATCCGGCCTCGCGGATGTGGTAGCCGGACACCGACACGGTGTGCCACTTCGGCATCTCCGCCGAGCAGAAGCGGATCATGTCGGTCACGATCCTCATGGAGGGCCGGGGCGGGAAGACGTACTCCTTCTGCGCCTGGTACTCCTTCAAGATGTCGTTCTGGATCGTGCCGCCAAGCGCCCGCCGCTCGGTGCCGTCCTTCTCCGCCGAGGCGAGGTACATGGCGAGCAGCACGGAGGCCGGCGAGTTGATGGTCATCGACGTCGTCACGCGGCCGAGGTCGATGCCGGAGAAGAGGTCCTCGACGTCGGCGAGCGTGTCGACCGCCACCCCGCAGCGCCCGACCTCGCCGATCGCGTGGGGGTCGTCCGAGTCCCGCCCCATGAGGGTCGGCAGGTCGAAGGCGGTCGAGAGGCCGTCGCCGCCCGAGCGGAGGATCTCCTTGAAACGGACGTTGGTGTCCTCCGCCGTGCCGAAGCCGGCGAACAGGCGCATCGTCCAGAGCTTCGAGCGGTACATCGAGGCGTAGGGCCCCCGCGTGTAGGGGTAGACGCCGGGACGCTCGGCGTCGTCGGGTCCGTAGACGGGCTCGAGGGGGATGCCCGAGAGCGTCTCGAAGTCCGCCTCGCGGAGAGAGGCCGCCTCGTACTGCTCCCGCCAGAGCCGGCCGGAGTCACCGCGCCCCTCGTGCTGGTCCTGCTCGTGGTGGTCCTGCTCGCTCACCCGCCCGAGTCTACGAGGCGGCGCCACCGGAGCCGCGAAGTCCGTTTCCCGGCGTTGGGCCGAAAGCCTCTGTTCTCGACCGGCCAAGTCCTGGTTTGCTAGACCGATTCCTATGCAGGTAGCCGTCTTGCGAGAGGTCGCGCCGTTGGAGCGGCGGGTCGCCGTCGTCCCCGACGTGCTGGGCAAGCTCGCAGGTTCTGGCATCGAGGTGTCGATCGAGTCGGGCGCCGGGGCCGGTGCCCTCTTCAGCGACGCGGCTTACGAGGCCAAGGGCGCCACCGTCGCCGCCGACGCGGCACGGCTCCTCGCCGGGGCCGACGTCGTCTGCAAGGTCCAGCCGCCGACGGTCGAGGAAGCCGAGCGGCTGCGGGAGGGCTCGGCCGTCGTGAGCTTCCTGCAGCCCCTGTCGGCCCTCGAGCTGGTGCGCGTCTTCGAGCGCCGGCGCATCACCGCCTTCAGCCTCGACCTCCTCCCCCGCATCAGCCGGGCGCAGTCGATGGACGCCCTCTCGTCGCAGGCGACCGTGTCCGGCTACAAGGCGGTCCTGATCGCGGCGGGGGCGCTCCCCCGCTTCTTCCCGATGTTCATGACGGCGGCCGGCACGGTGCCCCCTGCCAAGGTCCTCGTGCTCGGCGCCGGGGTCGCCGGCCTGCAGGCGATCGCCACGGCCCGGCGCCTCGGTGCGGTCGTGCGCGCCTACGACGTCCGCACGGCAGCCCGGGAGGAGGTCCGGTCGCTCGGCGCCGCCTTCGTCGAGCTCGACCTCGAGGCCCAGGAGGGCGAGGGCGGCTATGCGCGCGAGCAGACCGAGGACTTCCTCGCCCGCCAGCGCGAGCTCATCGGCAAGGAGGTGGCCGCCGCCGACGCCGTCATCACGACGGCCGCCGTGCCGGGCCGCAAGGCGCCGGTCCTCGTGACCGCCCCCATGGTCGAGGCGATGTCGCCGGGCAGCATCATCGTCGACCTCGCAGCCGAGAGCGGGGGCAACTGCGAGCTGTCGAAGCCCGGCGAGGTCGTGGTCGTCAACGCCGTGAGCGTGCACGGCGTCGCCAACCTGCCGAGCAGCATGGCGACGCACGCCTCGTTCCTCTACTCCCGCAACATCGCCGAGTTCCTCGGCCTTCTCGTGAAGGAGGGCGCCTTCGCCCCCGACTTCGAGGACGCGATCGTGTCCGGCACCTGCGTGACCCACGACGGCGCGGTGCGACACGAGGCCACCCGCGAAGCCCTCGGGAGCGCCTCGTGAACGGGAGCGACATCCTCACCCTCGTCACGATCTTCGTGCTGGCGGCCTTCGTCGGCTTCGAGGTGATCTCGAAGGTCCCGAGCATCCTCCACACCCCCCTCATGTCGGGGACGAACGCCATTCACGGCGTCGTGCTCGTGGGCGCCATGGTCGTGCTCGGCCAGGCGAGCGGCAGTGTGGAGCTCACGCTCGGCTTCATCGCCGTCGTCCTCGCCACCTTGAACGTCGTCGGAGGCTTCGTGGTCACGGACCGCATGCTCGAGATGTTCAAGGGCCGCCAGCCCCGGGCCGGAGCGGGCGGCGGGGCGGCGGCCGCGGCGGCTCCAGCCGCTGCTGCGGCTCCGGCGGCTCCTGCGGCCGTAGCTGCTCCGGCGGAGGCTCCCGTGCCCCCGGCGGACAGCGGGTCGACGGTGCCGATCGACGCCGCACCGGCGCCCCCGGTCCCGGCGGCCGACGACCCCGGCCCGGCGCCGACGAGTGAGATCGGGACGGAGGAGCCGTGAGCCTCGAGACGGGCATCCGCCTCGCCTACCTCGTCGCCGCCGTCTGCTTCATCGTCGCCCTCAGCGCGCTCTCCGGCCCGAAGACGGCCCGGACGGGCAACCTCATCGGCGCGGCGGGCATGGCGCTCGCCATCGGGATGACCTTCGCCACGCCGGGGCTGTCGCACTTCGGCCTCATGGTCGGCGCCATGGCGATCGGCGTCGTCATCGGCTTCCCGGCCGCCCGGCTCGTGAAGATGACCGCGATGCCCCAGATGGTGGCGGCGTTCAACGGCGTCGGCGGCGGCGCGGCCGCCCTCATCGCCCTCGCCGAGTTCGTCAAGGCGACGCCCGGCAGCCTCGCCGTCTACCAGGTGGTCGAGGTCCTCTTCGGCGTCATCATCGGCGCCATCTCCTTCGCCGGCTCCGCGATCGCATTCGCCAAGCTCCAGGAGCTCATGACGGGACGGCCGATCGTCTACCCCGGCCAGCAGGTCCTGAACGGCATCGTCGGCGCCGGCATCCTCGGGCTCGCCGTGGCCGCCTGCGTCACCCCGGAGAACTGGCTGATCGGCGTGATCGGCATCCTCGGGCTGCTCTTCGGCATCGCCTTCGTGCTGCCGATCGGCGGAGCCGACGTGCCGGTCCTCATCTCGCTGCTCAACTCCTTCACCGGCCTGGCGGTGGCGGCGAGCGGTTTCGTGCTGCACTCGGTCGTGCTCGTCGTGGCCGGCACCCTCGTCGGCGCCTCGGGCACGCTCCTCACCCGCATGATGAGCGCCGCCATGGGGCGCTCGCTCCCGAACATCCTCTTCTCGGCGTTCGGATCGGTGATCACGGCCTCGACGGGAGCAGACGGCCTCGGCGGCGACCGCACGGTCCGCTCGGCGAGCGCCGAGGACGTCGCCGTGCTCCTCGCCTACTCCCAGAAGGTGATCATCGTCCCCGGCTACGGCCTCGCCGTCGCCCAGGCGCAGCACACCGCCCGGGAGCTGGCCGACCTGCTGAAGGCCCGCGGAGTGGACGTCTTCTACGCCATCCACCCGGTCGCAGGCCGCATGCCGGGCCACATGAACGTCCTCCTCGCCGAGGCGAACGTGCCCTACGACGAGCTGAAGGAGATGGACGAGGCCAACCCGGAGTTCGCCACGGCCGACGTCGCCCTCGTCGTCGGCGCGAACGACGTCGTCAACCCGGCGGCCAAGAACTCGCCCGGCAGCCCGATCTACGGCATGCCGATCCTCTCGGTCGACGAGGCGAAGAACGTCGTGTTCCTGAAGCGGTCGATGCGGCCGGGTTTCGCCGGGATCGACAACGAGCTCCTCTTCGACCCGAAGACGACGCTGCTCTTCGGCGACGCCAAGGACTCGCTCACCAAGCTCGTGGCGGCGATCAAGGCGCTGTAGCCGTCCGGCGGCCGCCCTCCGGCCGCCTTGGACCGTAGAAGTACCAGAACGCGTCGCGAATTTCGCAAATCACGACGCGTGCTGGCACATCTGTGCGAACGCCGGCGGCGGCGGGCGCCGGCCGAGCCCGGCCGGCCGACCCGGCCGGCCCTCAGGAGACGGGAGCGGACGAGCCGTCGGCGAGGCGGGCGAAGACGAGCAGCCCCTGGGCCGTCGGGCGGGTGGAGAGCACCACGACGGGGATGCCGCTTCGCCCGACGAGGTGCTCGGCGTCGTTCACGACCACCATGTCCCCGTCGGGCAGGTAGCCGATCGCCTGGCCCTGCTGGCGCCCCACCCGCAGCAGGTCGACCTCGAGGCGCTCGCCCGGCACGTGGTCCGGGGCGACGTCGGCGACGATGGCCCGCAGGTCGACGACGGTGACTCCGAGCTCCTCGTGACGCATGGCGACGTCGGCCGAGCAGGTGACGAGCCTCGCGCCGAGGCGCTCCGCGATGGCGACGACCTTCTCCTCGATCGAGAAGGCCTCGGGCACGTCGGCGGGGACGACGGTGACGTTCACGCCCGCCTCCCGCAGGGCGGGGATCGCCTCGAGGCCGCGCCGGGCACGGCGTGCGCTCACGGGGTCCGGGCCGGCCGCGAGGGTCTGGACCTCGTCGACGACCGGCTCGGGCACGAGGACCTCGGGCCCGAGCATGCCCGAGCGGCCGAGCACCAGCGTGGCCCGCTCCATGAGGGCCGAGGAGTCGAGCACGACGGCCCCGCTCGGCGCCGCCTCGGGGAGGACGTCGAGCCGGCGGGTCAGCCGTGCCGACTCGGCGAGCTGGCGTCCCTTCAGCATGCCGAGGCGCAGGCAGAGGGCTCCGAGCACCCAGGCCACCGCGGCGCAGATCGGGTAGTCCCACGTGTCCTTCACGAACACGAAGAGGGGGAGGCAGACGGCCACTCCGACGAGGAAGCCGATCCCGCCGAGGAACACCCCCGCCAGCAGCTCCGGGGCGGGAACGTCCCGCAACCTGCGGCTGACGAGCTTGAAGCCGCGGTCGATGAAGCGCCCCACCACCCCGCCGATCACATAGGCCACGAGCACGCCGATGGTCGCCCCGAGGAACCGCCCGGTCGGGGTGGAGTGGGCGCCCGTCCCGATCGCGAGCCCGACGGCTGCTCCGATGAGCACGATGATGAGGCGCAGGACCTCGACGAACACCATCCGGGGCAAGCGTAAGCGACGAGGCCGCCGGTTTCGGGCGAACGGGGACGGGTACGCTCGCCGGGCCATGGCGAGGAGGAACCCGACGGGCGTCGTCGTGCTCGCCATCATCGCCCTCGCCGCCGTCGTGACGGCGATCGGGCTCGTCACCGCCGGCGCCATCAAGGTGCCGGGCCTCTCCTCGCCGGCCACGACGACGGCTCCGCCCGGCCCGCTCGAGCTGGTGCTGCCGCAGGCGAACCGCGCCGTGTCGAGGGCGGAAAGGGCTCTCGGGGTCAGGCTGCCGAGCCGGGAGGGCGCCCCCGCTCCGGCGCTGCCGACGCTGGCGGGCACGGGGGTGGGCGGGCACGAGGTGGTGGGTTTCGTGCCGGCCTACGAGCTCGGCCGCCTCTCGACGATCGCGTTCGCCGACTTCAGCGAGCTCGTCTACAGCTCGGTCGGCCTCCTTCCCACCGGCGGCCTCGACGAGAAGTCCTTCGGCGCCGCCGAGATCGGCTACGGCCACGTGGCCCCCCTCGTCTCGGCCGCCCACAGGGCGGGGGTCCCGGTGCTGCTCAGCCTCGCCCTCTCGGACCAGTCGGCCATCGACTCGCTCGTCGCCGCACCGGCGGCCGACGCCGCCCGGACCGCCGCCGAGGCGGCCTCGCTGCTCAAGTCGGTCGGTTTCGACGGGGTCGACCTCGACGTCGAGGGTCGCAACGCCGGCGACCGGGCGGGATTCGCCGCCTACGTCACGGCGCTCGCCGCCGACCTGCGGGCGAAGAACCCGACCTGGTCGCTCCTCGTCAACGTCTATCCGAACTCTGTGGTCAACCCGGGAGACTTCTTCGACGTCACGGCGCTCGCCAGGGTCGCCTCCCAGCTGTTCGTCATGGCCTACGACATGAACGACCAGCAGGTGCCGAGCGCCACGGCGCCGCTCACGGGGGCCGACCTCTCCGACGCGACGGCGCTCGCCACCTATGCGCAGGTCGGTCTCGCCTCAAAGTGCGTGCTCGGCATCCCCTTCTACGGCTACGACTTCCCCGCCTCGCGGGCGGGCGTCCCCGCCGACACCGTCGGCACCCCGTACTCGGTGACCTACGACGAGATCGTCGCGGCCGGCCGCCAGGTGCGGTGGGACCCGGTGACCGAGACGCCGTACTCGGTCTTCCGACGCGACGGCCAGTGGCACCAGACCTGGTTCGACGACCCTGTCTCGGTGGCCCTGAAGACGGCGCTCGCCTGGGAGTTCCACACAGCCGGGGTCGGGGTCTGGGAGCTCGGCATGGCCGCCGGCCAGCCACAGATGAACGAGGCCCTCGTCGCCGGCGGGAGCGTGACGAGGCTGCCGCTCGCCTCGCGCTGAGGAGCACTCAACAGCGGGAAACGAGCCGGGCGAGGCGACCCACGAGAGGCGGGTCCCCCAGTGACGGCCCTGGTCAGGGCTATAGTCGCCCCTGACCACGCAGAGTGGTCACAGAGCGCCGACACTGCACCGCCTGCCCGAGTGGGGACGACGGGAGGCGGCAAAGGGGACATGGCTACAGACGCCTCCAGGATCGCCATAGCGGGGTTCGAGATCGTCGAGGAGCTGGGGCGGGGTGCCACCACGGCGGTCTTCCGGGCGCTTCGTCACGGGGAGAGCTACGCCGTCAAGGTCCAGGAGCTGACGGGACCGGCCGACCCCGCCCGCATCGTCTTCCGGCGGGAGGCGGCCATCCTCGCCGCCATCCGCCACCCCTCGCTCGGCAAGGTGTACGAGGTCGGCGACGACGGGCGCATCTCCTACCTCGTCATGGAGCTCATCGTCGGCAAGACCCTGGCCGACACCGTCGAGGAGAAGGGCGCCCTCTCCGAGGCCCAGGTGCTCTCGATCGCGTCCGACGTCGCCTCGGCGCTCGACGCCGCACACCGGGTCGGCCTCGTGCACCGGGACGTGAGCCCCCGCAACATCGTCCTTCGGGCCGACGGGCGGGCGGTCCTCATCGACTTCGGCCTCGCCACCCCGACCGGCACGAAACAGCCCGACGACGCCGTCATCGGCACCGTCCTCTACTGCGCGCCGGAGCAGACCGGCATGATGCGCCGCCCCGTCGACCGGCGCTCCGACCTCTACTCGCTCGGGGCCGTGCTCTACGAGGCGCTCACCGGGCGCCCGCCCTTCATCGCAGGGGACGCCGGCGAGGTCGTGCACCTGCACGCCACTGCCGAGCCGCCCTTCGCGAGCCGGGTGAGGCCGACGATCAGCGTCCAGCTCTCGCGGGTCATCTGCAAGCTCCTCGCCAAGGACCCCGACGACCGCTACCAGGACGCCGGCTCGCTCCTGGCCGACCTCGAGGCCCTCGGGCGGGGCACGCTCGCCGAGACGGCCGAGCTCGGCCAGGCGTTCTCCGAGCGCACGTCGGACGCCGGCCTCGTCGGGCGCGACCGCGAGCTCCGGGCGCTCTCGGACCTGCTCGAGGAGTGCCGCTCGTCGTCCGCCGGCGGGGCTGCCCTCGTCGAGTCCGAGCCGGGCGGCGGGAGGACGCGTGTCGCCCTCGAGCTCGCCCACCGGGCGCGGGCGAAAGGCTGGTGGGTGCTCGAGGCGACCTTCGGGCTCGACCATCCCGGCCCGCTCGGGGTGCTGGCGACGGCGGTCGGGCGCTTCTTCTCCGAGCTCGAGGTGCGCGGCGGCGACCTCCAGGCGCTGCGCAGCCATCTCGGCGTCGACACGGCCGGCGCGGCCGACTCCCTCGTCGGGCTGTCGCTCGAGCTCGACCGCTACCTGACGGGCACGGCCGGGATCGACACGTTTCACGAGTTCGCCGTCATCGAGATGGCCCACCTCCTCATGTCGCTCGCCGCCGCCTCGCCCGACGGCGTCCTCCTCGTCGTCGACAACGCCCACGTCGCCGACGACGCCACCCACCGGGTGCTCGCCTACCTCGCCCCGGAGCTCGACCGCCTCGGCCTCGTCGTCGTGCTCACCTCGCGCAACGACCCGGCGAGCGCCGGAACCCTCCAGCGCCTGCGCGAGGAGCTCGGCGAAGCCGTCCGCCGGCGCATCGAGCTGCCCGCCCTCGACGACGAGGACGTCGAGGCGATCCTCACCTGGCAGCTCGGCGGCGGGTCGCTCGAGCCCCGGCTCGCGAGCGAGATCACGCTGCGCGCGAACGGCAACCCGGCGGCCGCCGTCGAGTACCTGCGCTCGGCGCTCGACGCCGGCGTGCTGAGGCCGTCGTGGGGGACCTTCTCGGTCGACGGCGAGGCGCTCGCCACCCTCGACCTGCCCTCCGACGTGCTCGGGCTGGCCCTGCGCAGGCTCGACGGGCTGCGGCCTGCCACGCGCTGGCTGCTCACCGAGGCGGCCGTGATCGGCTCGAGCTTCGCCGTGGAGCTGCTCGCCCGCATCACGAGCTGGCCGATCGGCGATGTCTACCTCGCCCTCGGCGAGGCCGTCGCAGCCCGCGTGGTCGAGGCGCAGGGCGCCTACCGCTACGCCTTCTTGAACGAGGGTGTGCGCGAGATGCTCGTCTCCACCTTCGACCACGTGGCGAGCAAACGGGCCAACGAGATGCTCGCCCGTGCCCTCGAGGAGTCGGGCGACACCCGGCCCGACGCCGTGTACGAGGTCGCCCGCCACTACGCCCTCGGCGAGGTGTCGAAGGATCCCGTCCGCGCCTTTCGCGCCAACCACCGGGCCGCCAAGCTGGCGCTCGCCGCCCAGGCGGACGACGACGCCCTGAGCTTCCTCGCCACGGCGGCGGACGTCGCCGCCACCTTCCGCCTCGCCGTCGAGGCGGCCTTCGAGGCCGACTGCGGCCTCGCCTTCGCCCGCACCGGGCGCGTCCGCGAAGCCCTCGACCACTACGCCGAGGCGCTCAGGCTCGAGCGGGACCCGGTGCGCCGGGCGGTCGTCCACCTCGAGGTGGCCCGCGTGCAGGCAGCCCGCACGGAGGGCGACGCCTGCATCGACAGCGCCGCCCGCGGGCTTCGCGAGCTGGGCTCGCCGATGCCGCGTTTCGCACCGGCGCGGTGGGCGGGCACCCTGTGGCGACTGCTCGCCGCCATCGGCGTGTGGATGACGCGGATCGGCTTCGGCCGCTCGAGGCCGGTCGTGCGCCAGCGACGGCGCCTCGAGTGCCAGCTCCTCTCGGTCCTCGGCGAGGGCGCCCGGCTGGAACAACGAAACGGCCTCCTCGCCACCGCCACCCTCCGGGCTCTGCTGCCGGCGAACCGTCTCGGGCGTTGCCGGGAGTACGTCGCCGCCTACGCCGCCCTCGCGGCCGTGCTCTCGTCCTCAGGCCCGGGGCGCCGCCCCGCCCGGCGCGTGGTGCGCCACGCCCGCAAGGCGGCGATGTCGACCGGCCACCACCCGACCATCGCCGACGCCAAGCTGGCCGAGGCGGCGCTGCTCGAGGCCGAGGGCGACTGCGTGCGCTCGGAGCAGCTCCTCGAGGAGGTGCTGCGCGACGATGCCCGCTGGCTGCGCCCGGGCGAGTACGTGCGGGCGATGTCGACGCTGCTGAGCGGCCTCGTCGTGCGCGGCCGCATCCTCGAGCAGGTCGCCTGGCTCGAGGAGGCCCGCTGGCACACCGCCGCCCTCGGCAAGGGCAGCTCGGTGACCGGGCTCGACTTCCTCGCCGTCGCCGTGGCCGGGCTCCTCGAGCAGCCGACGGCCGGCGTCGAGCACATGGGCCGGATCGACGAGCGCCTGGAGGGGACGAGCCCCTCCCGTACGACGCGGGCCGCCCACCAGGCTGCCCTCGCCCTCTTCCACTACGGGCTGAGCGAGCTCGGGCCGCCCTTTGAGGACGCCCTCCACGAGTTCAAGCAGTGCCGCATCCCACCGAGGCGCTGCCCTCGGGAGCTGACCGTCTTCTACGTGGCCCAGGCCTACGCACGCGTCGGTCAGGCTCTCGCCGCCGGCGAGGACGGGCAGGCCGAGGCGAACAGGATGGCGGTCGAGGCGCTCCGCGAGCTGCGCCGTGCCGCCAGGACCCCGATCCTGCGCGCCCACCTCGAGGCGGCCACGGCCGGCTACCGCATCGTGCGAGGCGACCACGCCGGTGCGCTCGCGGCCACCCAGCGGGGCCAGGCCATCCTCGTCGGGCTCGACGCCCCGGGCGCCGAGGTGGCGCTCCTCATGGCACGGGCCCGGGCCCTCCTCTGCGTCGGCCACACCGACGAGGCGGAGCGCACGGCGGTCTCGGCTGCCCGCCTCGCCGAGGACTTCGGCCTCACCGCCTTCGTGCGCTGGGTGCAGCCCGTCCTCGCGGAGCGGCCGCGACTTCGCTATGTCTCACAGGGCGCCTCCCTCGGCAACCTCGGGCGGCCCGGCCTCGGTCTCGGCGCGGCGGGCGGTGCGGCCGGGACCGCCGCCGCAGGGTCCGGCACCGGGGCCGTCTACGGCTACGGCGCCCTGCACGGCTACGGAGCCGGCCCCGGCTCCGGCCTCCGGGCGGCACAGACCGGCAGGGCCGCCCACGGTCCCCGCCCGGGCCGGATGGCCATGCCGGGGATGTGGGGCGTGTCGGTGGGCTTCGGCCACGGCTCGCCCGGGAGAGCAACCGCAGCCGGGAAGGGCGGCCCGCCAGCCTCAGCAGCAGCAGCAGCGGCGGCAGCGGGAGCCGCCGGCGCCCCGGGGCCGTTCGGCCCGTCGCTCGCGTCGAGCACGGGCTCGCTCGGCGGTCCCGCGGCGGTGCGCGGGCCGAGCCGGGCCGCCCGCCAGCTCGACGCCCTCCTCCAGGTGGCGGCCGCCGCCGCACGGGTCCTCGACCCCGACGAGCTCGCCCGGCTCGCCCTCGACGAGACCGTCCGCATCCTCAATGCCGAGCGTGCCCTCCTCTTCCTCACGAACGAGCACTCGGGCGGCGTCCGGCCCCATCTCGGCCGCGACTCCAACGGCAACGACCTCGGCGAGATCACCAACTACTCCTCGACCGTCGTCGACCGGGTAGCGACCACCCGCCAGCCGCTCGTGCTCACCGGCACCGAGGAGGGAGCCGCCCTCGGCTCGGCGAGCGCCGTCACCCACGGCCTTCGCTCCATCCTCGTCGCCCCGCTCCAGATCGAGGACCGCCTGCTCGGCGTCGTGTACCTCGACAGCCGGCTCGCCAAGGGCATCTTCACCCGCGACGACGTCGAGATCCTCGCCGCCATCACCTCCCACGTCGCCTTCGCCCTCGAAACGGCCCGCATCGCGGAGATGGAGCTCTCCGTCGCCACCGAGCGCCGCCAGCGCGAGGTCGCCGAGCTGCTCCGCGACTCGATGCGCACGGTGGGCCAGAGCCTCGATCCCCGCGGCGTGCTCGCCTCCATCCTCGAGACCTCCACCGAGGCCCTCCATGCCGACGCCGGAGCCGTCCTCCTCGCCAACGGCGAGCGGCTCGAGGTGGCGGCGGTGGCCGGCTCGCTCATCGGGCTGCCGGCGGGGGGCTACGACATCGCCCGCTCGGACCAGCCGGAGATCGCCGAGGCGCTCAGGACGAAGAAGCCGCTCGCCGTCGCGAGCGTGATCTCCGAGCGGAACTCACCCCTCTTCGGGCTGCTCGGCCGGGCCGGCTCCTTCGTCGTGGCGCCGCTCGTCGTGCGCGACCAGGCGGTCGGGGCCCTCGTCATGGTCTCGAAGCGCTCGAGCGCCTTCGGCCAGGCGCAGACCGAGGTGGCCGCCGCCCTCGCCGGCCAGGGCGTCGTCGCCTACGAAAACGCCCAGCTCTTCTCGAAGGTCCAGACCCTCGCCCAGCGAGACGAGCTGTCCGGCGTCGCCAACCGCCGCCACTTCTTCGATCTCGCCTCCCGCGCCTTTCGAGACGCCCGGGCCGGCGGCACGCCCTTCGCGGCGATGATGCTCGACATCGACTACTTCAAAGAGGTGAACGACCGTTTCGGCCACGCCTCGGGCGACGACGTGATCCGTGAGGTGGCCCGGCGCCTCTCGAACGCCATCGGCTCGAACGACGTCCTCGGCCGTTACGGCGGCGAGGAGTTCGCCCTCGTCGTGCGGGCGCCGCTGCGGGAGGCCACCGAGCTGGCGGGGCGACTGCGCGAGGTCATCTCGGAGACTCCCGTCAAGACGGCCGCCGGCCCGGTCACCGTCACCGCCTCGGTCGGCGTGGCCGAGCTGTCCGCCGCCGACGACGATCTCGGCCGGCTCCTCCAGCGCACCGACGCCGCTCTCTACGAGGCGAAGCGCTCAGGCCGCGACCGCGTCCGGGTCGCCCCCTGAGCCGAGGGGCCGAGGCCCTCAGCGCCCACCGGCCGGATGGAGCGAGCCACCGGCGGCGTCCGACCCGGTCTCGACGAGGAAGTAGTCGTCGGTCCCGACCCGCTCGAAACCGCACGACTCGTACACCTTGAGGGCTGCGTCGTTGTTGACGGCCACCTCGAGCGTGATCCGCTCGACGCCCTCGTCCCGCAGCGAGGTGACGACATCGGCCAGCACCCGGCGCCCGATGCCGCGGCCCTGGCGCTCGGGGACGATCCCGAAGCCGTAGATGCCCGCCGAGGAGACGCCGCGGTCCTCCTGCCGGCTCACGCGGAGCGTGCCGACCAGCTCGCCGTCCCGCTCGACGACGAGGTAACGGTCGGAGCCGTCCCAGCCCTCGTCGAGGACGACATCGGGCGCCGGCGTCCCGAAGGCGGCCGCCAGCGCGCCGGCGATGAAGGTGGCGTCTCCGGGTAGGCCGGCCGGTCGCACTCTAAGGAGCGGGTCGGGCGCGATGCCGGCCGGAGGGTGTGTCTGGACCATGCGGTGCTCGGAGTGCTCGTAGACCGCCCCGATGCTCCGCACGAAACCCTGCCCCCCTTCCGAGCCCCTGTCGGTGACCAGGAGCACCCGAGCCGCCGCACGGCGGTGCAGCTCTGCCATGGCTTCGCCGACGAGGTGCCCGAAGATCCCCTGACGGCGATGGTCGGGGTGCACCATGCCGGTGACCTCGGCCTCCTCCCGCCGCCACTGGTAGACGCCGGCGAAGCCGACGAGGTCGCCCTCCTCCCACCAGGTGAAGTCGCTCGGCCGGTTGCCCCGACGCGCCTTCAGCGTGGGGAACTCGAGCTTCAGCCTGCAGCCGTCGTGCTCGACACAGAGCCGCTCGAGCTCGGAGAGGGCTCGCAGCTCCGCCGGGCTGAGGGCGGCCGCGGCGCGCAGGTGCGAGGGGCGGGACGTGGGCATGGCGTCCGTCTCGGACGGGCGGCCGTTCAGGCGCAGGAAAGGCCGTGCGGTCCTGCGAGGGCCGCGGCCGGTCTCACTCTTCCGAGCTGTCCCCGAGGAGCTCCGTCACGTGCCGCACGAGGCGGGACTTGCGGCGGGCGGCCTGGTTCGGGTGGATGATGCCCTTCGCCGCCGCCTTGTCGATGCGCTTCACGGCGAGCCGCAGGCGCTCGGCAGCGTCCTCCGCCCCGCTCTCCGCCGCGCTCAGCGCCGACTTCGTCCGGGTCTTCACCTCTGAGCGGACGGCCTTGTTCCGCTCGTGGCGGCGCTGGTTCTGACGGTCGCGCTTGATCTGGGACTTGATGTTCGCCATTCGTTCCTCGGACGCGGTGGGCTCACGAGAAGGATCTCGATGCAGCCGACAGGTTACCACCGGGCGCCGAACAGCCCGCCGGGCCGGGCGCCGCGGCGGCACCCGCACCGGCGCCTTCGGCCGGAAGCGGACGGGAACGATGGCACGATGGTTCCGACGTGATCCCCACCGAGCGAATCCGCAACTTCTCGATCATCAGCCATGTCGACCACGGCAAATCGACGCTGTCGGACCGCATCCTCGAGCTGACGGCGACGGTCGACCCCCGTGACATGCGCGAGCAGTTCCTCGACTCGATGGACATCGAGCGAGAGCGCGGCATCACGATCAAGGCGCAGAACGTCCGCGTGCTCTGGCGGGACAAGGTCCTGCACCTCATCGACACTCCCGGCCACGTCGACTTCGGCTACGAGGTCTCGCGCTCGCTCGCCGCCTGCGAGGGCGTGGTGCTCCTCATCGACGCTTCGCAGGGCATCGAAGCCCAGACGCTCGCCAACAGCTACCTCGCCGTCGAGCACGACCTCGAGATCGTGGCGGCCCTCAACAAGATCGACCTGCCGGCCGCCGACCCCGACCGCTACGCCGCCGAGATCGAGCAGGTGCTCGGGATCGAGGCCGACAGCATCCTGCGCATCTCCGCCAAGACCGGTGAGGGCGTGGAGGCGCTGCTCGACGCCGTCGTCGAGCGGATCCCGCCCCCGACGGGCGACCCCGAGGCGCCGCTGCGGGCGCTCATCTTCGACTCCTACTACGACCAGTACCGCGGCGTCGTGAACGCAGTCCGGGTCGTCGACGGCACGATGCGCGACCGCAGCAAGATCCGGCTCTTCCAGGCTGGCACCACCCACGAGATCGAGGAGCTCGGCGTTCGCTCCCCCGCCAACCGGCCGACGGCCGAGCTCGGGCCGGGCGAGGTCGGCTACCTCATCGCCGGCATCAAGTCCGTGTCGGAGGCCAAGGTGGGAGACACCGTCACCGACGCCGTCTCACCAGCCAAGGCGCCGCTCGAGGGCTACCGCGACCCCAAGCCGATGGTCTTCTGCGGCCTCTACCCCGTCGACGGCGACCAGCTCCCGGAGCTGCGCGACGCCCTCGACAAGCTGAAGCTCTCCGATGCGTCCATCACCTTCGAGCCCGAGACGAGCGCCGCGCTCGGCTTCGGCTTCCGTTGCGGCTATCTCGGGCTCCTTCACATGGAGATCGCCCGCGAACGGCTCGAGCGTGAGTTCGGGCTGTCGCTCATCGCCACGGCGCCCTCGGTCGAGTACGTCGCCCATCTCACCAACGGCGAGACCGTCGTCGTCGACAACCCCTCGGCCATGCCACCGCCCCAGAACCTCGAGTCCGTCGAGGAGCCCATGCTGACGGTGACCATCATCACGCCCTCTGAGTACACCGGCACGGTGATGGACCTCTGCCAGACGCGCCGCGGCACGCTCGACAAGATGCAGTACCTCTCGCCCGAGCGCCTCGAGCTCATCTACACGCTCCCGCTCGCCGACGTCGTGGTGGACTTCTTCGATCAGCTGAAGAGCCGGACGAAGGGCTACGCCAGCCTCGACTACGAGCCCGCCGGCTACCAGGTGGGCGACCTCGTCAAGGTGGACATCCTCTTGAACGCCGCCCCGGTCGACGCCTTCAGCTCGGTCGTGCACAAGGCCCGGGCGCAGGAATACGGCCGGAAGATGACCGCGAAGCTGCGCGAGCTCATCCCGAGACAGCTCTTCGACGTCCCCATCCAGGCCGCCATCGGCGGCCGCATCATCGCCCGCGAGACCGTGCGGGCCAAGCGCAAGGACGTGCTCGCCAAGTGCTACGGCGGCGACATCACGCGCAAGCGAAAGCTCCTCGAGAAGCAGCGCGAGGGCAAGAAGCGCATGAAGTCGATCGGCCGCGTCGAGGTCCCCCAGGAGGCGTTCATCTCTGCCTTGCGCCTCGAGGAGTAGGAGCCGCCTCCTCGACTCGCCCGGCCGGGGCGGCCACCGTCCCGGCGGACGCCTCGGCCCCGCCGGCGACCGACGTCGGGTGGGCGCCGGCCGAGGCGGTGCGCTCCCTCGCTGAGCGGCCGATCGCCCGCATGGCGAGGAAGGCCGCCACGAGGTAGGCGACGTACACCATCGCCTGCAGCACGCTCGGCCGGGCGGCGTAGCCGAAGAAGGAGTGGAACACGTCGCCGAGCGCCGAGTCCTCCGAGAGCGCCCGGCTCGTGTCCCAGATCGGGTGGGTGAGCACCGTCACCCAGCCGAGCTGCTGGAGGTTCTCGACGGCGTCGGCGAGCAGCCCCGCCGCGAAGAACATGAGCAGTGCCCCGACCGCCGCGAAGAACTTGCCGATGTTGAGCCGCCGACCGAGGCGGTAGATGACGAAGGCGATGCCGAGGGCGACGGCGAGCCCGAGGGCGCCGCCGACGAGGGCGTAGTGCCCTCCGCTCCCCGCCGCGAAGACGATGGCGAGCGTGAAGACCGCCGTCTCGAGGCCCTCGCGCCCGACGGCCTGGAAGGCGAGGAACGCCAGCCCGAATCGCTCCCCGCCGTCGAGGGCCCGCTCGGTCCGCTCCCGCAGCTCGCTCGAGATGGTCCGCGCGTGGCGGCGCATCCAGAACGTCATGTACGTGAGCACCGCAGCCGCGAGGAGGTAGGTGACCGTCTCGAAGATCGTCTGCACCCGCGAGCCGGCGTAGGTGCGGATGGTGAAGTAGGCGAGGACGCCGCCGCCGCCCGCCAGCACGAGGGCGGCGGCGACGCCGGCGATCACGTCACGGAAGTGGCGTCGCTGGCCGATCTTGTCCAGGTAGGCGAGGAGGATCGCGACGATCATGCTCGCCTCGACGCCCTCCCGGATGAAGATCACGAAGGTGGCGAGCACGCGGCTCCTCGGTGGCCGGCCCGGTCGAAACGGGCAATTTCAGGTGAACCGTACAAACTGTATCCGGTGCTCCTGAGAGCTACACCTGGCCCGTGCCGGTGAGGCTGTTGGCAGTCTCACCCCGAGTCTGCCAACGACCCAGCACCACCGGTACAATCTGGGTGCTGTGAGCGACCTGCGGGGCGAAGAGGAACTGGACGAGCGCAAGGCGGCGATCCTGAAGACCGTCGTCGCCGGCTACGTCGAGACCGCCCAGCCGGTCGGCTCGTCCCAGGTCGCACGCGACCCGGCCATCGACGTCTCGCCGGCCACCATCCGGGCCGACATGGCGACGCTCGAACGCGACGGCTATCTCACCCACCCGCACACGAGCGCCGGCCGGGTGCCGACCGACAAGGGGTACCGCTTCTTCGTCGACCACCTCGTCCCGCCGCTCCCGCTCCTGCCCCAGAAGCAGGAGCAGGTCCGCGAGTTCTTCTCGCGGGCACATGGCGAGATCGAGCGCATGCTGCACGACACGAGCCAGCTCCTTGCCGCTCTCACCGACTGCGCCGGTGTCGTCGTGAGCACCGAGCACGAGCGCCTCGTCGTGCGCACGGCGCTCCTCACGCGGCTCGGCCGGCGCACGGCGCTCCTCGTCGTCGTCCTCTCGAGCGGTGCGGTGGACCGCGAGGCCATCCCGCTCGACGACGACGTCACCGACGAGGACGTCGCCGAGGTGAGCGCCTATCTCCAGCAGCACTTCGCCGACCACCCGATCGGCCAGCTCGCTCCGGGCGGCCTCAGCCTCCCCGAGACGGGGCGACCGGCGGTCGACGCGCTCGTGCGGACGTGCCGGCTCGCGCTCGAGACGAGCCGGGAGCCCGAGAGCCGGGCCGACCACGTGTTCGTCGGGGGCACCTCGCTCATGGCGGAGCGCTTCGGGGCCGTCGAGCAGGTGCGCGCCGTGCTCTCGACCCTCGAGCAGTCCTACGTCGTCGTGACGCTGCTCGAGGACGTCATCGCCCAGGGCCTCAGCGTGTCGATCGGTTCGGAGAACCGGCTCGAGACCCTCTCGGAGTGCTCGCTCGTGGTGGCGCCGATCGCCGGAGAGGGCGAGGAAGGGCTGAGTGGCGGCGCCATCGGCGTGCTCGGGCCGACCCGGATGGACTACCCGCAGGCGCTGGCGGCCGTCGCCGTCGTCGGCCAGCGCCTCTCGCGGCAGCTGCAGGACGGCTGAGCGCCCCATGCCGACGGACTACTACGAGCTGCTCGGTGTCAGCCGCAGCTGCACCGAGGACGACCTGAAGCGGGCCTACCGCAAGCTCGCCCGCCAGCTGCACCCCGACGCCAACGGGGGCGACGAGCAGTCCGAGGCGCGCTTCAAGGAGGTGACGCTCGCCTACGAGACGCTGCGCGACCCCGAGCGGCGGCGCCGCTACGACATGTTCGGCCCCGAGGTCGCCCGCGGCCAGGGCGCCGGGCCGGGCGGCGCGGGTGACCCGTTCGGCTTCGGCGGCAACATCGGCGACATCTTCGAGGCCTTCTTCGGCGGGTCGGGCGGCTTCGGCCAGCCGGCCCGGCCAGGGGCGAGGCGCGGCAGCGACGCCGAGGTCCTCCTCCAGCTGACGCTCGAGGAGGCGTCCTTCGGCGCGAAGCGGGACGTCACCGTCAAGCTCCCGGTCACGTGTGCCACCTGCGGAGGGAACGGGGCCCGCCCCGGCACCTCGCCCACCTCGTGCCCGGACTGCCGCGGCACCGGCCAGGTGCAGCGGGTCCGCCAGTCCATCCTCGGCCAGATGCTCACCCAGACCCCGTGCGGCCGCTGCCAGGGCCTCGGCGAGGTCGTGTCCACGCCGTGTGCGACCTGCCGGGGCGACGGGCGGACCGTCGAGGAGCGGACGCTCACCGTCGACGTGCCGGCGGGTGTCGACGACGGCGCCACGCTGAGGGTGTCCGGGGCCGGATCGGCCGCCCCCCGCGGCGGGGCGGCGGGCGACCTCTTCGTCCACCTGAGGGTGGCGCCCGACCACCGTTTCGAGCGGTCGGGCATCGACCTCGTGACGGAGGTCCACATCTCGGTCGCCCAGGCGACGCTCGGCACCGAGCTCGAGATCGAGACGCTCGACGGCACCGAGGAGCTGGCCATCCCGGCGGGGACCCAGTCCGACGCGATCATCCGCCTCGGCGGCCGGGGGATCCCCCGTCTGCGGGCGCGCGGCCGCGGCGACCTGCTCGTGCGCGTGGTCGTCGACGTCCCCACCCGCCTCGGCAAGGAGGAGGAGGAGCTCTACCGCCGCCTGGCGGCTCTGCGCGGGGAGCCGGTGGCGGCGCCCGACAGCGGGCTGTTCTCGAAGCTTCGCTCGAGCTTCCACTGAGCGGTGCCGGTGCCGGACGGGCTCCGGGCCGCCGCCGCCCTCGTCTACTCCTCGGACCTCGACGCCCCGCAGCTCTCCGCCGAGGACTCCCATCACCTCTCGCGGGTGCTGCGCCTCGGCGAGGGCGAGACGGTCGCCGTCTCGGACGGAGACGGCGCGTTCCGGCTCTTCGCCGTCGCCCGGGGCAGCCGCGGCGGCGACCTCGTCCTCGAGGCCCGCGGCGAGGTCCAGGTCGCCGAGCGGGCGGGCGAGGTGGCGGTGGGTTTCGCCCTGGTGAAGCACGACCGCTCGGAGTGGGCGGTCGCGAAGCTGGTCGAGCTCGGCGTGAGCCGCATCACGCCCCTCGTCTGCGAGCGCGGCGTGGTGCGCCCCGAGGGCGGGAGGCGCGAGGAACGTCTCGAGCGGATCGCCCGCGAGTCGGCCATGCAGTCGCGAAGGGTGTTCCTCCCCGTCCTCGACCCGCCCCGGCGCTTCGGCGAGGTGGCGGCGGAGCTTGCCGCGGTGGGAGGGGCCGCCCTCGCCGAGCCGGGCGGGCCGCCGCTCGCCGGCGGCGTCTCGACGGTCCTCGTCGGCCCGGAGGGGGGCTGGACGGACGGCGAGCTCGGCTGCGGGCTGCCGCTCGTCGGCCTCGGCGACACCGTGCTGCGCACCGAGACGGCCGCCGTGGCGGCCGCCGTGCTGCTCCTCCACCATCGCTGATCGTGGCCGATTCCGGACAGTGCGTGGTAATCTCCCTGGTGGGACTGGTTCAGCGCGACAGTGATGGAGCAAGCACGTAGCGTGACGCTGCGGCGACCCTCCGGCTCGGACCGGTCGGCAGCAGGGGGTTGAGAGAGAACGTGACGACCACGAACAGCGACGTGATGGATGCTGATGCCGCACGGTACGCCCAGGCGGTCGGGCTGCGGCTGAGGGCGGTGCGACGGCAGAAGCGGCTCTCGCTGCAAGCCGTCGAGAAGATGTCCGCCGAGGAGTTCAAGGCGTCCGTCCTCGGCGCCTACGAGCGCGGCGAGCGGACGATCTCGGTCCCGAGACTGCAGCGCCTCGCCCAGATCTACGACGTCCCGGTCGAGCAGCTCCTGCCGCCGGACACCTCGAGCCCCGTGGTTCGGGCCGGCCCGGGCGCCGTCTCGCGCAACGGGGACGGGCGGCCGCGCAAGGTGACCGTCGACCTCGTGCGCCTCGCCGAGGCGCGTGGCCCCGAGCGCGACCTGCTGCGCCACTTCCTCGCCTCGGTGCAGGTGCAGCGCCAGGACTTCAACGGCAAGGTCCTCACCATCAGGGAGGACGACCTCCGAGTGATGGCGTCGATGTTCGGGCGGTCGGTGGAGGCGCTCCTCACCCGGCTCGACGAGCTCGGCCTGCTCGTGACCAACAAGGTGAACGGCGCTCCCTGACGAGCTCGCTCTACCTCCACGTCCCCTTCTGCCACAGCCGCTGCGACTACTGCGCCTTCGCGACCTGGACCGACCGCGGCCACCTCGTCGGGGCCTACCTCGACGCCTGCCGCCGCGAGTACGAGCGGGCGCGTGAGGACCCCTCCGGCACCGAGGGGGCGGGCCCGGCCGCCACGGTCTTCGTCGGGGGCGGCACCCCGTCGCTCGTCCCGCCCGACCGGCTCGCCCAGCTGCTGCGCGCCATCGAGCTCGAGCCGGGCGCCGAGGTGTCGGTCGAGGCGAACCCGGAGGACGTGACGCCGGCCTGGGCCGGGACCATGGCGGAGGCGGGCGTGACGAGGGTGTCGCTCGGCGTCCAGTCCTTCGACCCAGCCGTGCTCGCCTCGCTCGGGCGGCGACACGATGCGGCCGCGGTCGCGCCCGCCCTGCGGGCGGTCGCCGGGGCGGGCATCGCCCGCTCGAGCATCGACCTCATCTACGGGGCGGCGGGCGAGACCGCCGCCAGCTGGCGCTCGACGGTGGCGACGGCCCTCTCGCTCGACCCCGCCCCGGGCCACGTGAGCGCCTACGCCCTCACCGTGGAGCCCGGCACGCCGCTCTCGCGCCAGCCCGACCGCCACCCGGACGACGATGCGCAGGCGGAGCACTACGAGGTGGCCGACGAGCTGTTGTCGGGGGCGGGCCTCGCCTGGTACGAGCTCTCGAACTGGGCCAGGCCCGGCGAGGAGTGCCGGCACAACCTCGTCTACTGGACGGGCGGGGACTACCGCGGGATTGGGTGCGCCGCCCACAGCCACCGCGCCGGCCGGCGCTGGTGGAACCTGCGGACGCCCGAGCGCTACCTCGCGGCGGTCACGGCGGGGCGTTCCGCCACGGCGGTGGCCGAGGAGCTCACGAGCGCCGAGCGGCGCCTCGAAGGCCTCGAGCTCTCCCTCCGCACCCGGGCCGGGGTGCCGGCGGCCGCCTTCGGAGGGCGGCTCGCCGGGCTCGTCGGCTCGCGGCTCGTCGAGGTCGAGGGCGACCGCGCCGTCCTCACCCGCCGCGGCCGGCTGCTCGCCAACGAGGTGGCGTGCGCGTTGGGCGAGGGGTCTGACGAGCCGATCGGTCGGCACCAGATGCAGCGAAACTCCCCGAGAGCGGGCCGCCTCCCACTAACCTCGAGGCGGTGAGCGACGAGGAGCCCGAGAGCGGGGACGGTCGGGGACCCTGGATGGGCACCCCGGCGGTGGCCCGGTACCTCGGCGTCAACCAGCGGACCGTCTACCGCCTCATCGACGACGGCGAGCTGCCGGCGTACCGTTTCGGCCGGGTGATCAGGCTGCGGGCACGGGACGTGGCGGACTTCGTCGAGCGGAGCCGCATCGCGCCGGGGTCGCTCGCCAACCTCTACCCTGAGCGATCGTCGTGAGCTCCGTGGCCGACTGCCTCTTCTGCCGGGTCGTCTCAGGAGAGGTGCCGTCGACAGAGGTGCTCTCGACGCCGACGACGTACGCCTTTCGCGACATCAACCCCGGGGCGCCCTCGCACGTCCTCGTCGTGCCCCGCGAGCACATCGTCGACGCCGCCGCCCTCACGAGCGACCACGGCAACGTGCTCGCAGAGATGTTCCAGACCGCCCAACAGGTCGCTGCGGGCGAGGGCCTCGCCGAGCGCGGCTACCGCCTCGTGTTCAACGTCGGGCCCGAGTCCGGCAACTCGGTGCCCCACCTCCATCTGCACGTGCTCGGCGGGCGCCAGATGTCCTGGCCCCCCGGTTGAGCCCGCTGGCCGGACGGGCGGAGGTCCCGGCCGCCGGGCCGGCCGGTAGCCTCGCGGGCGATCCCACGGTGCCATCCACGACGGTCAAGATCCTCGTCCCCGGCAACCATCTCATGGTCGGCCTGCTCGGCCACCAGGACGAGCTGCTGCGGACCGTCGAGCAGGCCTTCGAGGGCACCACCATCCATGTCCGTGGCAACGAGATCAGCATCGAGGGGCCCGAGGCCGAGCGGGTCGGGCGGCTCTTCGAGGAGCTCGTCAGCCTCCTCGAGAAGGGGCACCACCTCGACACCGCCCACCTCGGGCGCACCATCGAGATGGTGAGAGAGGACATCCGCCCCTCCGAGGTGCTCACGACCGAGGTCGCCCGCTCGGCCCGCGGCCGCCGGGTCCACCCGAAGACGGCGGGTCAGAAGCGCTACGTCGACGCCATCTCCTCGAACGTCGTCACCTTCGGGATCGGCCCGGCCGGGACCGGCAAGTCGTACCTCGCCGTCGCTCTCGCCGTGCAGGCGCTCCAGGCGAAGGAGGTGACGCGGATCATCCTCACGCGCCCCGCCGTGGAGGCCGGCGAGCGCCTCGGGTTCCTGCCGGGAGACCTCATGGCCAAAGTCGACCCGTACCTGCGCCCGCTCTACGACGCGCTCTACGACATGCTCGAGCCCGAGGGGACCCAGCGCCTCATGGAACGGGGCGCCATCGAGGTGGCGCCCCTCGCCTACATGCGGGGAAGGACGCTCAACTCGAGCTTCGTCATCCTCGACGAGGCGCAGAACACGACGCCCGAGCAGATGAAGATGTTCCTCACGCGCTTGGGCTTTGGGACCAAGGTCGTCGTCACCGGCGACGTCACGCAGATCGACGTGCCGGGAGGCCGTTCCGGCCTCGTCGGGCTCGAGCGGGTCCTCGGCGGGATCGACGGGGTCGCCTTCGTGCTCCTCGGACAGGCCGACGTCGTGCGGCACCGCATCGTCCGCGACATCGTCTCCGCCTACGAGCGGGCGAGCGGGGAGCCCGAGTCGGGCCCGCGGGCGGCGCAGTCGACGGCCCGACGCGAGGCGGCCGATGCCGATCCAGGTCTTCGTCGCTGACGAGCAGGACGCCCGCCCGGTCGAGTCGGACCGGCTCGCCCAGCTCGCACGCGCCGTGCTCGCCGACCGAGGCCTCGGGGTCGACTCGAGGGCCGAGCTCAACGTGCTCCTCGTCGACGAGGAGACGATCGCCGAGATGAACGAGCGCTTCCTCGGGCACACCGGACCGACCGACGTACTCTCCTTCCCGATCGAGGACGAGGTCCTCGGCGCCCCGCCGCCTCCCGGCCTGCCCCGCGGGGCACCCGGGCCGGGGCGCCCGCCGGCCGGTGGCGCCGGGCTCGGCGCCGGCCCCGGAGCCGGCCCGAGAGACGACGACGGTGCGCTCCTCGCCCCTCGCGACGAGATGCCGCTCCTCGTCGGCGACGTCGTGATCTGCCCTGAGGTGGCATTCCGCAACGCCCCCGACCACGCCGGCAGCTACGACGGCGAGCTCGCGCTCCTCCTCGTGCACGGCATCCTCCATCTCCTCGGCATGGACCACGAGGGCGACCACGACGCCGAGGAGATGGAGGCGCTCGAGCGGGAGCTGCTCGCCCGCTACCACGCCCCGCGGGCTGCCTCGTGAGCCGCCCGGCGCTCCTGGCGGCCAGCTTCACCGGCACCGACGGCGGGCTCCTCGCCGCCGTCGTCGTCCTCATCATCGGCTCGGCGGTGCTCGCCCTCGCCGAGACGGGGCTCACGAGGACGAGCCGGGCCAAGGCCAAGGCCCTCGAGGACGAGGGTCACCGGGGCGCCCGCTCGCTCCGCAAGCTGGCCGACGAGCCGGAGAGGTTCCTCGCCCCCGTGCTGCTCATCGTGCTGCTCTGCCAGCTGGTCGCAGCCACCCTCGTCGGCGTCATCGCCGCCCACCTCTTCGGCGCGCTCGGCGTCGCGGTGGCGACGGTCTTCGAGGTCATCGTGATCTTCGTCTTCGGAGAGGCCGTCCCGAAGCAGTGGGCGGTCCGCCACACCGACCGGGCGGCCCTCTTCGCCGCCCCGTTCGTGAACGCCCTCATCGGCTTTTGGCCCATCAGGGTCGTGTCGAACGCCCTCATCGGCTTCGCACGCGCCATCACCCCCGGCGGCAAGTCCGACTCGGGCACCGACATCACGGAGTCCGAGCTGCTCGCCTTCACCGACGTGGCCGCCGAGGACGAGGCGATCGAGAGCGGCGAGCGTCAGCTCATCCATTCGATCATCGAGTTCGGCGACACGATCGTGCGGGAGGTCATGGTGCCCCGGCCCGACGTGGTGGCCGTGGACGGGTCGACGGAGGCCGAGACGGCGCTCGAGGTCGCGATGCAGGCCGGTTTCAGCCGGGTGCCCGTCTACGAGGGCAACGTCGACAACGTCGTGGGCATCGCCTTCACCAAGGACCTCGTGCGGGCGGTGCGCCACGGCGGCGAGCGCCAGCCCGTCTCGGAGCTCTCACGACCGGCCCACTACGTCCCCGAGACCAAGCGGGTCGCACCGCTCTTGCGCGAGATGCAGGGCGGCCAGTTCCACATCGCCGTCGTGATCGACGAGTACGGCGGCACCGCCGGCGTCGTGACCCTCGAGGACCTCATCGAGGAGCTCGTCGGCGAGATCGTCGACGAGTTCGACGTCGAGGAGCCGCTCGTCGAGCCGCTCGGCGAGGGGCAGTTCCGCGTCAGCTCCAAGATGCCGGTCGACGAGGTGAACGAGCTGCTCGACGCCGCCCTGCCTCTCAGCGACGACTGGGACACGATCGGTGGTCTCGTCATGGCCTTCGCAGGCCACGTCCCGACGGAGGGCGAGGCGGTCGAGGTGGACGGCCACCGTCTCGTGGCCGAGAAGGTGCAGGGACGGAGGATCGGAGCCGTGCGCCTCGTCAACCTCGGCGGAGCGCCGCTGCGCCTCGACCCCTCGGCACCCTCGCCGCCCCGGACGATCGAGACCGGAGGCGAGGGCGGGCAGGCCGACGGGTACGACGGCGCGACCGGCGGGCCCGACGGTGCCGCAGGCGGCTCCGGCGGGCAGGCGGCCGGACGCGGCGAGCCCGGGACGTGAAGGACGGCGGCCCGGCGGCCCCTCGGGCCGGCGATGGAGGGGGCGCCGACGAGGTGGGGCGCGAGGTCGAGGACGGGGAGATCCGGACGGGTTTCGTGGCGCTCCTCGGACGGCCGAACGTGGGGAAGTCGACGCTCCTCAACCGCATCATCGGGACGAAGGTCGCCATCACCTCGCCGGTGCCGCACACCACCCGCACCCGTGTGCGGGGCGTGCTCGACCGTCCCGACGCCCAGCTCGTCTTCGTGGACACCCCCGGCATCCACAAGCCGCGGACCGCCCTCGGGACCCACCTGAACGACACCGCCGCCCACACGATCCACGACGTCGACGTCTGCGTCCTCATGGTCGAGGCCGACGCCCCCATCGGCAAGGGCGACCGTTTCATCGCCGAGCGGCTGCCCTCCGACGCCGTCGTGGTGGTGAACAAGATCGACCTCGCCGACCGCCGGGCCGTCCTCGAGCACCTCGCCACCGCCGCCGAGGAGCTGGACCTGCCCGAGGCGGAGTACTTCCCCATCTCCGCCTGGACGGGCTCGGGCGTCGCCGAGCTGGTCGAGCACCTCGTCGGGCGGATGCCGGCCGGGCCCCGCTACTTCCCGCCCGGCATGGTGAGCGACGTGCCCGAGGCGTTCTTCGTCGCCGAGCTCGTGCGCGAGCAGCTGATCCGCCACGCCGAGGAGGAGCTCCCCCACTCGATCGCCTGCCGGGTGACCGAGTGGGAGTGGCCCCGGATCCGCTGCGAGATCCTCGTCGAGCGGGAGTCGCAGAAGGGCATCGTCATCGGGCGGGGCGGCTCGGTGCTGAAGGCGGTCGGCACGGCCGTCCGCAAGCAGCTGCCGCCCGGCGCCTTCCTCGAGCTGTTCGTGAAGGTCGAGAAGTCGTGGCAGCGCCATCCGGAGCTGTTCGAACGGCTCGGGTACTGAGAAGGCGGGCGGCTCGTGTCGGGCGCTCTGGAGCTCTCCGTGGCTGCGGCGACCTCGGCCGGCGACCTCGAGGCGGCCGCCCGGCTCTTCGACCGGCCTCTTGACGAGGAGGCCTCCCGCCGTTTCCTCGGCGACGAGCGACACCACCTGCTCGTGGCGAGGGTCGGGGCGGAGGTGGTGGGTTTCGTGTCGGGGGTGGAGATGACCCATCCGGACAAGGGCACCGAGCTGTTCGTCTACGAGCTGGCGGTCGCCGAGGCGTGGCGGCGGCGGGGCATCGGCACGGCGCTGCTGCGCGAGCTGTCCCTCGTCGGCAGGAGCCGAGGGTGCTACGGGATGTGGGTGCTCGCCGAGGCCGAGAACGAGGCGGCCGTCGGCCTCTACCGGGCCTTCGGAGCGGCCGGCACCGACTCGGTCATGTTCGCCTGGGAGTTCGTGGCCTGAGGGACTGGCGGCGGCGCCGCCTCGGGCTCAGCCGGACTCGCCCGGCCCCCGCCGCACCAGCTCGATGACCGCGGTGAGGTCGTCGTCGGCGAAGCCCTCGGTTGCCGCCTGCTCGTAGCGGCGCTTCACGGCCTCGAGGAGTGGCGTTCGCAACCGGTGGTCGAGGGCGACGTTCTCGGCGAGGCGCACGTCCTTCGCGCCGAGCGCCGTCGTGAACCAGGAATCGTGGTGCCCGGCGATCATGTTGTCCAGCCGGTTGCGCAGGGCCGGGGCGACGAGCGGCGAGGAGCCGAGGAAGTGGCTGAGGAAGTCGTCGCCGAGGCCGGCCGCCTGCCCGGTGGCGATGACCTCGCCCAGCACGGCGAGTCCGCTCAAGAGGAGCGCGTTGGCGAGCAGCTTCACGACGAGCGCAGCGGCCGGGTCGTCGCCGAGGTCGAGGCGTCGATCCGAGAGGGTCTCGTACATGGGCAGCAACCGCTCGCGGCACCCCGACGCGCCGGCGACGAGGTAGAGGGCCTCGCCGCTCGCCACGGCGGAGGGAGCCCCGAGGATCGGCGAGGCGAGGAACCGCTCGTGTCCGACCGCCTCGGCGAGGTCGGTCGCCGTCTTCGGTGCGACCGTGCTCATGTCGACGAGGACCTTGTCGGTGGCGCCACCACCCGTGCCCGGTCCCATGGCCTCGGCGACGCCTCCGTCGATGACGACGGCCCTCACAGCAGCGTCGTCGCTGAGGGAGGTGACGACGACCGCGGCGCCGGCGACGGCCTCCCCCGGGCTCTTCCCGGAGAGGTCGACGGCGCCCTTCTCGGCCAGGTCGTCGGCCTTGCCCGGCGACCTGTTCCAGACGGTGACCTCGTGGCCGCCCTCGAGCAGCCGCCCGGCCACCTCGTGTCCCATCCTGCCCATGCCCAGCACGGCGATCCGCATGCCTGTGTCCTACCCGGGGCGGGCCGTCGGAGTGCGCGGGCGGAGTGCCGACGCGGCGATGTACGCGGCGAAGTGGACGCCGACCGGCGTCTTGGTCCTCTACGGCCGGACGGCCTGGCCGCCGGCCTCTGCGCCGGCGGACCCGCCGGCGTCACCCGCGCCGACCGCGTCACCGGACGGGCCCGAGTCACCTGCGCCGGCCGCCGCTCCTGCGTGCAGGGCCTGCAGGAACGCCACCGCCTCGTCCCGATCACGGGTGCGGCGCATCTTGGGCAGCGCCTTCCTCAGGTAGCCGGAGTAGGTCGCAGTCGCCAGTCGGGGGTCGAGGACGGCCACGACGCCCCGGTCGTGGGCCGAGCGCACGAGCCTGCCGGCCCCCTGGGCGAGGAGGGTGGCGGCCCTCGGCAGGTCGACGGTCCGAAAGCCTGCCGGCCCTGCCGCCTGGCGCCGGGCCGAGAACAGCGGGTCGTCGGGACGGGGGAAGGGGAGCCGGTCGATGACGACGAGCGACAGTGACGGGCCGGGCACGTCGACGCCCTGCCAGAAGCCCATCGTGGCGAACAGGCAGGACTGCTCCTCTGAGCTGAAGGCCTCGAGCAGTGCCGGCTTCGGCAGCTCGCCTTGGAGGTGGATCGGCCACTCGATGAGAGGGCGAAGTGCCGAGGCGGCCGCCTCCATGGCGCGGTGGCTCGTGAAGAGGGCGAGCGTCCTCCCGCCCGCCGCCTCGACGAGCAGGCGGATCTCCTCGTGCATCGCCTGCTCGCCGCCCGCCTTGCGGGGGTCCGGCAAGCGGACCGCGCAGTACAGCAGGGCGTTTCGCTCGTAGTCGAACGGGCTTCCGACGTCGAGCTCGGTGAGTGCCCCCTCCGGCGCGCCGAGCCGCCGCCCGAGGCCGGGCGCCATCGTGGCGCTCGTGAGCACGACCGGGATCTGCTGGAACAGCTGGGCCGCGAGGGTGGCGCTCACGTCGAGCGGGGCCGAGCGCAACGTCGGGCGCTCCCGGCCCGTCACGAACACGACCTCCTCGGGCCCCGCCGCGAGGCACACCTCGAGCTCCTCTCTCAGGCGCTCGGTGGCGAGCAACGAGCGGGTCGCCTTCTGCCGTCGGTCGCCCGCGGAGCCCGGGCTCTGCCCGCGGCGGCTCGCACCGGTGGGCCGGGAGCTGCCGGCGTCGTCGGAGGCCGCGTTCCGCAGCGCGGCCTCGAGCCTCGTGAGCCGTGCGACCACGAGCCGGGCCGCATCGCCCACCTCTGCCCCGAGCCCCACCGGGAGGCGCTGCTCGGGCACCTCCCCGATCGCCCGCTCGAAACGGATCGCAGAGCTCAACACGTCGTCGGCCGCGGCGGGGTCGTCGAGGGCCGCCTTCGAGGCGGCGGCGACGCCGCGGATCCGCCCCGGGCTCACCTCGACGCCGAGGCTCGCGGCCATCACGTCCTCGAGCTCGTGGGCCTCGTCGACGACGAGGGCGTCGAACTCGGGCAGGACGGCTCCGCCGCTTCGGAGATGGGCACCGAGCAGGTGCAGGTTGACGACGACCACGTCGGCCGAGGCCGCCTTCGCCCTCGCCTTCTCGGCGAGGCAGTCCGCTCCCGACGGACAGCGCTGGGCGCCCGGGCACTCGTCCGCCGTCACGCTGACGCTCGCCCAGGCCTGGGGCAGGGGCTCGAACTCGAGCTCGGACCGGTCGCCGCTCGTCGTGCCGGCCGACCAGGCGACCAGCTTGGCGACCTGCTCGCCGACCTGCGCCGCTCGGCTTGCGCGTCGCCCGGGCCGGGCCGCATCGTCGGCCGCCTCCTCGAAGGAAGCCTGCCGCCCGAGCTCCTCGATCTCGCGCACGCGCTGACGGCAGAGGTAGTTGGACCGCCCCTTCAACACGGCCCAGCGCAGCTGTGGGTGCACTCCCCGCTTCACGAGCGGCAGGTCCTTCGAGGCGAGCTGGTCCTGCAGGGCCTTCGTGGCGGTCGCCACGACCACCCGCCTGCCCGACGCGGCCACCGGCACGAGATAGGCGAAGGACTTCCCCGTGCCGGTCCCGGCGGCGACGGCGACGGTGGCGGGCGGCTCGTCCGGGTCGGCGGAAAGGGCTGCGGCGATCGCCTGCGCCATGAGCAGCTGGCCGTGGCGCACCTCGCCGGCCGGCAGCTCCGCGACGACCCTGGCGAGCTGCGACTCGACGTCTGCGCCCCGCCGCCCGCTCACGACGTCACGCTAGCAGCATCGCATGAAATGACATGAAACGTGACGAGGCGGCGGTTGCCGGCTACGACCGGTCGACGATCTCGAGCCGGATGCGCTTGTTGGCCTTCCCCTTCGACTCCGTCTTCACGACCCGCACGGCACCGACCTCGTCGGTGCTGCGCACGTGGGTGCCGCCGTCGGCCTGTTTGTCGAGCCCGACGATGTCGACGACTCGGATCTCCTGCACGGACTCGGGAATGAGGTTGACCTTGGTCCGGATGAGGTCGGCGTCCGCCAGCGCCTCGCCCCTTGGGAGGAACTCGATCTCGATCGGACGGGCCGCCCGCAGCTCCTCGTTCACCCGCGCCTGGACCGTCTCCCCGAAACCGACCGGCAGCGGGTCGAACTCGAAGTCCATCCGGGCCAAGAGCGGCTCCATGTTGCCGCCGGTGACGGCCTTCCCCCACTCGTTCCAGATCACGCCGCACAGCACGTGGAGCGCCGTGTGGGTCCGCATGAGCGCGTGGCGGCGCTCCCAGTCGAGGTGGCCCTCGACGCGGTCGCCGACGGCGGGCAGCGCCCCGTCGAGGCTGTGCCAGACCTCGTCCCCCTCCTTGCGGACGCTCGTGACGCGCGCCGCCCCGAGGCGCCCCGTGTCGTGCGGCTGGCCGCCCCCCGTCGGGTAGAAGGCCGTCCGGTCGAGGGCGACCCTGTCGCCGTCGACCGCCGTGACGGTCGCCTCGAAGGAGGTGAGGTAGGCGTCGCGCAGGTAGAGCAGCTCGGTCCCCATCGACACAGTCTGCCCGGCCCTCATCGGCGGACGAAGCCGCCGCCCGAAGAGCTCAGGCGCGCTTTCGGCCCCGCCAGGTCGAGAGCCCGAGGAAGCCGACCGCCGCCACGAGCAGCACCGGCACGCCGACGGACCTGAGAGCGGCGACGTGCCCGAACACCACCGCGAGCACCACGAGCGCCACCGTCGCCGCGAACAGCTCCGGCGTGTCGCCGACGAGGAAGTCCCACCAGAAGCGGCCGAAGGCGGCGATCGCCCGAGCGACGCCGTTCACGGCGTGCCACCCCGGTCCGAGAAGGACGCCGCCGAGTCGGCGTGCTCGGCGGGCACACAGTCGGCCGCCGGGGTTCCCGCAGCCGTCGCCGGGGTCGTCGCCGTGTCCGCCGGCGCCGAGCGCCCGGCGGTCGGGAGGTTGCGCCGCATCACCTGGGTCATGACCGCCGCGAAGCTGACGAACACCGCCACCATGGCGAGGAGGAACAGGTCGCTGCCTGGCCAGCGGATCCCTGCGCCCTCCCCGACCCAGAAGACGCCGAAGCTCGTGAGCATGATCCCGACCGTCATCTTCATGAGGTTCTCGGGAACCTCGGAGAGCTGCCGGGCCACGACCGCGCCGACGGCCGTCACGATCACGACGGCGGCGGCGGCCGCCACGACGGCGAGCCCGAGGTGGCGGGAGCTCGTGCCGAGGGTGAGGACGATGAGGACGACCTCCATCCCTTCGAGGAACACCCCCTTGAACGCCACGGTGAACCCGGTGGCGTCACGAGGGCCCCGCCGCCACGTCGGTGCGATGCCCGCCTCGGAGAGCTCCTTCACCGTGGCGGCGTAGATGGCGTCCTCGTCGTGCTGGGCCTTGTGGCCGCTCGCTCGCAGCACGGCCTTGCGCAGCCAGTTGAGGCCGAGGACGAGCAGGAGGGCCCCGACGACGACGCGGAGGACGTCGATCGGCACGTAGCGGGCGAGCGGCACGCCGACCGCCGCCACCAGCACCGCCAGCACGACGATGGCGGCGAGGGTGCCCTCGATGGCCGACTTCCATCCCCGCGTCACCCCGACGGCGAGGACGATGGTGAGGGCCTCCACCATCTCGACCGCGCTCGCCCCGAAGACGGCGAGGGCGAGGATCACCGTCGACGTGGTCACGAGCCGATCACGTGACTCACGGTACCGTGCGGCCGGTGGTGCGAAGATCCCGCCGGGCCGCTGCCACGAGCCGGTGGGCGCCCCTCGTCGTGCCGGCCCCGCCTAGCCGGCCCGGCCGCTGACCCACGGCGGGACGTCGTCGGGGCACTGCCCCGGCGGGTACCCGGGAAGGTGGTCGAAACGGATCGCCCTCGTCCAACTCCCGTGCCACCACTCCGTCGTCGGGGCGGGCAGCCTGAGGAGCGACTCGAGGCCGTCGTCCACCGCCATCCCGTAGCGGACGGCGCCGTTCAGGCAGAGGTGGAAGTCGTCGACCTGACGGACCCGGGCCCAGCTGCGGCTCGGTGAGCGGAGCCAGGTCGAGTAGGCGCCGTCGCGCTCGAGCACGGGCGTCACGGGCACGTAGGCGACGCTGCCGCGAAGGTGTGCCGCCTCCTGGCGGGCGGCCGCCTCCCAGAGCCGCACGCCGCGGGGCGAGTAGACGTCGGCGTGAAGCACCGCCATGAAGCTCCCCTTCGGCGGCTGGGGCGGCTCCGACACGAAGACGACGCCGGCGACGCCGTCGCCCCGCCGGAGCAGGAGGCGGAGGAACCTCGACATGACCGCCTCCTCGCCCCGGACGCCGTGGGCGGCGGCGTAGGCGTTGTCCTGCGTCCACATCGCCACGACGACCTCGGGGTGGGTGCGGGCGATGGCCCGCGTGAAGGTCGACCACGGCACCGAGTCGCGTGGCGACCAGCCGGGGATGGCGGAGAACGAGACGGTCTCCGCGTCGCCGGTCGCCTGGAGGCCGGCGGCGGCGGCGAGCTCGAGCTGGTACATCACCGAGTCGCCGACCCACATGACGCGGAGCTTGTGGGCGGGCGTCGCCGCCCGCACACCCGTGAGGCGCCCGACCGGGCCCGGGAGGGCCTCGCCGAACACCGAGCGGACGGTGATCACGCGGGCGGTCGTGGCGCCGAGGGCACTCGCCTGCTCCGCCACGGTGGCGACGGCGGGCACGCCCGCGAGGAGGAGCGAGCTCGTGGCGAGAACGCCGGCGGGAAGCACGAGCCTGCGGCGGAGCGAGGCGTACGAGGCGCGCCGCAGCGGCACGTCGACGAGGTGGTACGTGACGGCGGCGAGCGCCAGCGTGAGCCCGGCGTCGACCGCGACGCGAAGTGCGGCCGGCAGGCCCGGCAGCTCGCGGGCGATGACGACGAGCACCGGGAAGTGCCAGAGGTAGAGCTCGTAGGAGACCCGCCCCGTCCACTGGAGCGGGCGGAGCGAGAGGACCCGGCGCAGCGGCCCCGGGGCGAGGCTCGCCACCGTCATGAGCACGATGCCGACGTCGAAGATGGCGATGCCGCCCGAGAAGATCCACCCGGGCGGCCCCTTCTCGAGGGCGAAGCCGGCGAAGAGGAGGGCCGCGCCGCCGAGGCCGAGGACCTGCAGCAGGCGGCTCCTGCCGGCGAGGAGGCTCGGCATCCGGTCGCCGGCCGGGCCGAACTGCACCACGATGGCGCCGAGGGCGCCCGCCACGAGGTCGATGCCGCGGCACTCGGTGGCGTAGTAGGCGGCGTTCACGTCCGACCCGAGGTGCGACACGAGCAGCATCGAGACGATCGACCCGACGGCGAGGAGGGCGCTCGGCAGGCCGAAGGCGGCGAGGAGCAGCTTCTGTCTGGCGGGCTGCAGGTTGTCGCCGGCCTCCGGGCCGGGCTGGAGCCGCCCGGCACGGCGGCGCTCGGCGGCGAGCAGCCGGCTGGCCGCCCATCCCATGGCCACGAGCAGGAGCGGCCAGCAGAGGTAGAACTGCTCCTCGATCGCGAGCGTCCAGGTGTGCTGGAGCGGCGACTGGCCTCCGAGCGCGGCGAAGTAGGGGTGCCCGCCGAACAGGAAGTGCCAGTTGGCGTAGTAGAGCAGCGTGGCGAGGCCGTCCGAGCGCACCGTGTAGGGGCTCACCACGGCCGGCTCGAGCATGGCGAACAGCGCCACCGCCGCCAAGACGAGGAAGAGGCCCGGGAGGAGGCGTTTCGCCCGGCGGGACCAGAAGGCACCGAGGCGGATGGCGCCTCGGCGGGTCCACTCGACGAGGAGCAGCCGGGTGATGATGAAGCCCGACAGCACGAAGAAGACGTCGACGGCGATGTAGCCGCCCGGGATGGCGGCGCTCGAGACGTGGAAGGCGAAGATGACGATCATCGAGAGCGCCCGGATGCCGTCGAGCGCCGGGTAGTAGCGCCCGTCGGTGGCGCCCCGCGCCGGGCGCGCCACGCCGGCGCCGTCAGCCGCCGTCTGCGGCCCGCCCTCGATCACGGCAGAGATCCTGCCATCGATGCCAACCGGGGTCTCGCTAACCTGCCGCCGTGCGTCGCAAGGGCGTGGTGGCGGCCGCCGGCGCCGTCTACGTCCTCCTCGGGATCGCCGCCTGGTGGCACGTGTTCGCGGGCGGCCCGTCGCACACCATCGCCGCCCAGGGGTTCGGCGACCCCGAGCAGCAGGTGTGGTTCCTCGCCTGGCTCCCGCACGCCCTCGGGAGCGGGCTCGACCCCTTCGTCAGCCACGCAATGTTCGCCCCGGCGGGCATCAACCTCATGGCGAACTCGAGCATCCTGCTTCCCGCCCTCCTGCTCTCACCGGTCACGGTGCTCTTCGGGCCGATGGTCGCCTTCGCCGTCGCCTGCGTGCTGGCGCCGGCCGCGAGCGCCTTCGCCGCCTTCGTGGCCTTCCGGCGCTACGCCCCCTCGGCCGCCGCCTCGTTCTTCGGTGGCCTCCTCTACGGCTTCTCTCCCTTCGTCCTCCACGAGCTCGCCGACGGCCACCTGCACGTGACCCTCCTCGTGCTGCCCCCGCTCGTGCTGATGGTGCTCGACGACCTCGTCGTCTCCCGCCGCGGCTCGGCGCTCGGGCGCGGCGTCCTGCTCGGCGTGCTGCTGGCCTGCCAGTTCCTCACCTCGCTCGAGGTGCTCGCCATGGTGGTGGTGCTCTCGGTCTGCGGGTGCGTCCTGCTGGCGCTCCGGTTCCCCCGCCGGGTGCGGGCGCGGCTGCGCCGGGTCGCCACCGGCCTCGGCGCCGCCGTCGTGACCGGAGGCGTCCTCGTCGCCTACCCGACCTGGGTCCTCCTCGCCGGGCCGCGCCGCTACAAGGGCCCCGTCTTCCGCGTGGCCGGCGCCTACGTCGTCTGGCTGAAGGCGATCCTGTGGCCGATCGGTGGCAGCCCGCCGGCGGTGTGGGCCGCCTACGTCGGCCTCCCCGTGCTGGTCGTCGTCGCGGGCGGCCTCGTCCTCGTGCGCCGCTCCTCGGCACGAAACCCCGCCACCTCCGCCGGCCCCATCCCCGCCCCCGGCACCTCGGGCGAGGAAGGACCGCCGAGCGAGGCGGCGGTGCTCCGCTTCGCCGTCGTGATGGCGCTCGTCTCCTACGTCTTCGCCTTCGGCGGGTCGCTCCACATCACGCCGCGGGTGGGGACCGGCATCCCGCTCCCCGACCGGGTCCTCTCGCACCTGCCGCTGCTCGAGAACATGCTCCCGGTCCGCTACGCCGCGATGGCCGACCTCTTCCTCGCCCTTGCGCTCGCGGTCACCCTGGACCGCCTCGTCGCGACCCTCTCCGGGCGGTTCGCCACCAGGTCCGCAGCCGGCCTCGCGCGTCGCGGCCTCGCCGCCGCCCGACGCCTCGGCGCCCCGGCGGCCGCATCGCTCCTCGGGGTCGCGGTCCTCGTCTCACCGTTCCTCGGCTCGGGCTGGCCGTACGCCGCCCGGCCGCTCGACGTGCCCGCGGTGTACCGCAGCCCGGCGCTCACCTCCCGCCTGCCGGCGAGCACCGAGCTCGTCGGGCTGCCCATCCCGAACGGCTTCCTCGCCGACCCGCTCGCATGGCAGGCCGTCGAGGCGATGCCCTACGAGCTCGTCGCCGGCTACGGCTTCGTGCCGGGGCGCCGCGGCGGCCCCGTCGGCAGCCTGCAGCCGAACGCCGTCAGCACGGCCTTCGCCGACGCCGAGGTCGGGTTGCTGCCGCCGTCGCCTGCTCGCTCAGAGGTCCTGTCGGTGCGACGCCAGCTACGCGCCTGGGGCGTGTCGGCCCTCGTGGTGCTCCCCATCCCGAAGCAGCCCGCCCGCCTCGCCGACCTCCTCGTCGCGGCGACCGGCGCGCAGCCGCGGCGTCTCGACGGCGCCTGGGTGTGGACCGGCCTTCACTGGGGCTGAAGGGCGTTCACCGCGGCCGCGCCGGCCGCCGCGGCGGCCTCGACGAGAGCCGGTTCGCCGCTCAGCACCATCCACTCCTCGTTGCGCAGGCGCCCCACGGTGCCCACCTTGCGGCCGCTCGGGTCGTGGATGCCGATCTGGGCGCCGACGTAGCGCTTCTGGTCGAAGCGCAACACCTCGACCGCGCCCCTCGGCTCGCACATGGCGACGAGCTCGTCGAGGGAGACCCAGGACTCGTCGTTGTAGGACAGCACCATGAGGCGCGCCCGGGTCGACCGCACGACGGCCTCGAGGGCCGCCGGCATGAGGGCGCGCCGGTTGAAGGGGCTCGCCGTGTGCTCCGCCCGGGCGTCGAGCCGCTTGCACGCCACGCCGTAGTGCCCCGGTCGGTCCCAGCGGACGAGCGTCTCCCACACGTGGTAGTTGCTGAAGTAGCGATGCTGGTTGTAGGGCGGGTCGAGGTAGGCGAAGTCGACCGGCTCGAGCTCGGCGCAGAGCTCGAGGGCGTCGCCCCGGATGGCCCGGCCGGCGCCCGGCAGCAGCCGCGGCAGCCTCAGCTCGAGCGGGCGCGTCGCCCGGGGTGCCCACTGCTTCAGGTAGGCCATCTGCACGCCGGTCGTCGAGTCCACCCGGTCGGCCGCCTCGAGGAGGCTCGTGAGGAGGACGGGCCGCAGCGGGTCGCCAGGGGGGTGGGCGTCGTCGATGTCGTCGCGGATGGCGTCGATGCGCCGGCCGTTGTCGGGATGGAAGAAGCGGGCCGTGCGGCAGAAGACCTCGGTGACGTAGCCGTCGCGCCCCGCAAGAGCGGCGAGCCGCCCCAGCTCGCCTTCGAGCACGTGCTCGTCGATCGTCCGGGCGTCCGTCGCGACGTAGGCCTCGGCCAGCACCTCCGAGTACGAGGCGGAGTCGAGGGCGGTCACGAAGAGTCCCGCCTCCTTGAGGGCCTTCGCCACCCGTGTCGTGCCCGTGAAGAGATCGGCGGCGGTGCGCGCCCCGACGGCGGTCGCCATCGAGGTGATGGTCGGGACGAGGCGGCGTTTCGAGCCGAGGTACTTGATGCTCACTGCGCCTCCACGAGGTCTCGGACGCGTCGCACGAGGGCGTCGAGCGGCGAGACGCTCACCTCGATCGTCTCGTTCGGGGGCGCCAGGAAGACGAGGACGCCGCGCTCGACGGGCTGGCCGGTCACGGCCGAGAGGGCGAGTGCGTACGCCGCCACCTGGAGCTCGTAGCGCTTCACCCGCTCCTCCACCTCGGCGAGGTCGCGGACGGTGTCGGTCTTGTAGTCCACGACGACGAGGCCGCCGGCGGCCGTCTCGAAGCACAGGTCGACGAACCCGTCGAGGACGAGGTCCCCGACCGGCGCCGACACGTAGAGCTCGCGCCGCACACGGCCGGAGGCGAACGCCTCGCGCACGGTCGGGCTCGAGAGCGCCGCCCGTACGAGCCGCTCGACCTCGCGGGTGCGCGGGGGGATCTGCTCGGCTCTCGCCTGTGCCACGCAGATGCGCGAGAGCGCCTCGGAGGCGGCCCCGGCGGGGCCGGGGCCGTCGCCCGGTGACCCGTCCGACGGGCCGGCGGCGAGCAGTCGGGCGTCGGCGGCGGCCAGCGACTGCAGGCTCGCGTGGACGGCGCGTCCGAGCTGGGTGCCCGCCCGGCCCCGCCGCCCGATCCGTGCGGGCGCGAGGGGGCCGCCGCCCGCGGACGCCTCGGCCGACTCGTCTCTGCCGTCCCCGGCGTCGTGGTCGGGATCGCCGTGCTGCCACGACTCCACCTCGATCGCGGCAAGCTGGGGCACCTCGGTCGCCCGGAGGTGGGTGCGCCTGCGCGCCCGCTCGAGCAGCTCGCGGCGCCCCTCGGCGAAACGGGCGACGTCTTCCGCCGTCGTCGGCGGCGCCTGGGGGCCGTCGGCCACCGCCGCCGGGTCGAGGGGCGGCGGCTCCTCCTCGTCGCCTTCTTCGATCCGCTCGAAGAGCCCCGGGGTGGCGGCCTCGGCCGAGACGCCCTCGGCGAGGAGGCGCTCGGCCATCGAGGGGGGTGACTTCTCGCTGTGGTGCACGCAGACGACGAGGTGGTCTCTCGCCCGCGTGGCGGCCACGTAGAGCAGCCGGAGCTCCTCCTCGTCGGACAGCTGCTGGTCCTGGCGGTAGAGCGCCTCGTGGCCCGAGGTGCGGGTGTCGTTGTTGAAGTGGACCTCGCAGCCGCCCTGCGGGTTGCGCAGCACGAGCGGCCGCAGGTTGGACGCCTCGGTCGTACCGAAACCGAGGAGGACCGTCACCGGGAACTCGAGCCCCTTGGCCCCGTGCACCGTCATGATGCGGACGACGTCCTCGTCCGGCTCCGGCAGGACGGACTCGACGGGGCGCAGTCCCTCCCGTAGCTGGTCCTCCACCCAGTCGGCGAACTCAAAGAGCCCGCCTCCCCCCGAGGCGACGAAGGCCCGCAGCCGCTCGGTGAGGAACCGGACGCGCCGCCAAGCCTCTCGCGGGTGGCGGCTGCACGCCGCCAGCTCGAGGACCCGCAGCGCCCGGAGGGCCGCTTCGAGTGTGGCGACAGGTCCGAGGCGGTCGAGCTCGGCGCGCAGCTCCCCGAGCTTTCGCATGCTCGAGGCGACGAGGCGGGCGCCTTCCGCCTCGCCGAGGCCCGCCTCCGCCGCCCGCGCCGCCACGTCGGGGAGCGGCTCCTCGAGTGACCACCTCCCGCCGAGGCGGTGGTACTCGTGCAGGTCGTCATCCCCGCAGCGCAACAGTGAGGAGCGCAGCACGGCGACGAGCGCCACCGGGTCGCCCGGGGAACCGAGCGCCCGACAGAGGGCGAGGAGCTCGCGGACCTCCTGGCTTCGGTAGATGAGCTCGGCGCTCTCTATGCGGTAGCCGATGCCGGCCTCGTCGAGCAGCTCCTCGACCACGCCGAGGCCGGTGCGCCGGGGGACGAGGAGCGCGACGTCGCCGAGCCGGGCCGGGCGGCTCCCGCCCTCGGCCGACTCGTCGCCGACGGTCCACCCACCGCCGACGGCTCGCCGGAGCAGCCGGACGCAGTCGGCCGCCTCGCGGCGACGCCGCTCGTCGGCGGAGAGGCGCTCGGTGAACGGGCCGCCGACGAGGTGCACGGCGGGCCCCCCGCCGAGTGGCCCGCGCACTCCGGCGAGGGGGGTGAAGTCGTGCAGCAGCCTGGCGAAACAGGCGTTGACGAAGTCGAGCACGCCGGGCACCGAGCGGAAGTTGGACGTGAGCGACGTGACCCGTCCGCCCGCGGCGGCGAAGCGGTCGCGCGCCGAGGCGTAGGCGGCGAGATCGGCGCCCCGGAAGCGGTAGATCGACTGCTGGGGGTCGCCGACGTAGAAGAGGCGGCCCGGCTCGGGCTCGCCGAGGGGGAAGAGACGCCCGGCCTCGACGCCGGCCGTGACGGGGCGCCCGATGAGCTCGGCGATCTCGAGCTGGAGCGGGTCGGTGTCCTGGAACTCGTCCACGAGCAGGTACCGGTATCGGGCGCGGACGGCCCGGCGGACCTCGTCGTGCTCGGCGAGGAGGTCGCGGGCGAAGACGAGTAGGTCGTGGAAGAGCAGCTCGCCGCGGCGCCGCCGCTCGCCGGCCGCCCGGCGGGCGAAGACGTCGAACACGGTGCCGAGGGCCGGCAGGGCGAGGTCGTTCACCTGCTCGAGCACGGTCCGCCGGTAGCCCACGGCGAGCTTCACGTCGTGGAGCGCCATCTCCCGCTCCGGGCCCCAGTTGTCGGCGCTCCCGACGGTGCCCGTGCTGAGGCTCGAGCTCTTCGAGGCGATGAGGGCGAGCAGGTCGCGCCAGTCCGTGCTCGAGGCGACGAGGCGGGAGAGCCCCTCGGCCCGCAGGCACAGCTGGAAGAGCCGGTCGCTCGTGTCCGAGCAGCCTGCTCGGGCCGCCGCCACGCGGCGGAGCGCCTCGGCGAGGCGCGCCCGTTCGCTCTCGACGACACGGCGGACGTGCCCGACGACCGACTCGACGTCGGGTCCGGTCTCCTGGCAGTCGTCCCACTCGACGGCGACCGTGCGAGCCAGCTCCTCGAGGCGCCGGCTCCTCAGCCCGAGCAGCGCGGCGATCTCGAAGAGCTCCCCGCCCGGCTCGTCGCCCCCGAGGGCATCGACCATCGCCTCCCACTCGGCCTTCCACGCCAGGCTCTGTCGCACCTCGTCGAGCACCTCGAAGCGAGGCGGGAGGCCGGCCTCGACCGGGTGCTCGGCGAGGAGCCGCTGGCAGAAGCCGTGGATCGTCGTGATGACCGCCTCGTCGATGCGCTCGAGGGCGTCACAGGCCCGCTTGGACCGGTCCGCCTCGGCCGGGCCGCCGGGGCCGTCGGGACCGCTGCCACCGGCGGGGGTTGCGCCTGCGCCGGCAGGGAGCCGGGCGACGCGCTCCAGCTCCCTGCGGACGCGGGTGCGCAGCTCGGCCGCGGCGGCCTCGGTGAAGGTGATGGCGGCGATCTCGCCGAGGAGGGCGACCCCGCTGCAGACGAGCTCGACGATGCGCCCGACGAGCGTGGTCGTCTTGCCCGAGCCGGCTCCGGCCTCGACGAAGAGCGTGGCGCCGAGCCGGGTGCGCACCTCCTCCCGGGCGGCGTCGTCGCCGAGCCGGACGGCCCGGCCGCCGGTGGCCTGCCCGCCCGTCACGACGCCGCTCCGTTCGGCGCGACGAGGTTCACGTAGGCCTCGAGGGCCGCGTCCTTCCTCGCCTGCTCCCACTGCTCGCCGCGGTCGTTCGGGCAGAGGGCGTCGAAGTCGCACCAGCCGCAGTGGGCGTACCCGAATCGCTCGAGCGGCCCCGGGTTCGGTGGGAAGCACCCCCGGTCGATGGTGGACACGAGGATCCCGAGCAGCTCCGAAAGGGCGGCGTCGAGCGTGTCGGTGAGCTCGACCTGGGCGACGCCGAAGCTCGCCTCCGAGGAGACGAAGCGATACTCGGCGCGAAGGCGGGTCCGTGCGCCCTCGTGCTCGGAGGGGTCGGCGAAACGGTCTCGGGCCGCCATGGCGTAGATGGGGAGCTGGAGGTGGCGGCCGCGGCCGAGGGCGTCGGTCTCGATGTCCCTGTAGGCGTCGGAACCTCCCGACTTGTAGTCGATGACGACGATCGACCCGTCCGGTTCGCGGTCGACACGGTCCATCTGGCCGCGGAAGGCCACCTCGCGCCCGGCGGCCCGGATGACGAGAGGCGCCTCGTCGTCACGGCCGAAGCTCAGCTCGACCGCCACCGGCACGGCCTCGGTCGCCCGCGCCCGCTCCGCCTCGATGGCGGCGAAGCGCTCGAGGTCGCGCCGGATCTTGGCCCGCTCGATCCGCCAGAACAGCTCCTTGCCGGTCTTGCCCTCGGACTCCACCTTCGAGAAGGCCTCCTCGACGAGCGCCCTCAGGCGGGCGAGCTCCCCGGCGTCGAAGGGGGGCGGCGGGGCGGGTGCGGTGTCGGGGTCAGGGCGGAAGAAGCGTTCGAGGACGTCGTGGATGAGGATCCCCCGCTCGCGGGCGTCGATCGTGACGACCTCCTCGGGTGCGTCGAGCGGCGCCAGCCGGAGGACGTGGTCGAGGAAGTGGCGGAAGGGGCAGAGCGAGAAGTTCTCGAGCGTGGTCGGCGACAGCACCCGGCCGAAGAGGGCGCCCGTCTCGGGATCGCGGCCGCCGGCGCGGCGGAGATCTCCGGCGAAGCGGCTGAGCCCGGGCGACCGGCGGCGGCGCTCGGCCCCGAGCCGCTCCTCGAGGCGCGACTCGGCGAGCACCGGGTGCGGGGGGAGGCCGCCGGCGAGAGCACGATGCGCCATGGCCGCCGCGAGCGTGGCGAGCTCGAAGTCCGGGAGATCGGCGGCGGCCTCCTCCCCGTGCGCCACCCGGGAGAGCCCCCGCGCGAACGAGGCGACGCTGTCCGGCCGGGCCGTGATGGGCGGCGCCTCGAGCCACCGGCTCGGCAACACCTCCTGGCCCATGCTGAGGTCGACCCGGGGCCAGGTCATGACGACGGCCTGGCTCGAGGCGAGCACGGCGAGCAGGTCGCGCCGGTCGCGCTCGTCGGGACGGTCCGTCTCGCCGGTGCCTCCTGCCCGCTCGAGCTCCACCTGGGGCAGCAGCGGGTCGTCCGAGACCCGGACCGGGAGCGCCCCTTCCCGGCAGGCGAGGACGATCGTGAGCTCGGAGGCCACCCCGGCCACGGCGTGAAGGGAGGCGACCACCGGCCCCGTGCCGAAGCGTCCGCCGGAGCCCGCCGGTCGGGCGAGGACGAGGCCGAGGGCGTCGCGGAGGCGTTCGCAGCGTTCCCTCGCGAGCAGGTCGGCGACCTGCTCGACCGAGTCGAGCGCGGAGAGCTCGCCGACGGCTTCGGTCAGCGCCTCGCGCTCGTCGGAGGCGGCGAGCACCTCCGGGACGGCCGCGGCCGCCCAGGCGGCGAGCTCGGACCATGTCGTGGCGGCCCGTGCCCCGGCGAGCAGCCCGGCGAGGCGCTCGACGAACACGGCCAGCTCGGCCGCGGCGGTGCCGGGTGCGCCGGGCTCCCACCGTTCCGGCGGGCGGCGGGCGTAGGAGGAGAGGCGCGAACGCCACTGCTCGAGGCCGCCGACGATGCCGGCCGCCCTGGAGCACCGGTCGATGCGGCCGACGGCGAGCCTGCCAGGCCCGACCGGCGGCGCACCCGCGCCCTCGCCGTCCCCGCCGAGCACGGCGAGGTGCCCGAGGCCGCGGGCGAGCCCGCGGTCCGCCCGCACCGGGCCGGAGCGGAGCCACGCCGCCACGGCACCGCGGTCGAGCCTCGGCCCCTCCTCGCCGTCGCAGGCGAGCGCCACCAGACCCGAGAGCACCCTGCCCTCGGGAGAGGCCGACAGGCTGCGGCCGCCGTAGGCGCTGAAGGGCAACCCGGCGCGGCGGAGCTGGTCGGCGAGGCGCTCGGCCAGGCGCACGTCGGACACGTCGTGCGGGAAGGTGACGATGCAGCGACCGAGGTCGCCCCCCGCCTCGGCGTGCCCGGCGAGGAGGCGGACAGCGGTGCGGACCTCCTCGTCGTCGTCGGGGACGCTCAGCACCTCGACCTCGCGCCCGGCGGCCTCCGGGGACGGAGGCTCGAGCACCTCGAAACCCCTCTCGGCCATCCTCGCCGCCATCGCCGCGAGCGCCCGATCGGCGAGCTCGTCGCCCGCCGGCCGGAGGAGCACCACGACGGGGGTACGACGGGCGAGCGCCTCGAGGAGCCCGATCGTCCGCGACGAGAGCGGGTCGGGCCTGTCCACGACGACGGGGCCGACCGCGTCGAGCTCGGCCCCCTCCACGACGGCCTGGGCGGCGACCTCTGCCAGCTCCTCGCCGTCGAAGAAGTGGGGACGGAGCCGGTCGGACACCGCCGTCACGAGCGCCGCCACCTCTCTCGCCCGGCCCCCGAGACGCGAGACCCTCGCCAGGGTCTCGGGGTCGAGGCGCCGTGCCGCCCGCCACGTGCGTGCGAGGGCCTCCTCGGTCGAGCCGTGGTCGGCCACCGGACCGAGCCAGCTGCGCGGACGGCGCCGGAGCGGCGCCAGCTCCTGCCGGCAGGCCGCCCGGAGGGCGACCTCGGTGAGGGGGCGCCGGCCCCCCTCGGCGGCGGGCGGCGCGCCGATCAGCTCGGCCAGCCTGGTGAGGGGCGCGAACCGCACACCGGCGAAGGGGCCGCCGGCGGCGAACTCCCGGCGGAGGTGGAGCCCGACGAGAGGGCTGTGGACGCCCACCCAGACCGGGCCGAGGGCGTCGCCGCCCTGGAGCTCACGGACGAGCTCGACCAGTCGGCGGTCTCCCGCCCGCGAGTCCGCCGCCCACTCGACGCGTCCTGCCATCGCCTCTTGATGGTAGGAGAGGGGTGTGTCGCCGCTGTGGCGAGCGGGCGATCGGCACGACGAAGGAGCCGGCCGGCCCGGAGGAGGAGCCCATGGACTACGAGCGGACGAACGTCGATTCGGTTCGGGAGTTCCTCGAAGGACCCCACCGCGCCGTCCTGTCGACCCTGCGACGGGACGGGTCGCCGCACGTGGTCGTCGTCGACTACCTGGCCGACGAGGCCGGCCTGCTCTTGAACGGCCGGGTCGACCGGGCCTGGGTGGCCAACCTGCGCCGCGACGCCCGTGCCACCGCCCTCGTGCACGATCCCGACGCCGTCGGCCACTGGGTGAGCATCTCGGGCACGGCGGCTCTCGTCCGTGAGGGGGACGAGGCTTCGGTCGGCGACGCCCAGGAGATGGCCCGTCGCTACGGGGACGACCCCTCGCAGTTCGTCGGACAGCACCGGGTCACGTGGCTCCTCCGGGCCGCCCGGGTGGTCGAGCGGGCCGAGTCGTGAGGCTCAGCCGGCCGTCGGGTTGTTGACCGCGCAGGAGAAGAGGACCGCCCCGGTCTCGGTGTCCCGCAGGAGCACGAGGAAGGGACGGTCGAAGTGGATCGTGAGGCCGCTCTCGACCGCGCTCGTGATGACGGAGATGCCCGTCGCCGCCGCGGCGTCCGTGCCGTAGCGGTCCACCCGCAGGCTGGCGGCGTGCTCGACGACGCCGATCGCCTGGTTCGTCGCGCCCGCCGCGCCGAGCATCGGTGTGAAGTCGGCGGAGGAGAAGGCCGGGCCGAGCCCGAGCGTGCCGAGGGCCTCGTCGAGGCTCTCCCGGGCGGTGAGGTCGAGCTCGGGGATGGACAGGTCCACGGCCTGCACCCTGAGGGACCGGGTCAAGGTGGCGAGGCGCTCGACCGAGAGGTGGCGGAGGAACGTTCGTAGCGTCCCCGTGGTCGGCTGCACGAAGAGCGCCGCGTAGCGGCCCGTCCCGTAGGGGAGCTGGACCGCCTCGGCCCCCGCCGCGAGGGCGGCGGGGAATTCGCCACGCAGGCGCATCGTGTAGACGCGCTCGAGGGCGCCGATCGCGGAGCGAAACGGCGCCTTGGCGACCGACGCCGCGCTGAGCGCGTACTGCTTGGCCCAGCTGCCGTGGAAGTGCACGGCGTTCGCCAGCACGAGCTCGGTGGCAGCGGTCAGCTGGCCCTTCACGAACAGCTCCCTGATGTGACCGGCCGTGGCCCGCTCGACCCAGGAGTTGATCGCCTCCACGGCCTTCGGTGAGGAGAAGGACGTCTGGTAGACGTCGTCGCCGAAGCTCCGGGCCGCTGCGTCGAGGAAGCCGGGCTCGACGGTGAGGCCCCGAGCGACCCAGATGGAGTTGGCGAGCGACAGCGTCGTCCCGCCGCGGGCACCGGTGAGCGAGGCGACGAGCTGGTGCCAGCCGGTGGCCTGGGCGCCGGCTGAGAGGGACTGCGACTGCAGGGTCTCGGCGATCTGGCTGCGCGTCGCCCCCGCCGAGCCGAGCTCCAACATGGCGAGGTCGATCGCCACGCTCATCGGCGAGACGAGGACGTTGGCGTCGCCGCCCTCGGAGTCGAGCAGGCTCGTCAGGCGCACGGCGAAGCGCTGCTCGGCGAGCGCCACCGCCTGCTCGTCCACGCGCTCGGACGCTCCAGCCGGTCCGGCGGACCCCCCGGCGTCCGCCACGAGGTGGACGGAGCCGTGCGGGCCGGGCACAGCGGAGACACCGGTCCGCGGCGGCGTCCGTGGGCTCGCCCCGGCACCGCCCGTCGAGAGCCCGAGCGTGAAGCCGAGCCCGAGGGCGACGACCATGACGACGACCGCCGCCCCTGTGATCGCCCGTGGCCCAGGTGACGGACGACGCCTGTGCCTCGCCCGCCGCGACGGGAGCGCCGGATCGCCCAGTGCAGTGTCAGCCACGTCTCCGCCTCCTTCGCCATAGTCCATCATCGAGTTGGACGTCGGCGAAACGGCCCTGGTGCCGCGGCAGGAGAAGAGCCCGGACGCGCCGATGGGCCGGCACGACGGCCGACCCATCTGAGCGGTCTGATCCGGCCGGGACGCCGCAGGGGCGCCACGCCGTGGTTTCGGCTCAGGGTGCCTGCGCGGCAGCGAGGGATGCGCAACGCGGAACACCACCGAACTCTCTTGTGGGGACCTGGCGCCCACGGGCGGCGGTCATACTCCGCAGGGGTTCGGGCGACACGACCTCGTCGCCCCGTTCGTTCTGCCCGGGCTCGGTGCCCAGTCCCCCAGAGTCCTCAGCCTCGGCCGAGGTGTCCCTAGTCCGGCGGATCCGACTCCCCGGAACGGTCGCACGTTTTCACGAGGACTCCCTTCCGTTTCCTTGCAGCCGAGCGGCTTCCTCGACTGCCGTCATCCTCCGCCGGAGGGGGCCGGGCGTCAACCCCCAGCCCGCAACTGTCAAAGATCCGTCACGCGAATCGGTGGGCGAGCGCCACCGGACCCGTGACCCGGGCGGCCCGTCACGGCCGCCTGACAGAATCGCCGGCATGTCGGACGAACCCGTAGCCGTCGAGCTCGGCGGCGCCCTCACGCTCGAGGACGTGGCCGCGGTGGCGCGCGGCGTCCCGGCCCGGCTCGCCCGAGACGCCGGCGAGCGGATCGCCGCCTCCCGCGCCGTCGTCGAACGGGCCGTGGCGAGCGGAGAGGTGGTCTACGGGGTGACGACGGGCTTCGGAAGCCTCGCCGACGTCCGTCTCACGAGCGAGCACGCGAGCGCCCTGCAGCACGGCCTCATCCGCTCCCATGCGGTCGCCGTCGGCCGGCCGCTGTCGACGGCCGAGGTGCGGGCGATGCTCGCCCTGCGGGCCCACGTGCTGGCGCTCGGGCACTCCGGGGTGCGCCGCCAGGTGGCCGAGCGCTTCGTCGAGCTGCTCGAGCACGGGATCGTGCCCGTCGTGCCCGAGCAGGGTTCGCTCGGCGCCTCGGGGGACCTCGCACCCCTCGCCCATCTCGCCCTCGGGGCGGTCGGCGAGGGCCTCGTCACGCTCGAGGGACGGACCCTGCCCGCCGCGGAGGCCCTTGCCCAGAAAGGGCTGACGCCGCTCACACTCGAGGCGAAGGAAGGGCTCGCCCTCATCAACGGGACCCAGGGGATGTCGGCGGTCGGGGCGCTCGCCGCCGTGCGGGCCCGCACCCTCGCCAAGGCGGCCGACATCTCGGCCGCCCTCACCATCGAGGCCATCCTCGGCACCGACCGCGCCTTCGACCCCCGCGTCGTCGGGCTTCGCCCGCATCCCGGCCAGCAGGCCTCGGCCCGCAACCTCGTGCGGCTCCTCGCCGAGAGCGAGATCCTCGCCTCCCACCGCCACAGCGACCACATCGTGCAGGACGCCTACTCGATCCGCTGCGCCCCCCAGGTCCACGGCGCCTTCCGCGACGTGCTCGCCCACACCGTCGCCACGCTCGAGATCGAGTTCGCCTCCATCTCCGACAACCCGATCGTGCTGCCCGACGACGGCGAGATCCTCTCGTGCGGCAACTTCCACGGCCAGCCGGTGGCCCACGCCTGCGACAGCCTGGCCGCCGCCACCGTCGGCCTCGCCTCGATCGCCGAGCGGCGCCTCTACCGCCTCCTCGACCCGAAGACCTCGAACGGGCTGCCCCCGTTCCTCGTCGGAGAGGCGGGGGTCAACTCGGGCTTCATGGTCTGCCAGTACACGGCCGCCTCGCTCGTCTCGGAGTCGAAGAGCCTCGCCCACCCGGCGGCGGTCGACTCGATCCCCTCCTCGGCCGGCCAGGAGGACCACGTCTCGATGGGCATGATCGCCGCCCGGCACGCCCGCGAGTGCGTCGCCAACGCCGAGGCGGTGATCGCCCTCGAGGTGCTGGCGGCCGCCCAGGCCTGCGACCTCCGGGCGCCGCTTCTCCCGGCGCGGGGCCCGGCCGCCGCCGTCCGGGCGCTCCGCCGGCGGGTGCCACCGCTCGAGCACGACCGCGAGCTCAAGCCGGACGTCGACGCGGCCATCGAGTTCGTCCGCTCGGGCGAGCTCGTCGCGGCGGTCGAGGAGGAGATCGGGGCGCTCGAGTGAGGCGCGCCCGCCCGGCGGATGCGAACCTGGTGGGGAAACGTACGGACTCCGGCCACTTTCGTCACCGGATCGGGCGACCGCCGGTCCGGGGCACGGGGTGGGGAGCAAGGAGAGGCAGCCCATGACCGGCACGGCCCGTCCCGAGACCCACGGCGCCCGCGTGGTGCGGGCGCCCCGCGGAGCCGAGCGACGCTGCAAGGGCTGGGCGCAGGAGGCTGCCCTGCGCATGCTCATGAACAACCTCGACCCCGAGGTGGCCGAGCGACCCGACGACCTCGTCGTCTACGGCGGCTCGGGCCGGGCCGCCCGCAGCTGGGCGGCCTTCGACGCCATCGTGGCCACCCTCACCGAGCTGGCCGACGACGAGACCCTCCTCGTCCAGTCGGGCAAGCCCGTCGGCGTCTTCCGCACCCACGAGTGGGCGCCCCGCGTCCTCATCGCCAACTCGAACCTCGTCCCCGACTGGGCGACGCCGGCCGAGTTCCGCCGCCTCGAGGCGAAGGGGCTCACCATGTACGGCCAGATGACGGCCGGCTCGTGGATCTACATCGGGACCCAGGGGATCCTGCAGGGGACCTACGAGACCTTCGGCGCCATCGGCGCCCAGCGCTTCGGCGGCTCGCTCGCCGGGCGGATCGTGCTCACGGCCGGCCTCGGCGGCATGGGGGGCGCCCAGCCGCTCGCCGTCACGATGAACGGCGGGGCGGCCCTCTGCGTCGAGGTCGACCCCCACCGCATCGAGCGCCGGCTCGAGACCCGCTACGTCGACACCGCCGTCGAGGACAGCGACGAAGCGGTCGCCCTCGTCACGAGGGCCGCCGCCGAGCGCCGGCCGCTGTCGGTCGCCCTCCTCGGCAACGCGGCGGACGTCATCCCCGCCCTCGCCGCCTCCGACTTCCCGGCCGACGTCGTCACCGACCAGACCTCGGCTCACGACCCGGCCACCTACATCCCGCAGGGCCTCTCGCTCGAGGAGGCGGCGGACCTACGCGAGAGGGACCTCGACGACTACCTCGCACGGGCCCGGGCGAGCATGGCGGTCCACGTCGAGGGCATGGTCGCCTTCCTCGACAAGGGGGCCGAGGTCTTCGACTACGGCAACGGGATCCGCGCCGAGGCGAAGGCGGAGGGGTTCTCGAGGGCCTTCGACTACCCGGGTTTCGTGCCGGCCTACATCCGGCCGCTGTTCTGCGAGGGCAGAGGGCCCTTCCGCTGGGCGGCCCTCTCGGGCGACCCGTCGGACATCGGCGCCACGGACAAGGCCGTCATCGCCGAGTTCCCCGAGGCCGAGAACCTCGTGCGCTGGCTCCGCCTGGCCGAGGACAAGGTCGCCTACCAGGGCCTGCCGGCGAGGATCTGCTGGCTCGGCTACGGCGAGCGGCATCGGGCAGGGCTCCGCTTCAACGAGCTCGTCGCTTCGGGCGAGGTGGCCGCCCCGATCGTGATCGGCCGCGACCACCTCGACTCGGGCTCGGTGGCCTCGCCCTACCGCGAGACCGAGTCGATGGCCGACGGGAGCGACGCCATCGCCGACTGGCCCATCCTGAACGCCCTCCTCAACACGGCGAGCGGCGCCTCGTGGGTGAGCGTCCACCACGGGGGCGGCGTCGGCATCGGGCGCTCCATCCACGCCGGCGTCGTGGCGGTCGCCGACGGCAGCGACCTCGCCGCCGAGAAACTGCAACGGGTCCTCACGAACGACCCCGGCACCGGCGTCATGCGCCACGCGGATGCCGGCTACGAGTCCGCCCGCCAGGTCGCCCGCGAGCGGGGAGTCTGGCTGCCGTCCGAAGGGATCGCCCCGCCCGGGCGCGGGTGATGGCCACCTTCTCGGCCGAGCTCGCCTGGGTCGGTCCCGATGCGGCTTTGGCGCGGGACCTGCGCATCGACACCCGGGCCGACGGCGCGATCGCCTCCACCGGCCCTTCCTCGGCGGCGCCGGTGAAGGGGGGCAGGCGGCTCGAGGGGGTGACGGTGCCGGGTTTCGTGAACGCCCACTCGCATGCGTTCCACCGGGCGCTCCGCGCCGTCTCGGAGACCGAGAGGGGCGACTTCTGGACCTGGCGCCGGCTCATGTACGAGGTCGCCGCCCGCCTCGACCCCGACAGCTACCGGGAGCTCGCCACCTGTGTGTACGGCGAGATGGTGCTCGCCGGCTACACGGCGGTCGGCGAGTTCCACTACCTCCACCACGGCCCGGGCGGCCGCCCCTACGCCGACCCGAACGAGATGGGCTCGGCGCTCGTCGAGGCGGCGGCCGAGGCGGGGATCCGGATCTGCCTGCTCGACGCCTGCTACCTGCAGGCCGGCGTCGGGGGCGAGCCGCTTGGGGGCGCCCAGGTGCGTTTCGGCGACGGTTCGGGGGCGGGCTGGGCCGCCCGGGTGGAGAAGCTGGCCGCCTCCGGGCGCTTCGCCAACGCCGATCCCGACGAGCCCGGCCCACTTTCCGCACCGCGGCTCGGGGCGGCCGTGCACAGCGTGCGGGCGGTCCCCGAGGAGGCGGTCCGCAGCGTGGTGGCGCTCGCCTCGGCGAACGAGTGGCCCCTCCACGTCCACCTCTCCGAGCAGCGGGCCGAGAACGAGGCCTGCCTGAAGGCGCTCGGCCGCACGCCGACCGACGTCCTCGGCGCCGCCGGCGTCTGGTCGCGGCGGGCGACCGCCGTGCACGCCACCCACCTCTCCCCGGGCGACGTCACCCGGCTCGGCCTCGCCGGCGCCTTCGTGTGCGCCTGCCCGACGACCGAGCGGGACCTCGGCGACGGGACCGGGCCGTTCGCCGAGCTGGCCGAGGCGGGCTGCCGGCTGTGCATCGGCTCGGACAGCCATGCCGTCGTCGATCCCCTGGACGAAACCCGCTCGCTCGAGCTCAACCAGCGCCTCTCCCAGGAGCGCCGTGGCGTGACCCTCCCGGGCGAGCTCCTCGCGGCGGGCACCCTCGGCGGGGCGGCCTCGCTCGGCTGGCCGGCGCTCGGGTTGGTCGCAGGAGGCCTCTGCGACCTCGTCTCGCTGCGGGCCGGCTCGCCCCGCCTCGCAGGTGAGCCGCTCGGAGGCCTCGACGCCGCCGGGCTCGCCGCCCGGGTCGTCTTCGGCGCCGCCGCGGTCGACGTCGAGACCGTCGTCGTCGGGGGCGAGGTCGTCGTCGAGTCGGGCGAGCACGTCCGCCTCGGGCCTCCTCGGGCCCTCGCCGAACGGCTCTCGCATGCGATCACGGAGGTGCTCGGTGACTGAGTCGCTCCTCGTGCGCAACATCGGGCGCCTCTTCACCTCCGGCACGCCGGAGGTCGTCGAGCAGGCGGCGCTGCTCGTCGAGGACGGCCTCGTCGCCTGGGTCGGCCCTGGGGCGGAGCTGCCTGCCACCCGGGTGCCGCCCGACGCCGGGGAGGTCGACGCCGCGGGGGCGCTCGTGACGCCCGGGCTGGTGGACGCGCACACCCACCCGGTGTACGGCGGGGACCGTTTCGAGGAGCTGGCGAGGCGGTCGGCCGGTGCGGGCTACGCCGAGATCGCCGCCATGGGTGGCGGGATCGCCTCGACGGTGCGGGCGACCCGGGCGGCGCCGGCTCGCGAGCTCGAGTGGCGGCTGCGGTCGCTCATGGGGGGGTGGCTCGACGGCGGGGCGACGACGGTCGAGGCGAAGTCGGGCTACTTCCTCGAGAAGGAGGGCGAGCTCGCCTGCCTCCGGCTGCTGCGCGCCTGCGGCGAGGAGCCCGGCATGCCGTCCGTCGAGGTCACCTTCCTCGGCGCCCACGCCGTGCCGCCCGAGCTCGAGGGCGAGGCGGACCGCTACGCCGACGAGGTGGCCTCCTGGTGCGCAGAGGCGCGCCAGGCCGGGGCCCGTCACGCCGACGTCTTCTGCGACGAGGGCTACTTCAGCGTCGAGCAGTCCCGGCGGGTGCTCGGGGCGGCGGCGGCCGCCGGCCTCGTGCCGCGCATCCACGCCGACGAGCTCGCCCGCACGGGCGGCGCCGAGCTCGCCGCCGAGCTCGGCTGCGCCTCGGCCGACCACCTGCTCCGGGTCGACGAAGCGGGCGCCGCCGCCATGGCCGCGGCGGGGACGGTGGCCACCCTGGCGCCGGTCACCGCCCTCGCCATGGGGGTGAGCCCTCCGGCGCGCATGCTCGCCGAGGCCGGCGTCACCCTCGCGCTCGGGACCGACCACAACCCGGGCATGAGCGGCACGACCTCGATGTCGCTCGTGGTGGCGCTCGCCGTCGCCGGGCTCGGGCTCTCGGTGTCCGAGGCGCTCGTGGCGGCGACCGCCGGCGGGGCCGCCTCGCTCCGGCTCCCGGACCGGGGCCGGGTGGCGCCGGGGCTGCGCGCCGACCTCGTCGTGTGGGAGGCCGAGCACGAGGGCGCCTTCGCCTGGGCCTACGGGCTCCAGCCGGCGGTCGTGCTCGTGGCCGGGAGCCGCGTGCGCTGAGCGAGGGCCGGCGAGAGCGACACGACGGCCGCGCCGGCGAGGGCGAGGACGAGGAGGACAGGACCCGGGAGCGGCGGCTGCCAGAGACCGCGCTGGAAGACCCCTGAGAGCGGGCCGTTCGCACCCACCATGAAGCGGCGGAGGTCCCACCACAGGCAGGCGAACTGGGCCGCCCCGAGGAGGAGCGACGCCGGGAGGACGAGGCCGTCGATCCTGGCGGCCATCGACCCGACCCGGTCGGGCAGCCGCCTCGCCAGCACGAGGCCGGCGAGGATGGGCGAGCCGGCGCCGATCGGGAGCGTGTAGCGGCCCTGCCAGATGAAGCCGTAGTGGCGCCCCCCGACGATGTCGGCCGCCACCGGCACGACGACGATGGCCGCCAGCAGCGCCACGAGGACGAGGCGCTCCCGGGCGCTCCCGACGGCGAGGGCGCCGAGGACGAGGAGGGCGAAGAGCGCCACGACGACCGCCACGGCGAGCGGCGGGGCCGGCACGTTGTTGGCGCCGAAGATCCCGATCATCTCGGCGAGGTAGTGCGGCGTGGCGGCGAAGGCCGCCTGGACGAGACGGAGCTCTCCGACCCTCTGGCGGACGGGCCGCACGAGCTCGAGGAGGGCGTGCGCCCCGACGATCCATCCGATCGCGGCGGCGAGGGCGAGGGCGAGCACGGCCGCCGCAGCCCGGGCGGCGCGCCGGCGGGCGAGGCTTCGGAGGCGCTCGGGCTCGCCGACGAGGAGGGCGGCGGCGACGGCCATGGCGACCCAGACGGGAGAAAGCCCGCGGGCGAGGGCGAGAAGGCAGCCGGAGGCCGTCGCAGCGAGGAGGTGGGCGGAGGTGGGGGGTCTCGCCGAGGGGAGCACGAGGGTGAGGAGCGCCGTGAAGAAACAGATCGCCGCCGACATCTCGAGCCCGTTCGGGTTGACCGAGGCGCCGTAGTAGACGACAGTCGGCGTGGCGGCGACGAGCACCCCGAGGGCGGCGAGCCTGCAGCGGCGCAGGGCGATGGCGAGGGCGACGGCGAGGAGGGCGGAGTTGAGGAGGGCGCTCACAAGGCGCATGCCGATGATGCCGGGCGGCCCCGGGTCGGCGAGGCTCGGCAGCCCGACGACCGCGTAGTAGAGCGGCGGGTAGTGGCCGACGTAGGTCTCGACCCGGACGTCGTGGGCAGGGCCGTGCATCGGTGGCGTGCAGCTCGCCGTCGTGTCCGGGAAGAAGATGTAGCACCAGTACCGAAGGCTGTTGGCGTCGTGGAGGACGCCCGGCACGAGCACCCAGGTGTTCGGGTCGGCGGCGGCCCCGGGCTTGTAGCCCGGGTCGTGGAGGGGGTTCACGGCGGCGCCGACGAGCTGCCCGCGCACGATCGCCTCGGCCCGGATGACGTGAGCCGGCTCGTCGGGGCCGGACAGCATCGGGTCGGCGACCGCCCAGGCCGTCATCAGGAGGAAGAACCCCGCCGCGACGAGCCCGACGGCGAGGGTGCGCCGGGGGCGGCGGTCCTCGGACGGCCGTGAAGACGGCGCTGTGGTCGGGGTGGGCGCTTGGGCCTCGTCGGTCGCGACGCCGGCGAGGTTATGGGCTGGGCGGGCTCGCTCCGCGGCGGCGCACGGCCCTGCCGGCGAGGTTCGCCGAGAGCTGTGGCCAGATGCGGTCGCCCATCACCCAGAGCCAGAGCTCGCGTGCGGCCGATGCGACCGCCTCGGAGACGGCCTGCGGGGCGAGGCCGGCGTCGCCGAGCGTCTCGGCCCAGCGGAAAAGGGCGTGGTCCGTCACCTCGGAGACGACGAGGCGGCGGGCGGCGGCCGGGTCGCGGAGGGCGAGCGCCATGAGGCGCCGGCGCGCGCCCCTCGGCTCCTCGAGGGCGGGGAGGACGCCGCAGGGCACCTCTTCGGTCAGGAGCATGCTTCTTCCTCCCATCCGTCGCCGTCCTGCCACCACGGCGCCCGGTCGGAGCCGGCGTAGCGGGCGACGTGCTCGCCGTAGCTTATGAAGAGCGGCCCCTTCGGGTCGAGCTCGCGCTGGAGCGCCTGCTCGGCCACGTTTCGGTCGTGGCGCTCCAACTTGTCGATCGCCTCGGGGTGGTCGAGCGGCGCCAGGTCGAGCTCGGGCATCGCCCGCTCGAGCGCCCGTGCGCCCGTCGAGGTGCGCACCACGACGCTCGAGAGCCCCGGCGCGCTGCCGACGCTCCCGATCGAGAGGTCGGCGGCTCGGCCGAGGAAGTCGGCGCACTCGTCGCAGCCGCGCAGCGCCACGCCGTGGAAGTCCTTCACCGGCTCGTCGACGAGCACCTCGCCGCGCCGGTCCTCCACCAGCATGCGGCCCCGGATGACGTCGACCTTGCCGATGTGCTCGGGGGCGACGCCTCGCTTGTCGCGCAGCTCGCCGAGGACGAGTCCCTCGTAGTCGAAGCTCTTCGTGCAGAACAGCGCGATCGTGAGGGCGACGGCGTCGACCCGCGAGGCCCCGCGCCGCCACTCGCGCGCCTGGAGCGCCCGCACGCCCTCGATCTCGCACGGCGTCCCGACGACGGCGATGCGGGCGTCCTTGCCGAGGCCGGCCGCCGAGAGGTCGAGGGCTGCGAGCGCCATCGTCTGGTTGTAGAAGCTGCCCGCCGCCTCGTGGATCTCCTCGGCCGTGGTGGCGAGGTGGGCGATGCCCTTTCGGGGGTGGGCGGGGTCCTCCCTCGCCACGACGGCGCCGTCGATGTCGCCGGCCTCGAGGGCGGCGAGCAGGATCGCCGAGACGAGGCCGCCGTCCTGGGCGGCTGGACTGGCGAGGGCACTCCCCGGGCGGACCCGCCCGGCGAGGCGCCGCTCGCCCTCCTCGGGCAGCCAGGTCGCCTCGTAGCGGAGGCCGCCCCGCGGGCAGAAGTCCCAGCAGAGCGAGCAGCCGGTGCACATCTTGACGAGCTTCGGCAGGTCGTCCGAGCCGATGCCGATGGAGTCGGTCGGACAGGCCGCCACGCAGGTCCCGCACTGGATGCAGCGCCCGGCGTCGATGACGGCGGCCGCCAGCTCCCAGAACCACACCTTGCCCGGCGCCTCGTGGATGCGGCTCATCTCGGTCCGGATGCGAAGCGGCGACACGGTCACGGCTGCTCCTCCCGCTCGTGCTCGTTGCGGTCTGCGCCCTCGGCACCGGCGGCGAGCACGAGCCGGGCGGCGTCCCTCGGCGTGCGGCGGGCCCACTCGTGGAACCGCTCGCCCGCCCGCCGCTCACCGAGGAAGCGCTCGTAGACGCGTCCGAGGGCGCCGGGCACGTCGTCGACCGGCACGGCGCCGGCCACCCAGTCGCCGAAGGCGGCGTCGGTGCCGAGGCTGCCGCCGAGGCCGATGTCGACCGCCTCGACGATGGCGCCGCCGACGTGGGCGGTCTCACCCCGAAAACCGATGTCGCCGATCTGCGGCTGCGCGCAGGAGGCCGGGCAGCCGGAGAAGTGCATCCGGACGATGTCGTCGGCCGCCTGGCCGCCGTTGTCGCGCCTGCCGCCGGCACCGCCGGCGAAGCGGCGGTCCATCTCGCGGGCCCACGCCAGCGCCCTCGCCTTCGTCTCGACGAGGGCGAAGCGGCAGAACTCGTTGCCCGTGCAGGCCACGACCCCGCGCTCGAAAGGCGCCGGGAACGGCGAGTACGCCTGGAGCAGCTCCTCTCCGAGGAGGGCGTCGAGGCGCTCCTCGGGGACCCCGGTGAGCACGAAGTTCTGGTCCGTCGTGAGGCGGAGCTCGCCGTCGCCGTACACCTCGGCGAGGCGGGCGCCCTCGACGAGCTCCAGCCCGGTCATGCGGCCGACCGGGACCGAGCAGCCGACGTAGACGAGGCCGTCGCCGTGCTGGGGGTGCACCCCTACGTGGTCGCCCCGGTAGCGGCGGGTGAGCTCCTCCCCGGCCGGCTCGAGCGAAAAGGCGGTCCTCGCCGCCAGCTCCTCGCGGAAGCCCTCCGGCGTGAGCTCCTGCACGAGGTAGCGCATCCTCGAGAGGCCCCGGTTCTCGCGGTTGCCGAGCTCGCCGAACACCTGGGCGATCGCCCGGCAGAGCTCGACCGCCTGATCGGGCCGGACGAAGACGTCGAGGTCGCTCGCCATGCGCGGGCCGTCGGAGAGGCCGCCTCCCGCCAGCACGTTGAAACCGAGCTCGCCGTCCCGCCGCCGGGCGGGCCACAGCCCGACGTCGTTGATCTCGGCCTGGGCGCAGTCCTCGAGGCAGCCCGTCACCGACAGCTTGAACTTGCGGGGCAGGTTGGCGTACTCCCGGTTGCCGGTGAAGAAGGCCGAGACGGCCCTCGCCACGCCGGAGGCGTCGAACGCCTCGTCGCGGTCGACCCCGCCGACCGGGCAGGAGAGCACGTTGCGGGCCGAGTCGCCGCAGGCCTGCACGGTGGTGACACCCACCTCGTCGAGGGCGTCCCACACGGCCGGCACGTCCTCGAGGCGGAGCCAGTGGAACTGCACGTCCTGGCGGGTCGTGAGGTCGAGGTAGCGGTCGCCCCAGATCGGGCTCGGCTCGGGACCGCGGGCGTGGCGGTCGACCAGCTCGCCGATCCTCCGGGCCTGCGCGGCGGTGAGGCGCCCGGCGGGGACCTTCACCCGCATCATGAAGGCGTCGCCGCCCTGGCGCTGGGGGTAGATCCCCACCCACTTCAGGCGCTCGGTCTCACCCTCCACCTCCGCGAGCGAGGCCGGTCCCTCGCGGGCGTAGCGGTCACGGACGGCAGCGGCGACCTCGAGCGGGTGGCGGGCCAGCTTCCACTGCTCGACGTTGTTGAGCTGGTTTCCCTTTCGGAAGGGCTGGACGAATTCCACGGTGCGGCCTCGCTTGGGACGAGCAACCCGGTACGAGGGCCGGGTTGCGAGCGGGCGACGGACGGTCGGGGGAGGCGGGCGGTGGCCGGGCGGGGCGCCGCGGCCGGGCTCAGACCCGCAGCGCCGGGCTCAGACGTGCAGCCCGCACTCGGTCTTGCCGGTGCCGGGCCAGCGACCCTCGCGGGGGTTCTGACCCTCTGCGACGGGCTGGGTCGTCGGGGCGCAGCCGATCGAGACGTAGCCCACGTAGGTGAGCGGGTGCCTCGGCAGCCCCTCGGCTTCGAGGTAGCCGTCGACGTCGTCGTCGGTCCAGGTGGCGAGCGGGTTGGCCTTCACCATGTGGCGGGCGGCGTCCCAGACGAGGATGGGGGCGTCGGCCCGCTCCGGCGTGTCGACCCGCTTCAGCCCGGTGATCCAGGCGGCGTGGCCCTCGAGCGCCCGGGCGAGCGGCTCCACCTTGCGCACCTGGCAGCAGTTCGGCGAGCCGCAGGGCGACTCGTCGACGCCGACGGCCGGGTGCGTCACCGTCAAGTTGAGGTCCCAGATCTTCCGGCAGCGCTCGACGAAGGCGAGCGTCTCGGGGAAGTGGAACTCGGTGTCGAGGAAGAGGATCTCGGCGTCGGGTTTCGCCTTGCGCACGAGGTCGACGAGCGCCACGTCCTGGAAGGAGCTCGCCACGGCGAGGTCGTCGCCGAACTGCTCGATCATCCAGCCGATAGAGGCACGGGCCGCCTCCACCGGCGGGAGCGCCTCGAAACGGGCCGAGAGAGCTGCGAGCTCCTCGGCGCCCTCCTCGCTCCCGAAGTCGCGGTGCCGCCCGGCCGCCTCGGCCTCGATCACCGCACTGCCCTCACGTCTCTCCAAGTTAATTGACCCCTTCCGGCATCCCGGCGCTTCCCCGGTGCGGCAGTTGCGTGGCGCGTCCTCGGCGGTACTATAGATGACTAATCCGATCAACTTTTACGGGTTTTGCGGTATTCCCCTTGCTGCCTCGTCCCACCCCCACATGAGCGACTCCCGCCCCCTCTTCCCGCTCGTCCTGCGCCTCGACGGTCGCGCCTGCCTCGTGGTGGGGGGAGGGCCCGTCGCCGCCCGCAAGGCGGCCGCCCTCGTCGAGTGCGGGGCCGTCGTGACGGTCGTCGCCCCCGAGACCTGCGCCGCCGTGGAGGCGCTCGACGTCACGATCGCCCGGCGCCGCTACGCGCCCGGGGAGGCGGCGAGCGGCCGGTTCCGCCTCGTCGTCACGGCCACCGGCGACCCCGAGGTCGACCGCAGCGTGTTCCTCGACGCCGAGGGCGCCGGCGTCCTCGTGAACGCCGCCGACGACCCCGGCTCGAGCTCGTTCCACGTCCCGGCCGTCGCGAGGCGCGGCGCCGTCACCGTGGCCGTCTCGACGGAGGGGACGAGCCCGTTCCTCGCCGGCTGGGTCCGGTCCCGCGTCGCCGAGGTGCTCGACGAGCCGGTCGGCGACCTCGCCCGCATCGTCGGCGACGTGCGCAGCGCCGTGCGCGCCCGCGGCCGCTCCAGCGAGGGTCTCGACTGGCGGGGGCTCGTCGAGGAGCGCGTCTGGCCGAGGCTGTCGGAGGGCGACGAGGCCGGCGCCGAGGCCGGCGCGGCCGGCTGGCTCGCCGAGGTCCTCAGCTCGTAGGGCTGGGGTCCCCGGCAGGCGGCTCGCCGCCGACAGGGTTCGCCGGCGCGGAGGCGTGGCGGGGCGAGGGGGGCGGTTTCGGGGGGCCGGGCTATCTTGCTCAGCCGTGGCATCGCACGGGGTCGACCTCGCCCGGGTGCCCACCCACGTCGCCTGCGTCATGGACGGGAACGGGCGTTGGGCGCGGGCGCGGGGCCTGCCGCGCACCGAGGGGCACGCCGCCGGCGAGGAGGCGATGTTCGACACCGTCGAGGGGGCGCTCGAGATCGGCGTGCGGTGGCTGACCATGTTCGCCTTCTCGACCGAGAATTGGCGGCGGCCTCCCGACGAGGTCCGGTACCTCATGAACTTCAACGAGGGGATCCTCACCCGCCACCGCGACGACCTGAACGGCAAGGGGGTGCGCATCCGTTTCGCCGGGCGCCGCGACTGGCGGGTGCCGCGCCGGCTGCTGCGCCACATGGACGACTCGGTCGGCTTGACCGAGCACAACCGGCGGATGACGCTCACGATCTGCTTCAACTACGGCGGGCGGGCCGAGATCGTCGATGCCGTGCGCGGGATCGTGGCCGACGGCCTCTCGCCCGAGAAGGTGGACGAGCGGGCCATCCGAAGCCGGCTCTACTGGCCGGACATGCCCGATCCCGACCTCGTCGTGCGCACGTCGGGCGAGTACCGCATCTCGAACTACCTGCTGTGGCAGATCGCCTACTCCGAGCTCGTCTTCAGCGACGTGCTCTGGCCCGACTTCCGCCGCGAGCACCTCTTCGAGGCGGTACGCGAGTACCAGTCCCGTGAGCGGCGCTACGGCGGGGTGAAGCGGTGAGCGGCTCGGGGGGCGGCGGTGTCGAGGGCGGGGCCGGGAGGCCTGACCGAGAGGAGGGGCCGGCACCCGCCGGGCGTCCGCCGTTTCGGGTCCGGGACCACATCGGGGTCATCTCCGGCGTCTTCCTCGGCGTCGTCGTGCTGGCCTTCCTCGTGCTGCTCGCCTTCGCGGGCGACCCGAGCGCGCTCGCCATCCTCGTCGTGGTGATCGTGGGGATCGCCCTCATCGCCCTCGGCGCCCAGATGCGCGGCTCCCGCCCGCAGGGGAGGTCGGGGCCGCCCGCCCACTGAGCCGGCCTCGGGCGACGGCGCGGACCGCCGGATCGGCGGATCGGCGAACTGTGCGGGAATTCGAGGGATTCTTGAAAAAGTGCCTCGAATTCCTGCACAGTTCGGCCTTCCGAGGGCTTCCGGGGCCTCCCGGGGCATCCCGGGGCATCCCGGGGCGTTCCGGGGCCCGCCGAGGCCCGCCGAGGACCCGGGCGAGCTCCCGACCAACCGGCCCGGCCCGATCGCCGACACCGACCCGGGGCGCCGCGATAATTCAACGTGGCCAGCTTCCGGGACGAGGGCGTCGTGCTGCGCACGATGCGGCTCGGCGAGGCCGACCGGATCGTGACCCTCGCCACGCCCGGCCACGGCAAGGTGCGGGCGGTCGCGAAGGGCATCCGCCGCACGAAGAGCCGCCTCGGGAGCAGGCTCGACCCGATCACCCACGTGAGCGTGATGTGCTGGCGCGGGCGCGAGCTCGACGTCGTGACCCAGGTCGAGGTGGTCGACCACTTCCGCCCGATCCGGGAGGACATCGACCGCATGCCGGTGGCGTACACGATGCTCGAGGCGATCGACCAGGTGGCCGTCGAGCGCCAGCCGATGCCGGAGCTGTTCAAGCTCCTCGTCGGGGCGCTCAGGACGCTGGCCGGCGACGGCGGCGCGGTGCTGCTCGGCGCCTTCCTCTGGAAGCTGCTGGCGCTCGAGGGGCTCCACCCGATCGTCGACCGATGCGCCCTCTGTGACGAGGACGTCCCGCTCGTGGCCTTCGACGTGGAGTCGGGCGGCCTTCTCTGCCGGTCGTGCCGCCGGGGGGTGGCGGTGTCGGAGGAGACGGTGACGCTCGTCCGCCAGATCCTCGGCGGCGAGCTCCGCCGGGCGCTGACGGCGCCGCCGAGCAGGGCCACGGCCGACGTCGAGCGCCTCGCCACCGACGCCGCCGAGTACCACCTCGAACGACGGCTCAAGTCGGCGCACGCCTCGGCCCTCGCCGGCACGGCCGCGGCGGCAGGAGAGGGCCGGGCGAAGGCACACGCCTCTGCGTGGGCCGCCTCCGAAAGTGCCACGGAGCAGGGAGGCGAGCGACCGCCGGAGTAGCTTGGCGCACGTGGGCTCGACGGGGGAGACGGGCGCAGCCGGGGACGGCACGGGCGCGACGGCGGCGAGCGCCGGACGCCTCATGCGACGCGAGATGGCCGAGCAGCCGGCGACCGTCGCGGCGCTCATCGAACGGCGCGACGACATCCGGAGCCGGCTCGCCCCCCTCTTCAAGGGCATCGCCGGCACCGTCGTCGTGGCACGGGGCTCCTCCGACCATGCCGCCACGTACGGCCGCTACCTGCTCGAGATGGCGACCGGCCGCCCGGTCGCCTCGGCCTCGCCTTCGGTCCATCTCCTCTACGGCGCCGAGATGGACTTCCACGACTACGCCGTGGTGGCCGTCTCGCAGTCCGGCCGCACCCCCGAGATCACGGCGACGCTGCGGTGGGCGGCCGAAAACGGGGCGAGGACGGTCGCCCTTACGAACGACGAGGAGAGCCCGCTCGCCGAGGCGGCCGACGAGGTCGTCGCGCTCGGCGCCGGCGCGGAGCAGGCGGTGCCGGCGACGAAGACCGTCACCGCCGCGCTCGTCGCCTTCGCCCTCATCGCCGACGCCCTCGGCGGCCTCGAGATCCCGGGGCGGGCCTGGGATGAGCTGCCCGGACAACTCGAGGCGGTGCTCGAGGACCACGAGCCCGCGGCCGAGCTCGCCGCCTGGCTCGCCCCGGCGAGCCGGCTCGTCACGATCGCCCGCGGGCTCCTCCTCGGTGCCGCCGCCGAGACGGCGCTCAAGATCGAGGAGACCTCGGGCACCCTCGCCACCGCCTACTCGGCGGCCGACCTCCGCCACGGCCCGATCGCCATCGCCGGGAGCGGCGTCCCCGTGCTCGCCCTCGCCCACCCCGGCCCGGCTGCGGCGGACGTGACGGGCCTCGCCACGGAGCTCGCCGAGCGGGGAGCGTCCGTCCGCCTCATCGGCCCGGTGGCGGGGACCCGGGCCACCTGGAGCGCCACGGCCCCCGAAATCCTCGCCCCCGTCCTCGCCGTCGTGCGCGGCCAGCAAGTCGCCCTCGAGCTCGCCCTCGCCCTCGGACGCGACCCGGACTCCCCCCGAGGGCTCACGAAGATCACCCTCACATGACCGAGTCGGTCATCACCGAGGCGACCGTCGTGACTTCGACCGGGGTGTTCGACCCCGGGTGGGTCGCCGTCTCAGACGGCCGGATCGCCGCCGTCGGGCGGGGGCCGGCGCCGCGCCCCTCCGAGCGGCGCGACGGGCTCGTGATCGAGGCGGCTGGGCGGTGGGTGGTCCCGGGTTTCGTGGACCTCCACGTGCACGGGGGTGAGGGGGCCCAGGTGAACGGCGACTCCCCCGACGAGGTGCAGGACGCCGTGAAACGGATCGCCCGGTACCACGCCCGCTACGGCACGACGTCCCTCCTCGCCACGACCGTCTCGGACACGCCCGAGCGCCTCCTCGCGACGGTCGAGGGCGTGGCCGACTTCATCCGGGTCGGCGACCCCGAGGGCGCCCGGGTGCTCGGCATCCACCTCGAGGGCCCGTGGCTGGCACGGGTGCGGATGGGCGCCCAGAACCCGGCGACGCTGCGCGAACCGTCGGTCGAGGAGCTGCAGCAGCTGCTGCTCGCCGGGCGGGGGCTGATCCGCCTCATCACGATCGCCCCCGAGCTGCCCGGCGCGGCGGAGGTGATCAAGGCCGCCAAGGCCGCCGGGGTGCGGGTGGCCATCGGGCACACCGACGCCACCTTCGAGCAGGCGGTGACGGCCTTCACCCTCGGCGCCAGCCACGTGACCCATCTCTTCAACGCCATGTCGGGCCTTCACCACCGCCACCCCGGCGCGGTGACGGCCGCCCTCCTGCACGAGGAGGTGACCCTCGAGCTCATCGCCGACCTCGAGCACGTCCACCCGGCCGTGCTGTCGCTCGTGGCGAGGCTGGCACCGGGGCGTTTCGTCGCCATCACCGACGCCGTGCCGGCGGCCGGCCTCCCGCCGGGCGCCGCCTTCCTCGGCGCCCTCGACCTCGCCGTCGAGGGGCACCGGGTCGTGCTCGCCTCGGACCCGTCCACCCTCGCCGGGAGCAGCCTCACGATGGACCGGGCGCTCGCCAACCTCGTCGAGGTCGTGGGTCTCGGGGTGCCCGAGGCGGTGCAGGCGGCGGCCACGACGCCGGCCGCCGTCATCGGGATGCACGACATCGGTGTGCTCCGGGTGGGGGCGGTCGCCGATCTGGCGTTCCTCGGGGACCGTTTCGTCTGCCAGGCGACGATGGTCGGAGGGCACATCGTGAGCGGCGAGCCTGCGGAGCCGCCGATGGCGGCCCCCTGACGGGCCTCAGACCGGCAGCAGCCCCAGCCAGCCGGACCTGATGCGCCAGTGGCCGCCGCTCCGGACGTGGGCGACGGCGGCCCGCTCGAGCGTCGTGTGCTGGGGCAGGGCGCCGAGGTCGAGCTCGGTCCCGAAGGGCCGCCGGAAGACGAACGACAGCATCTGCCGGTCGTCCTCCCACCACCCCGGCACGAGCTCGAAGCGCCGCTGGAACCGAACGATGTTCGACTCCTCGGCGAGCCAGCCGGCCAGCTGGTCGTCGAGCATCCAACTCACGCAGGTGGCGAGCACCCGCTCCTGTCCGGCGCCGAACGGCTCACCGCCCGGGAGGAGGAGCACCGACGAGAAGAACTCGGCCGCCCTCGCGAAGGCGTCGTCACAGGCCTCCGGTGGGAGGGGGCCGTCCTCGGGGATGTGGACGCCGAGGCAGAGCTCCCCCGGCCGGAAGCCCGGCCCACGGCGAGCCGCCTCCTCGGACGGGTACCAGAGCGGGCTCTCGTCCCCCTCACCGAGCCGAAACCAGTTGAACTGCAGCCGGCCGAGGTCGAACACCTCGCCCCTCAGGAAGAGGGTCAGCCACCAGGCGGCGTCGACGCCCGTCGTCCCGTACATGCGCCGGTGGAGCTCCATGTGCCGGGCGAGGTCGCGGGTCGAGTCGGCGACCACGTCGGCAGGCACTCCGCAGCCGGCGAGGAAGCGCTCGGTGTGCGGCAGGGTGGCGAGGTAGACGTGGACCGGGAAGCAGCGGTCCTCGGGGGGCGCCCTCCCGACGTGGTCGGCCAGGCGGTGCGGCACCTCCGGCCTCCCGAGCGCCTCGACGAGGCGGGCCGTCTCCTCCTCGAGCCGCCGCCACCGCTCGGGGTCCCCCTCCTTCGTCGGGAGGGTGGCGAGCACCTCGGCCCGGTCCTCCTCGGGGACGCCGAGCCGCACGAGGCGCTCGGCCGCCTGCTCGGGCGTGAGGTCGACGAGGTGCGGGCCGGTCGCCTCCCTCATCTGGCGCCCGGGTCGAGCCACCTCGCCGCCTGGCCCGGCGTCGGGCCCTCGAGCGGCCGGTAGTTCACCCCGAGGGCGTCGAGGCGCCGCAGATGGTGCGACAGCCGGCGGCGGAAGGCGGCGAAGTCCCGGCCGCCCTCGGGGAGCGGCGACCACACGGTCTCGGCGAAGGCCGACAGCCGGGGGAAGTACATGTACTCGGCGTGCTCGGGCGTCGCCACGTACTCGGTCCAGAGCTGGCACTGGGCGCCAAGGACGTGGCGGCGGTGGCCTTCGAGCGCCGCGGGGACGGGCCGGTAGGAGTGGACGCGCTCGAGCGTCGTGGCGGCCCGGATGGCGACCGGCTCGGCCGGGTCGTCGGCGTTCGCCCAGTCGAGATAGAGCCACTGCTCGGGCGCCATCACGACGTCGTGCCCCGCCTTGGCGGCCTCGATCCCGCCCTCCTCGCCCCGCCACGACATCACGACCGCGCCCTCCGGCGCCCCGCCCTCGAGGATCTCGTCCCAGCCGACGAGCGTGCGCCCGAGGGAGGCGACGTGGCCGGAGATGCGCTCGGTGAACCAGCCCTGGAACTCTCTCGGACGCACGAAACCCAGCTCGTCCATCAGCTGCCTCGCCCGCGCACTCTCACGCCACTCCGCCGTCGGGCACTCGTCGCCTCCGACGTGGAGGTACGCGAACGGGAACACCTCGGCCACCTCGTCGAGCACGTCGCAGCAGAAGCGGACCGTCGACTCCTCGAGGTTGAGGACGTGCTCGGAGATGCCCCAGGCGGTGCGCACCTCCTGGCGCGGCCCGTCACCGAGCTCCGGGTAGGCGGCGAGGGCGGCCGCCATGTGGCCGGGCATGTCGATCTCGGGGAGGACGGAGATGTGCCGTTCGGCCGCGTAGGCGACCACCTCCCGCAGGTCGTCCTTGGTGTAGAAGCCGCCGTGCGGGCGCCCGTCGAAACGTTGCTCGCGGTAGTGGCCGGCCATCGACTCCCGCCGCCAGGCGCCGACCTCGGTGAGGAGGGGGTACTTCTCGATCTCCATCCGCCAGCCCTGGTCGTCGGTGAGGTGGAGGTGGAGCACGTTCAGCTTGTGCAAGGCGGCGAGATCGACGAGGCGGAGGAGGAAGGGTTTCGGCATGAAGTGGCGGGCGACATCGAGGTGGACACCGCGCCAGGCGAAGGCGGGCCGGTCGCGCACCTCCACGCCCTCGAGGGTGACCGGCTCGGCCAGGCGGCGCGTCGGCGCCGCGCGGTAGAGGTCGGCCGGGAGGAGCTGGCGGAGGGTCTCGAGCCCGCGGGCGACGCCAGCGGGGTCTGCGCCCGCCAGGTGGATGCCGCCCTCGTCGACGACGAGCCGGTACGACTCGGGCCTGCTCGCCCCGGCGAGACCGCCTTCGATGGCGAGGCCGACGTCGCTGCCGTCGCCGCCACCGTTGCCGGCGCCGTCGCCGGTGGCGGCGGGCTCGACGGTCCAGCCGGTGGCGGCCTCGAGCACCCGCCGGAACCATGCCGCCTCGCCGGCGAGCGCCGGCGGGGCGGAGATCGCACAGCGCGGCCCGAGGGTGAAAGAGCCCGGGCGGCGCTCGACCGCGACCGGCTCGGGGATGATGGCCTCCGCCGCCAACCCCGCTCCCCTCTCGCCGCTACCCGCCGTAGCCGGGGTCGGCCTCGGCGACGTGGCAGGCGGCCGAGTGGCCCGGGGCGAGCAGCCTGTGGCGGGGCGTCTCGTGTTCGCAGCGGTCGATCGCGTACGGGCAGCGCGGCTGGAAGCGGCAGCCGGGCGAGGGGTCGACCACCCGCGGCGGCTCGCCGGCGTCGGCGGCGGAGGTCTGGTCGAGGGCGGCCCTCGGGTCGGGCGCCGCCGAGAGGAGGAGCTTGGTGTAGGGATGGCGGGGCTCGCTGAGCAGCCTCTCGGCCGGGCCCTCCTCGACGAGGTGGCCGGCGTACATGACGAGCACCCGGTCGGCCACGTAACGGGCCGAGGCGAGGTCGTGGGTGATGTAGAGGAAGGAGACGCCCTCCTGCTCGCGCAGCCTGGCCATCAGGTTGAGGAGGCCGACCCGGATCGAGACGTCGAGCATGGAGACGGGCTCGTCGGCGACGATCAGTTTCGGGCGGAGGGCGAGCGCCTGGGCGAAACCGATCCGCTGGCGCTGGCCGCCCGAGAGCTCGTAGGGGTACTTGTGGAGCATCGCCTCGGGTGGGACGAGGCCGACCGCCTGCAGCACGCGCACCGCCTCGGCCCGCCGTGCGGTGCGGTCGAGCTCGCGGCGGTGCAGCTTCATCGCCCGCAGGATGCCGTGGGCCACCTTGAAGGCGGGGTTGATGGAGCTGTAGGGATCCTGGAAGACCATCGGCACGAGGCCCCGGTAGGCGAGGCGGTCCTTCCGGCTCCTGATGGCAGAGAGCGGGCGGCGCTCGAAGGAGATCTCGCCCGACGTCGGCCGGTACACCATGGCGAGGAGCCGGGCGACGGTGCTCTTGCCGCTCCCGCTCTCGCCGACGAGCGCCACGATCTCCCGCTCGCCGATCGCGAACGTGACGTCGTCGACGGCGTGCAGGCTGCGCGACGAGAGGAAGCCGCCGAGCCGGAAGTGGCGCGTCAGGTCGGTCACCTGGAGGAGCGGCGCCGGCACTAGCGCGTCCTTCGCCGAGGCCGCCGAGGCCGCCGAGGGGGCCTCGACCGGCTCGGGCGCAGCTGCGGCGCGGGCGGAGCTCCCGTTGCCGGCGTTGCGGGAGGCGCCGGCCCGGCTCGGCGTGCCGGCCGGGGCACCCTCGTAGAGCAGGCAGCGCACCTCGGCGCCGCCGAGGTCGTAGAGCGGGGGGTCGACCGAGCGGCACTTCGCCATGGCGTCGGCGCAGCGCGGGTTGAAACGGCAGCCGGGCGGCGGCGACGCCAGGTTCGGCGGCGAGCCGGCGATGCCGGTGAGGGCGACGCGGGCGCCGTGGATGGACGGGAACGCCTCGAGGAGCCCGCGCGAGTACGGGTGGCGCGGCTCCCGGAAGATCTCCGCGGTGGCGCCGAGCTCGGCCACCTGACCGGCGTACATCACGAGCAGCCGGTCGGAGAAGTGGCTCACGAGCGACATGTCGTGGGTGATGAACATGACGGCGAAACCGAGGCGGTCCTGCAGGTCCTTGATCTGGCGCATGAGGGAGCGCTGCGCCACCACGTCGAGGGCCGACGTCGGCTCGTCCATGATGACGAGCTGCGGGGTGAACAAGAGCGCCATGGCGATCATGGCCCGCTGGCGCATCCCGCCGGACAGCTGGTGCGGGTAGCTGTCGAGGTGGACCGGGTCGATCGAGACCAGCCTCAGCACCTCCGCCGAGCGATCGTGGATCTCCTCTTTCGACAGCTCGGTGTGCGCCTCGCACACGTCGCGCATCTGCTCGGCGACCGTCATGACCGGGTTGAGTGCGTTCATGGCGCTCTGCATGACGACCGAGTACTCGCGCCAGCGGATGTGGCGGAGCTGCTTGTCGCTCATGTGGGCGATCTCGCGGCCCTTGAACAGCACGCTCCCGCCGACGATCCCAGCGGGCGGGCTCAGCAGCTGCGTGATCGCGAACAGGAGCGTCGACTTGCCACAGCCGGACTCGCCGACGACGGCGAGGAACTCGCCCGTCGCGAGGTCGAGGTCGACGTGGTCGACCGCCACGACCGGTCCGGCGTCGGTGGCGTAGGCGACGGACAGGTCCCTCACCTCGAGGAGATGGCCCCCGGTCGCCGTCTCCACGTCGCCCTCCCCGACCGCTTCGGGAGCCCGCACGTCAGGCAGGGACATGGCCGCCCTCGGCGTGTGCCGCCCCGGCGGCGCTGCCGGCCGCCGCCCCGGCCGTCGCCGGCTGACGGCGGCGGGGGCCCGTCCCGTTGCCCGACATCTCCGCTTGGCCGGCGGCCTTGGCGACGGCACGCTTGCCGAGCGTGCGGGCGGGCCGCAGCGCCGGGTTCGAGATCTCGTCGAAGGCGTAGTTGAGCAGCGCGAAGGCGGCGCCGAGGAGGGCGACGCACACGCCCGGCATGATCGCCCAGAGCGGCTGGCCGGCTCCGAGCGCCTCGCTGTTCTGGGCCCAGTAGAGCATCGTGCCCCAGCTCTGTGCGTTCGGGTCGCCGAGGCCGACGAACTGGAGGCCGGCCGCCGTCAGCACCGCGTAGACGGCCGATCCGAGGAACGTCGCCACGATGAGGGAGGTCAGCGTCGGCATGATCTCGGCCATGATGATGTAGAGGCTGCGCTCTCCCCGGACGCGGGCCGCTTCGAGGAAGTCGCGGTTGCGCAGCGAGAGCACCTGCACGCGGAGCTGCCGGGCGCCGTACGACCAGCCGAGGGCGCCGAGCACGATGATCATGTCGGTCGTGCCGGCGCTGCGCAGGTAGGCGGCGATCACGATGATGAGCGGGAAGACCGGGATCACGAGCAGCACGTCGGTGACGAGCGAGAGGATCCCGTCGGTGAAGCCTCCGAGGTAGGCCGCCGACACGCCGACGATGACGGCGATGACGGTGGCGAGGCCGCCTGCCGCGAAGGCGATGATGAGCGAGAGGCGGGCGCCCCAGATCAGCTGGGAGTAGATGTCCTGGCCCTGCGCCGTCGTCCCGAGCCAGTGGGCGCCGGACGGCGCCAGGCTCGGGGCGAAGCTGTTGGCCGTCGGGCTGTACGGGGCGATCTGGCTCGGGAAGACCGCCAGCACGACGAAGAACAGGAGCAGGAGGGCGCCGACCGTCGCCTTGCGGTTCTGGCGGACCGCCGACCAGAGCTTGCGCCCGGGCCTGCGCCGCGGCTCCGACGCGACGTCGTCGTCGAGGAGGGCCTCGTCGAGGAGCACCACCGGCTGGGAGGTCGGCATGGTCATGGCTCAGCCGAGCTCGCGGGTGCGCGGGTCGAGGATCGCGGTGACGATGTCGGCGGCGAGCACGCTGAGGAGCACCGCCACCGTGATGAGCAGGAACAGGGCCTGCATGAGCGGGTAGTCGAGCCCGTTGACGGCGTTGAGCAGCATGTAGCCGACTCCGGGATAGTTGAAGACGTACTCGACGAGGATGGCGCCGGACACGACGAAGCCGAGCGACATGGCGAAACCCGTCAAATTCGGGAGGATGGCGTTCTTCCCCGCGTAGCCCCACATGACCTTCCAGGGCGAGAGGCCCTTCGCGCGGGCCATGCGCACGTAGTCCTCCGACAACACGGTGATGACGTTGTTTCGCATGGTGAGGATCCACCCGCCGATCGAGGTGATGAGGATCGTGACGGCGGGCAGGAGGGCGTGCTGCAGGACGTCTCCGACGTAGTGCCAGGTGGCGCCCGGGGTGTCGTTGAGGAAGTTGTAGGCGCCGCTGCTCGGCAGCCAGCCGAGGCGGATCGAGAAGAAGTAGATCGCGAGCAGGGCGATCCAGAAGTACGGGAACGACGACGTGATGACGAAGATCGGCGGCAGGGCGCTGTCGAGCAGGCTGCCCCGCCGCCAGGCGCTCACGAGCCCGATGAAGGTGCCGAGGATGAAGGCGAGCACCGTCGTCACGCCGACGAGGCCGAGCGTCCAGGGGAGGGCGTGCATCACCATCGAGTTCACCGACGTGCCGAAGCTGGTCGTGATCGAGATGCCGAAGTTGAACGTCAGCACGTGACCCCAGTACTGGAAGTACTGGCCGAGCAGGCTCTGGTGGCCGCCCCCGCCGAGCAGGATCGTGAGGGCGTGGATCGCCTGCGGCCCGAGGTGCGGGTGCTGAGCCTCCATGGCGAGCACCGGGTTGCCGGGCATGAGGCGCGGGATGAAGAAGTTGAAGCTGACCGCCGCCCACATGGTGACGACGAAGAAACCCAGCCTCCGGAGTACGAACCTCATCTCCGCGCCTCGTGCCTCGGCGTGCTCGCTACGAGGTGGCTCGCAGGTGGAGCAGCACCACTCCCCAGTCGGGCGCGGTGTACTGGGCGGGGGCGGCGTAGACGTTGCCCGGCGTCACCCAGCCGGCGAGGTGCTCGGTGTCGTACTGGTACCAGTCGACCTCCTCGGTCACCGGGATGACCGGGACCTGCGAGAGCATGACCTTCTCGAGCGAGTCGATCACCTGGTGCTGCACGGAGGTGCTCGTGGTCGCAGCGTACTGGTCGATCAGCTGGTCGACCGTCGAGCTCCTGTACCGCTCCCAGTTGCTCGAGGCCGACTGCCCGATCGGGGCCGAGTTCGGCGAGTAGAGCCACTGGCGCATCTCGTAGTACGGGCCGGGCCCGCCGGTCTCGGCGTCGTAGGCGAGCTCGAAGTGACCCTCGAGGACGTCGGTGTTCCAGGTCGTCTGCGAGAGGTTGTCGGGAGTGACCTCGATCCCGACGGCGGCGAGGTCGCTCTTGATGACGTCGACCGCGGCCACCCAGTCCGAGTAGCCGCCGTTGTTGATGATCGTGAAGGCGAGCGGCTTGCCGTTCTTCTGGAAGACGCCGTTCACCTTCGTGAAGCCGGCCGCCTCGAGGGTCGAGACCGCCTTGTGCGGGTCGTAGGCATAGGCGTTGCCGTACTGCCCGGCGAGGCCGGAGTCGTACCAGCTCGCGTACGTTGGCGTGACGATGCCGGTCTGGTTGGCGGGCGGCTCGTAGCCGTACTCGCCGATCTGGGAGACCCGCTTGCGGTCGATGGCGTAGGAGATCGCCTGGCGCACCGCCGGGATGGCGAGCAGCGGGTTGGTCAGGTTCGGGAAGATCGACACGTTGGCGACGGGGATGAAGTAGTAGTGGAAGTACCTGGGGTTGGCGTCGATGTAGAAGCTCTTGATGCTCGGGATGAACTGCGAGCCCCACTGGTCCTGGCCGGTCTTGAGGTCGTTGTTGGCCGGGGTGTTCGACAGGTAGGCGGGGAAGTTCACCGTCTTGATGTGCGGCTCACCCGGCTGCCAGTAGTGCGGGTTCGCCGTGTACTGGATGTTCTGCCCGGTGCAGTTCGTCATGAGGAAGGCGCCCGTCCCGACCGGGTGTGGGTCGAGGTAGGTCACGGGGTTCTTGATCTTCGACCAGATGTGCTCGGGGACGATCGGGGTTTCGTCGGCGATGTAGTAGAAGTACGGCACCGCGGCGGTCTTGAAGTTGGCGACGATCTCGTTCGTCCCCTTCATGGTGACGCTCGAGAGCACGGACCAGTCCGAGTTCAGGTCGAGCGCCGGGTACTTCTTCAAAAGGTCGAAGCTGTACAGCACGTCCTTCGCGCTGAAGGCCACGCCGTCGGACCACTTCACGCCGCTTCGGATCGTGAAGGTGAGCGTCTTGTTGCCGTTCGACCAGGCGAAGGCCGAGGCGAGCCACGGCGTCGCCTTCCCGCTCTGCAGGCCGTCGACGTAGACGAGCTCCTCGTAGACCGGCCCGAAGCCGAAGGCGACGTCGGAGGAGTTGTAGGGGTTGAACTGACAGGTCCAGCTGCTCCCGTACTCGTCTGAGATGTTCACGACGCCGGTCGGGCCGCTCGTCGACCCGCCTCCGCCACCTCCGCCCCCTCCGCCGTTGCCCGAGCCCGAGCCGCAGGCGGCGGCGATCAGGCCGGCGGCGAGCAGCGCGGCGAGGAGCCTCGTACGGCTGCCGACTCGTGGGCGATGTGCTGGTGGTCGTGTCATCGTGGATCCCCTCCTCGAGTCCTTCATGCGGGTGTTGCTTCGACAGGTTCGGGCGCCGGTGCCGGTTCGGGCGCCGGTGCCGGTTCGGGCCGGTCGAGGGCGGGAACGAAGCCGCCCCACGCCTCGAAGGCCTCCATCAGCGCGCCCTTCAGCGGGGCGTCGAACGGGAAGGCGCCGACGACCAGCTCGGGCGGGAACGGGACGCTCGAGGCGAGCGCCTCGGCGAGCGGGCCCGCGAACCGCTCCCAGGATCGGACCATGCCTCCCCCGACGGCGACTAGCGACGGGTCGACGGCGACGACCAGGTTCACGAGGTGGTAGGCGAGCTCCTCGATCATCTCGTCGAGCACGGCCCGCAACCGCCGGTCGGACTCGGCGCCCTCGAAGACGGCCTTTCCCGAGAGCGCCTGCCCGGTCCGTTCGAGGCTCGTGGCGCTGAGCGCCATGCCGCTCACGACGTGCTCGAGGAGCCGGCGGTCCGAGGGGCGGCGTCGGAGCTCCTCGGGTGAGCGAAGGTTGTAGCCGATCTCCCCGGCGGCGCCGTTGGCCCCCTGCAGCACGTGGCCCCCTGTGACGATGCCCACCGCCAGACCGGTGCCGAGGTTGACGTAGACGGCCGGGTCGTGGCCGGCGAGGGCGCCCTGGCGGGCCTCGGCGGCGGCCGCCGCCTTCACGTCGGTCATCACCACCACGTTGGCTCCGGGGAAGGCCGCTCGCAGCGCGGGGGCGAGGGACACCTGGTCCCACCCGGGCACCGCCGGCGAGAGCAGCACGCCGCCCGGGGTCGGGATCCCGAACGTGGCGGCGCCGACGGCCACCACCTCGGCCGGAGCGGCGCCGTCCTCCCCCTCCGCCGCGGCCGCCGCGAGCGCCCGGGAGGCGGCCTCGAGGCCGCGCGAGAGGTTCTCGTCCCCGCCCTCGACCGGCCTCGTCGGCACGGTCGCCTCGCCGAGGAGCCGCCCGTCGGGGGCACAGACGGCGGCGGCGATCTTCGAGCCGCCGAAGTCGAGGCCGAGGATCGCGCCCGTCATGCCTGCTGCGCCCGCGCCACGAGGAACCTTCTAATGATTAGGAAAGTAACCTATTCTTTTCGGCGTGGCAACCCCCACCACCCCGAGCGGCCCGGACGGGCCGGAGCAGGGCCGGCCGCCGGCCAGGCCGGCGGCACCGGCCCTTCGCGGCGGGGTGGCGGCGCGCCCGCAGCTGATGCGGGCGATGAACGAGCGGATGCTGCTCGAGGAGGTCCGCCTCGGCGGGCCGGTCTCACGGGTCGACCTCGCCCGCACCTCGGGCCTCTCGAAACCCACCGTCACCCTCGCCCTCGCCAACCTCGAGCGGGACGGCCTCGTCCGGGTCGCCGGCCACCGGACCGGGTTCAGGGGACCGGCCGCCCTGCTCTACGAGGTCCGGCCCGAGGCGGGCTACGTGCTCGGGCTCGACGTCGGGCGCGAGTACGTCCGCGGGGCGCTCGCGGACCTGACCGGGGCGGTGCGGGCCAAGGCGTCGCGCCGCGCCCACTCGGCGAGCGCGCCGGGGAGGATCTCCGAGCTCGTCTCGCTCGCCGACGAGCTGACGGCCACGGCCGGGGTCACGCGGGCACGGGTGACCCAGACCGTCGTCGGCAGCCCGGGCGTCTACGACCCCCGCCGCGGCGCGCTCAACCTGGCGGGCAACCTCCCAGGGTGGGAGCGCCCCCAGGTCCTCGCCGAGCTCGCCAAGGGCTTCAGCAAGGCCGTCGTCGTCGAGAACGACGTCGACCTGGCGGCGCTCGCCGAACGCGACCTCGGTCACGGCCAGGGTGTCGACTCGTTCTGCGTCGTCTCGGTCGGGACGGGCATCGGCATGGGCCTCGTGCTCCACGGCGAGCTGCACCGGGGCATCCACGGCGCGGCGGGCGAGATCGCCTACCTGCCGATCGGGTCGGACGGGGCCGACCCGCGCGAGGCGCGCCGCCGCGGCCTGCTCGAGACGTCGCTCTCGGCCGCCGCCGTCGTCCGCTCGGCCCGCAGCGCCGGCTTCAGGGGCGCCGTCTCGGCCCGGCGGGTCTTCTCGGCCGCCGCCGCCGGCGACGCCCGGGCCGCCGCCGTCGTCTCGGAGGCGGCGGCGCTCACGGCGAGGGCGCTCGCCTCCATCATCGCCGTCGTCGACCCCGGCCTCATCGTGCTCGGGGGAGGCATCGGGAGGGCGCCCGGTTTCGCCCAGGCGGTCGCCGAGGCGCTCGAGCCGCTCGTGCCCTTCCTGCCGGACCTGCGGGTCTCGGCCCTCGGCGACGACGCCGTCGTGGACGGCGCCCTCTCGGCCGGGCTCGACCTCGCCTGGCGGCGCCTGCTCGAGCGGGCCTGAGGGCGGGCCGCCGGACCGGCGGCCGCCTGCTCGGAGGCGCCGGCCGACCGCGTATCCTGCCCAGATGACGAACCCGGACCCGTCGCCCGTCGCGCCGAACCCCCCCGAGGCCGCGCCCGACCCGTCCCTCTTCGACAAGATCGTGAACCTCTGCAAGCGGAGGGGTTTCGTCTTCCAGTCAGCGGAGATCTACGGCGGGTTCCGCTCGACCTACGACTGGGGCCCGCTCGGCTCGCTCATGCTGCGAAACGTGCGCGACGCCTGGTGGCGGGCCATGGTCCAGGAGCGTGACGACGTCGTGCCGATCGAGGCCGCCATCCTCACGAACCCGGAGGTCTGGAAGGCGAGCGGGCACCTCGAGACCTTCACCGACCCGCTCGTCGACTGCCGCAACTGCAAGGAGCGGTGGCGGGCCGACGACATCAGCGACACGTGCCCGAACTGCGGCTCGCACGACCTCACCGAGGCGCGGCCGTTCAACCTCATGTTCAAGACCTTCGTCGGCCCGGTCGAGGAGGAGGCCTCGGTCGCCTACCTGCGGCCGGAGACCGCCCAGGGCATGTTCGTCAACTTCCTCAACGTGCTCCAGGCCACCCGCAAGCGGCCTCCCTTCGGGATCGCCCAGCTCGGCCGCTCCTTCCGAAACGAGATCACCCCCGGCAACTTCGTCTTTCGGACCCGCGAGTTCGAGCAGATGGAGATGGAGTACTTCGTCCCGCCCGCCGAGAGCCCGAAGTGGTTCGAGTACTGGTGCGACGAACGCTTCAGCTGGTACCGCCGCTACGGCATCCCGGACCACCTGCTTCGGCTCCGCCAGCACACCGCAGAGGAGCTCTCCCACTACTCCTCGGGCACGGCCGACGTCGAGTTCCTCTTCCCGTGGGGCTGGGGCGAGCTCGAGGGCATCGCCAACCGGACCGACTACGACCTGAAGGCGCACGCCGCCCTCTCGGGCGTGCGGCTCGAGTACTTCGACCAGGCGTCGGGTGAACGCTACGTCCCGCACGTCGTCGAGCCGGCGGGCGGCGTCACCCGGAGCACCATGGCCTTCCTCCTCGCGGCCTACGACGAGGACGTCGTCGCCGGCGAGCCGCGGACCGTCCTCCGCCTCCACCCGCGCCTCGCCCCGTACCAGGTGGCAGTGCTCCCCCTCTCGAAGAACGAACGGCTCGTGCCGACGGCCCGCGACGTGCTGCACCGGCTGCAGCGGCGTTTCGTGTGCGACTACGACGAGACCCAGTCGATCGGGCGCCGCTACCGCCGCCAGGACGAGAGCGGGACCCCCTTTTGCGTGACGGTGGACTTCGAGACCCTCGAGGACCACGCCGTCACGATCCGCGAGCGGGACTCGACCGACCAGGTCCGCCTCCCGATCGAGGAGGTCGTCGGCCACCTCTCCGGGCACCTCGAGGTGTGAGCGGCCGCCCGGGGACCGGATCCCCCGGATCCCCGGTTTCTGCCCCCTCGGGCGACCTCATTAGGCTCGCCCGCGATGCCCTACGTCTTCGACTTCGACCACTCGCACCCCCGCCCGCCGATGGAGATGAAGGACCTCCTCGGAGGCAAGGGCGCCAACCTGGCCGAGATGACGTCGGTACTCGGGCTGCCGGTGCCGCACGGCTTCACCATCACGACCGACGCCTGCCGCGCCTACATGGCGGGCGGCTGGCCGGACGGGCTCGAGGCCGAGGTGGACGAGCACCTCGCCCGCCTCGAGGAGCGGATGGGCAGGCGCCTCGGCGACCCGGACGACCCCCTCCTCGTTTCGGTGCGCTCGGGGGCCAAGTTCTCGATGCCCGGGATGATGGACACGGTCCTCAACCTCGGCCTCAACGACAAGTCCGTGCAGGGCCTCGCCCAGCAGACGAGCGACGAGCGCTTCGCCTACGACTCGTACCGGCGTTTCGTGCAGATGTACGGGCGGATCGTGCTCGGCGTGCCCGGCGACAAGCTCGACGAGCCGCTCGAGGCCGCCAAGCACAAGGCGGGCGCCGGCACCGACGCCGAGCTCGGGGCGGACGTGCTCCGCGAGCTCGTCGACGAGCTGAAGCAGGTGGTCCAGCACGAAACCCACCAGCCCTTCCCCGAAGACCCCCGTGACCAGCTGAGGGGGGCGATCGAGGCGGTCTTCCGCTCCTGGAACGGGGCGCGGGCCGTCGCCTACCGCGTCCGCGAGCGCATCCCGCACGATCTCGGAACGGCCGTCAACGTGCAGGCGATGGTCTTCGGCAACCGGGACGACCAGTCCGGCACAGGGGTCGGGTTCACCCGCGACCCGGCGACCGGCGCCCAGGGCGCCTACGGCGACTTCCTCGTGAACGCCCAGGGCGAGGACGTCGTCGCCGGCATCCGCAACACCGAGCCCCTCTCGGCCCTCGAAGGGGAGTTCCCCGCCATCTACGCCGAGCTGATGGACATCTTCGCCCGGCTCGAGGCGCACTACCGCGACATGTGCGACACCGAGTTCACGATCGAGCAGGGCAAGCTCTGGATGCTGCAGACCCGGGTCGGCAAGCGCACCGGCCGGGCGGCGCTTCGCATGGCCGTCGACATGGTCGACGATCCCGTCATCCGGCTCACTCACGCCGAGGCGATCGGCCGGGTCAACGAGGGCCACATCGACCAGGTGCTCCACCCGCAGTTCGCCGACTCGTCGGCCCCCGTCCTCACCAGGGGGCTCGGCGCCTCGCCGGGGGCGGCCGTCGGCGCCGTCGTGCTCACGGCCGACGACGCCGCCGCCCGGGCCGCCGAGGGGCACCACGTCATCCTCGTGCGCAACGAGACGAGCCCGGAGGACGTCCACGGCATGCTGGCGGCCGACGGCATCCTCACGGCGCGGGGTGGCCTCGTGTCGCATGCCGCCGTCGTCGCCCGCGGCTGGGGCAAGCCGGCCGTCGTCGGCGCCGAGCAGGTGCGCATCGACCTGCGCGACCGCTCCTTCCGGGTCGGCGACACCGTCGTGCGGGAGGGCGACGTCGTGTCGATCGACGGCTCGTCCGGCACGGTCGTGGTCGGCGAGGTCGCGCTCACGGCCGCCGAGCCGCCGCCCGAGCTCGAGGCGATCCTCTCGTGGGCCGACGAGATCCGGTCCGGCCACCTCGGCGTGCGGGCGAACGCCGACAACGGCCCCGACGCCGCCAACGCCCGCCGCCTCGGCGCCGAGGGCATCGGCCTGTGCCGCACCGAGCACATGTTCCTCGGCGAGGACCGCCTGCCGATCGTGCGCCGCATGATCCTCGCCTCGGCGCCCGACGAGGAGGACGCCGCCCTCGAGGAGCTGCGGGTCGCCCAGAAGGCCGACTTCGCCGACATCCTCGAGGCGATGGACGGCCTGCCCGTCGTCGTCCGGCTGCTCGACCCGCCGCTCCACGAGTTCCTGCCCGACGTCGAGTCGCTCGCCGTGAAGGAGGCCCGCGAGGGGCTCACCGACGAGGAGCGGAGGCTGTACGACGCCGCCCGGGCCTGGCGCGAGGCCAACCCGATGCTCGGCACCCGCGGCGTGCGGCTCGGCGTCCTCAAGCCGGGCCTCTACGCCATGCAGGTCCGGGCGCTGATGGAGGCCGCGGTGGAACGGGTGAAGGCGGGGGGGACGCCACTCGTCGAGGTGATGATCCCGCTCACGATCTCCCGCGAGGAGCTGGCCCTCGCCCGCAGCTGGGTGGAGGAGGCCATCGCCGAGGTGGAGCGGTCGGCGACCTCGGAGGCCGAGCGGGTCGAGGTGGCGATCGGCACCATGATCGAGACCCCTCGCGCCGCCCTCGTCGCCAACGAGATCGCCGAGGTGGCCGACTTCTTCTCCTTCGGGACGAACGACCTCACGCAGATGACGTTCGGCTTCAGCCGCGACGACGTCGAGGGCCGCATGATGTCCGCCTACCTCGAAAAGGGCCTGCTCCCGGCGAACCCGTTCGAGAACGTCGACCCCGTCGGGGTGGGCGAGCTCGTCCGCCTCGCCGTCGAGCGCGGCCGCGCCACCAAGCCGGAACTGAAGTGCGGCGTCTGTGGCGAGCACGGCGGTGACCCCGCCTCCATCGACGTGTTCTTCCGGGCGGGCGTCGACTACGTGAGCTGCTCGCCCTACCGGGTGCCCGTCGCCAGGCTGGCGGCCGCCCAGTCGGTCCTCGCCTCGCGCTCGTCCTAGCGGTCCGGTCGCCGGGCCGGGGCTGGGCGGGCCGGGGTAGGCCGGCCGCAGGCGGCTCGCTGCCTCCTCGGGCCCCCCGAGGTCGTAGTCGTGCCATTTCGCGTCGTGATCGGGCGGCCACCGGCTGAATTCGCCGGCCGATTCGCGACAGGTTCTGGTACTTCTACGCGGCCGGGAGGCGCTCGCCCGCCGGGCACGAGCGGGCCACCGGGCGGCGCCGGCCCCACTCGACTGAGGCTCGCCCGGGGCCGCTCGTGCCGGCGGCCGGCCGGAGTACCGTCGCCCTCGTGGGGATCGTCACGGAGGATGTCGCACACGTCCGAGCCGTGACGGACATCGTGGCCCTCATCGGCGAGTACACGCCCCTCAAGCGGGTCGGCCGTCGCTTCGTCGGGTTGTGCCCGTTCCACTCGGAGAAGACCGCCAGCTTCAGCGTGAACGCCGAGGAGGGCTTCTACTACTGCTTCGGCTGCAAGGCGGCCGGTGACGCCATCACCTTCCTTCGTGCCATCGAGGGGTGCGACTTCGTCGAGGCGGTCGAGCGGCTGGCCCAGCGGGCCGGCGTCGTCGTCCGGCACGACGCGACGGCGCACGCCGGGCCCGAGCGGGACCGCCTCCAGGTCCTGAAGGACACCATGGAACGGGCGGTCGCCTTCTACCACGACCGCCTGCTCACCGGCCCCGACGCCGGCAAGGCCCGCCAGTACCTGCGATCCCGCGGCTACGGGGGCGACGTCGTACGGCAGTTCCGGCTCGGCTGGGCCCCGGGCGGGAGCGCCCTCTCCCGCCGCCTCGGGGGCGACGGCAAGGTCCTCGTGGAAGCCGGGCTGGCCCGCGAGGGGAGCTACGGGCTGATGGACGCCTTCAAGGAGCGGGTGGTGTTCCCGATCTTCGACCCGTCCGGTGCGGCGATCGCCCTCGGCGGGCGCGTCCTGCCGGGCGCCGGGGACGGGCCGAAGTACCGCAACTCGCCCGAGACGCCCATCTACTCGAAACGACGCACGCTCTACGCCCTCAACTGGGCCCGGCAGGCCATCGTGCACACCCAGGAGGTCGTGGTCTGCGAGGGCTACACCGACGTCATCGGCATGTTCGCCTCCGGGGTGCCGCGCGCCGTCGCTACCTGCGGCACAGCGCTCACCGAGGAGCACTTCAGGTTGCTCGCCCGCTTTGCCCGGCGGGTCGTGCTGGCCTTCGACGCCGATGCCGCCGGCGAGGACGCCGCAGCCCGCTTCTACGAGTGGGAGCGGGCTCACGACCTCGAGGTGGCCGTGGCGGCGCTCCCGGCCGGGAGCGATCCCGGCGAGCTCGCCTCGAGCGACCCGGACGCGCTCCGGGCGGCCGTCGAGGGGGCGCGCCCGTTCCTGCAGTTCCGCCTCGACCGGGCGCTCGCGCCCGACCGCCTCCGCAGCGCGGAGTCCCGCGCCCGCGCCGCCGAGGAGGCCGTCGAGATGATCGCCGAGCACCCGAACGAGCTGGTGCGCGACCAGTACGTGATGTCGACGGCCGACCGGACCCGGATCGACCCGGACCGGCTGCGCGAGCGGGTCGAACGAGCGCGCCAGGCTCCCTCGGGCACGGCCGGGCGCGGCCGGCCCGCCGGGCACGGCCCTGGCGCCGGACGCCCGGGCGACGGGCACCGTCCCGACGACGGCCGTCGCAGCGCCGGGGAGCGCCCGTCCGAGGACGACGACCCCCCGCCCTGGGTCGGGCGGCCCGGTGGGCTGGCGCCTGGGGAGGACCGCCCGGCACCCGCCAACGGAGCGCGGCGACCGAGCCCGGGAACGCGGGCGGGCCGCGACGCGCTCTCGTTGGCCATCCACTCGCCGGAGTCCATGGCCGACCGGCTCGACGCCGTGCTGTTCGCCGACCCGGTGCAGCGGCGCGCCTTTCAGGCGCTCGCCTCGGCGGCCTCGCTGCGAGAGGCGATCAACTCGGCCGACGACGACGCCGCCGACCTGCTCCGCCAGCTCGTCGTGGGCGAGCCGGCGTCGGACCCGGACCAGACGGTGGTCGCCCTCGCCAGGGCGGCCGGGACGACCGCCCTGCTCGACGCGGAGGCGGCCGCCCGTGTGGCCGACGACGAGCACGACGAGGCCGGCCTCACGTCGGCGGCGATGACGATCACCTGGCTGAAGGAACAGCTCGAGGCGATGTCCGAGCCGGGGGTGAACGAGACGCCGCCCCGAGAGGTGATCGATGCCGCAAGCCGGTTGGTAGCGTGGCTCTCTGCGCACGGGGAGGAGAGTGCATGACGTCCAAAGGCGAAGCGGGGCCGGCAGACGCCGCCTCGCAGGAGCCTGACGAGGTCGAAGGCCTCGCCAAGGACGCCCTCGACGACACCGACCGCGCGGACGACGCCGGGGGCGAGGGGGCGGCCGGGACCGAGCCGGAGGACGAATCCGCGCTGCCCGAGCCTCCCGACTCGCCCGAGGCGGCGGTCGTCAACGCGGCAGCCCGGCGGGTACGGGTCGCGTCGGCTTTCTCCCTCTCGGACTACCAGCACTCCTCGAGTGCCGGCACCGATCCGGTCCGCGCCTATCTCAAGGAGATCGGCAGGGTCTCGCTCCTCACACCCGAGCTCGAGGTGGTGTGCGCCCAGCAGATCGAAGCCGGGCTCGAGGCGTCGGCCATCTACGAGTCCTGGAAGGCCGAGGGCAGCCTCGACCTCGTGCCCTTCGCCGAACGCCGCGAGATCGAGCGGGCGATGCGCGACGGGCAGGATGCGAAGGACCTGCTCATCGAGGCCAACCTCCGCCTCGTCGTCTCGATCGCCAAGCGCTACCGCAACCGGGGGATGGCCTTCCTCGACCTCATCCAGGAGGGGAACCTCGGCCTCATGCGCGCCGTCGAGAAATTCGACTACCGCCGCGGCTTCAAGTTCTCCACTTACGCCACATGGTGGATCCGCCAGGCCATCACGCGAGCCGTCGCGGACCAGGCGAGGACGATCCGCATCCCCGTGCACATGGTCGAGACGATCAACAAGGTGCTGCGCGCCCAGCGCCAGCTGTCCCAGGAGCTCGGCCGCGAGCCGAGCATCGAGGAGATCGCCGACAAGAGCCAGTTCCCCGTGGAGCGCGTCCGGGAGCTGCAACGGATCAGCCAGGACACGGTCTCGCTCGAGCAGCCGATCGGGGAGGAGGAGGACTTCTCGCTCTCCGACCTCATCGAGGACCAGACCGCAGAGGTGCCCGCCGACGCCGCCACCCGCATGCTGCTCAACGAGGCGGTGAAGCGGGCCCTCGGCGAGCTGTCAGAGCGCGAGCAGGAGGTGGTGCGGCTCCGTTTCGGGCTGGACGACGGCCGGATCCGCACCCTCGAGGAGGTCGGACAGATCTTTGGGGTGACCCGCGAGCGCATCCGGCAGATCGAGATGAAGACGCTCGCCAAGCTGCGCCACCCGATGGTCAGCCGGCCGCTGCGCGACTACGTCGAGGGGGACTGAGCCCGCCCGCACCGACCGCGGGAGGACCGGCGGACGCCCCCTCAGCGGGGCCAGGACGCCGAGGTGTCGATCGGCCGGGCGAAGGAGCTGCCCACTCCCGCGAGCGACGCCCCGATGAGCTCGGTCACCCGTTCCCGCGTGGCCTCGCCCGCCGGGCTGTCGAGGAAGGTCGTGAACCGCTCGCGCGCAAGGTCGCCGAGAGCGCGGACCTTCTCGGCCGTGAGGTCGACGTCTCGCGCAGGCCGCCGGCGGGGCGCCACGCCGAGGCGCTGCAGGTGCGAGGCCTTCGTGACCGCCCAGACTCCGACCGCACAACCGACCACGAAGCCTGCCCGAAACCGCATCCCCTCTTCCTACCCCTTGAGAGCGTGCCGCGCCACTGGCACTGACGAACTCGTGGACACCGGACGCCAGCGGTGCTAGCCTCCGCGCCAGCCTTAGGCAGGGACCGGGCAACAGATTTGGGGGGGCGGAGAGATGCCCGAAGAGGAACTCGCGAAGGGTTTTCTGAGCGGCCAGATCAGTCGTAGGACGCTCATCAGGCGCTTGGTGGCAGGTGGACTGTCGCTGGCGGGCGCCACCGCGTTCGCCGAGACGCTGTCCAGTCTCTCTGCCGCCGCGGCCGATGCGCCGAGGGAAGCGGAGAAGAAAAAGAAGAAGCACCCGCACCCGCATCCACATCCGCACCCGAAGCCGCATCCCCACCCGCACCCGCACCCGAAGCCGCATCCCCACCCGCAC